>LWDU01039953.1_pt1 | contig 43150 bp, 40 predicted proteins | sample 727161 | NCBI WGS metagenome assembly LWDU01 (sample SAMN04566230, study PRJNA314399) | hydrothermal vent metagenome | isolation source: deep sea hydrothermal plume seawater | place: Mexico: Gulf of California, Guaymas Basin | collected 2004-07-11
TCATTGGTTTATTAAATTTTAGAACCAAATATTCAAATTTTTCAGTTTTCAAAATTAATCCAATAAAATCAGTATTATATTTAAAAATAGGGGTACCTGAATAGTTACGTATTTTCCTTAATAAATTTCCCGTTTTTTTAGCAGTTCACCCCTTTCTCTAACCAAACCTCCTCCTTGGAAATTCACGAATGATTCTTATCACGGGGGGTGCAGGGTTTGTTGGTTCCAGTCTCGCTCTCAGGCTTAAAGCGGAATACCCCACTAGAGCAGTTGTTGCCTTCGACAATTTGAAGCGGCGTGGTTCTGAACTCAACCTGCCGCGTCTCAGAAAAGCAGGAGTCCAGTTTGTCCACGGAGATGTTCGCAACCCAACAGATTTGGAGCTCCCGGACGTTGAGTGGATCATCGAGTGTTCTGCCGAGCCATCAGCCTTGGCAGGGCGGGATGGCAACACGGACTACTTGGTTCACACTAACCTTCTTGGAACACACCATTGCTTGGAACTGGCGCGGCGGCAGCGAGCGGGGATGATTTTTCTCTCCACCAGTCGCGTTTATCCGGTCAAGACAATCAAGCAACTCCACTTTCATTCTCGGCAATCTCGCTTTGAACTGGCGGAACCTCAAGCGACTCCCGGAGTTTCAGCTGAAGGAATCGCCGAAGATTTTCCGCTGGAGGGATCACGCACGCTTTACGGAGCCACCAAGCTCGCTTCAGAACTGCTGATCACGGAGTATGTGGACAGTTTTGACCTGCCCATTGTCATCAATCGTTGCGGAGTTTTGACAGGGCCGTGGCAAATGGGGAAGGTGGACCAAGGGGTAGTGGTGCTTTGGATGGCCCGTCACCTCTTTGGTGGGGAACTCTCCTACATCGGCTACAACGGCACCGGCTTGCAGGTCAGGGACATGCTGCATGTGGAAGACTTAGCAGATTTGGTTTGCCTCCAAATGAACCAAATCACCGACCATCAGGGAAAGATCTACAATGTGGGCGGTGGCCCGCAAATCAGTGTCAGCCTGCAAGAACTCACAGCGTGGTGTGAGCAGATCACAGGAAATTCCATCAAGATTGTCCCGGACTTGAAGGAGCGAGCCGGTGACGTTCCGTGGTTTATCACCGACACCCGCAAGATTCAGGAAGCAACGGGTTGGCAACCCCGGAGGGACTTGGGGAGTGTCCTGAACGAGATTCACGACTGGATCAAAGAACATCAAAAACAACTTCGTCCAATCCTTAGTTAAACTACTATGAGTGTTGTCATTGTCACTGGATCAGCGGGCCTGATCGGCTCAGAAACTGTGCGGTTTTTCGCAAAGCAGGGCATGGACGTTGTCGGCGTTGACAACGACATGCGCGCCGAGTTTTTTGGAGCCGAGGCTTCGACGACTTGGAACTTGGAACTGCTGGAAAGGGAAGTCTCCACTTACCGTCATGTCAATGCGGACATCCGCGATGAAAATGCGATGCAGAGCCTTTTTCAACGCTACGGCTCCGACGTCAAAGCCGTCGTGCATTGTGCCGCCCAACCCTCCCATGACTGGGCGGCCAGCGATCCCTTCAAAGACTTTACCGTCAATGCCAACGGCACTCTAGTGCTGCTGGAAACGACCCGGCAACATGCACCGGACGCCGTCTTCATTTTCACCTCAACCAACAAGGTTTACGGGGATGCGCCCAATAAACTGCCCTTAGTGGAGACCGAAACGCGCTGGGAACTCAAGGATCACCCTTACGCAGAATTCGGGATTGACGAGACGATGAGCATTGACCAATGCAAACACAGTTTGTTCGGTGCTTCCAAAGTAGCCGCAGACGTGTTGGTGCAGGAGTACGGACGCTACTTCGGAATGAAAACGGCCATCTTTCGTGGAGGTTGTCTGACGGGACCGGCACACTCCGGAACCCAGTTGCATGGATTCTTGGCCTATCTTGCCAAGTGTGCTGTGTCCAGAATGCATTACACCGTTTTCGGCTACAAGGGCAAGCAGGTTCGAGACAACATCCACAGCCACGACTTGGTCACGATGTTCTGGGAGTTCTTCCAGAATCCACGGGTGGCGGAGGTGTACAATACCGGTGGTTCTCGTCACTCAAACTGCTCGATGCTGGAAGCCATCCAAACCTGTGAGGAATTAACGGGGCGGGAGATGAACTGGAGCTACGAGGAAACCAACCGCATCGGCGATCATATCTGGTGGATTGGTGACGTGCGTAAGTACCAAAGTCACTATCCAGACTGGCGTTACCGCTACGGCATTCGTGAGATTCTGGAGGAAATCGTGGAGGCCCAGAAAGAACGCGCATGACCCCGGAGTTGAGTGTCGTGATCCCGGCTCACAACGAGGCCGGTTGCATTGAACCAACCTTGCGGCAACTTGCTGTCGTTTTGGAACGGGAGATCATTGATTACGAGGTGGTCGTGGTTAACGACAACTCGTCGGATGCAACAGCGGAAATTCTGGATCGACTGACCAGCGTAAATCCTCGACTGAAGCGCCAAGACAACTCACCTCCGAATGGTTTCGGTTGGGCGGTGCGCTGTGGGATCGACCACGCGCAGGGGGAATGGGTGGCTGTGATGATGGCGGACGCTTCCGATGATCCGGAAGACTTGGTACGTTTTTTTCGCAAGGCTAAGGAGTCAGGACATGACGCAGTGTTCGGCAATCGCTTTCTTTCTGGAGGGCGTGTTGTGGACTATCCCCTGCCTAAACTCCTGCTCAATCGCCTCACCAACTGGCTCATTTGCCTGCTGTTCGTCATCCGTTACACCGATGTGACTAACGCCTTCAAGCTCTACCGCAAGACAACCCTCGAAGGCTTGAAACCCTTTCTCAGCCCGCACTTCAACCTCACCGTTGAGTTGCCGCTCAAGGTGATTGTCCGCGGGTATAGCTACTCAGTCCTGTCCAACTCTTGGTACAATCGCAAGAAAGGCGAATCCAAGCTGAAGATCAAGGAGATGGGAAGCCGCTACTGGTTTATTATCCTTTACTGCCTCATTGAAAAGTGGCTCTCGGTGGGTGACTACCGGAAGTAATCGCTTTCACGCAATTTCCCCTTCCGAACACCTCTTCTCTGTGCCCCAAAAACCGAGCTCTCGAATTCTGTCAGGTGTTACCCTCGCGCTGGCTGCTGGAGGGCTGCTCACCACACTGATCTACCGTCGGGAGAACTATGACGACGCTTGGTTTGGCGAGTTGGCCTATTTTCTGGCAACCGAGGGCGTGATTCGTTCGGACCTCTTTGCCGACATGCTGGGCTGGGGAGATCAGGTGCTGATGACCCACAAGCTCTGGGTGCTACTAACAGCCCTGTGGATAAAAACCTGGGGGCTTTCGCTTTGGACCGTGAAGACAGTCGCCCTGCCCTTTGTGGCGTTGCAGGTCTTCTTGTTTTATCGATACTGTCGGCAAAGCTGGATGCTTTGCGCTCTGCTCTATTTGACCTGTGGCGTGATTGTGCGCTACACGTTCGTGAGCCGACCGGAAATTGCGATGGCGGCACTGGGTTTCCTGAGTTGGCAGAGCCTCCAGCAATTCCGGGAGCATGGTGGAATTCGCTGGATACTGCTTGCCGGGATGAGTGCAGGAGCAACAGCACTGTTCCATATGCAGGGGGCGTTGTTTATGCTGGCAGGAGCCGTGTGGTTGCTCTGGTCACGTCAACTTCGGGGAACTTTCATTTACTCCGCCGTGGCGTTCTGCACGTTTCTGCTGTATTTCGCAGACGTGGTTTACTACGACGCTTGGGACGCCTACTTTTTCCAGATCGCCAATGATCCAGCCACCACCGCGTTGCGCAGTTTTTCTGAAAAGCTCTTCAACCTTGCCAACATTCCGAAAATCATGCTTCACAGTGGTGGTGAAACTCCGCTCACGCTCGTCATGTTTGGCTGTTTTTTCCTGCGCTGGAAGTCGCGGCTTCACGCCAGTGATCTTGAAAAGTACCTGCTCGTTCTTGCTCTCTGTTTTGCGGTCTTAGCCAACCGCGTGGTGCATGAATATCTAATTCTTTTTGTACCGTTCATGATCGCTTTCAGTGCTGAAACCCTCTATCGTGTAGCTTCAGCACGGGGATCAGGAGACGCAGCTATTTTCCCAAAAACCGTCCGTTGGATGAACGTGCTCGTCATCCTCTATCTCATCGCTGGTTTAGCCTATGATAGTAAACTTGTCTTCCGGAACTTGCAGGCAGAACCTCTTGCCGACCGCAATGCCAAGCTCAGCCAACTTGTGGGCGACGAACCCACCACGGTGATTGCCCCCATCAGTTTCATCTTCGGAAATATTGAGCGACACCATATCATCGGGTTGAGCTATTATCACCATTACAACCGCTATCACGCAGAACGCTTGACCCCGGAGGTGTTTTTTGAGGACGCAATACGCAAGGGCGCCCGTTTCGTGATTTTTGAACGGAACCCGATCACCGCAGAGTACAAGCCTCCAGAAGACTTGCCCGAGGTCATGGCGGATTACCGATTGATCCACCGTGATGAGCGGTTCCGGGTGTACCGGCACGCTCCGGAATGAGGTTACGCTCATGAAGATTCTGATCATCAACTTTGACAACCTCGGCGACGTGGTATTCAGCTCGTCCATCGCCGACACTCTCTCCCACTATTTTCCCTCCACCCAAATCGATGTTCTTTGCTCGTCCTACGCCAAAGATATTGCAGCTTGCTATCCGGGAATCGGCACGGTTTACGACCTCGCCCCGCCATGGCGGGCCTCCTTACAGCAGAAAAAGGGCAGCCTGTCAGAGTATCTAAGGATCCTGAACCTCCTGCGTCAAACTCGCTACGACGTCATGCTCTGCGCGTCAATTCACTGGAAGGACGTTCTCGGCGCACGCATGGTACGAGCCGAACAATATGTGGGGTTTTTCAAACGACCTTTCGTCCGGAAACTCCTCACCTCCTCCTGCCCCGTTCCGGACGACACCGAACCGATTGTGCAGGCGATGCAACGCTTGGTCAGCGCGGCATTCCCGGATTTTCCGGAAAATTTGGAGCCGCGTTATCGGTTGATTCCTCCAGAGGGAAATAAGGGCAAAGGCCTTTCAAGCATTGTGCTGCACCCCTTTTCCGGGGATGTTCGCAAGACATGGCCTTTGGAAAACTGGCTGGAGCTTGCGGAGCAACTGCGGGAAAGGTATCGCCTTTGCTGGATTGGCTCGCCTGTGGATTTGGCGAATTTCCGGAAATCTGGTGTTGTGTCCCCAAGCGAGATTGCGGCGGCAGGGGAGGTCACTGAGGTTGGGGGGACTCTGAAACTATTGAGTGGTGCAAAGTTCTTCATCGGTCACGATTCCGGGCCGACCCACATGGCCTGCGGTTTAGGAAAGCGGGGATTGGCTTTGTACCCGCCTCACACCGTTCGCAAATACTACCCGCAAGGCGTCGGAGCGTTTCAGCACCTCGTGGGCAATCCCATCGGTTTGTTGAAGGTTGACGAGGTGCTTGCGACGGTGATGGATGGCCTCTGCGACAGTCCCTGAGCGATTTCCTCAGCAACGAGGCGGGGCTACCCGTCTGAAGGCTCTTCGCGGTTCACCGTGTCCGGGGAAAAGGCGGGACGGCAGACGGACCAAAATTCGGCAGGTTCGTCAAAGGGGTTGGCGTAGCGGACTCGGCTTCCCTTGGGCACCAGCAGGGACTCTCCGGCGTTCAGCACCACCGCTTTGCCATCCACCTCCACCTGCTTGCGTCCGCTCACCATCAGGGTGTATTCGTCAAACTCCGGATTCTGGTGCGGTTCCGACCACTGCGGAGGGGCGACCATGTGGGCGATGCTGATTTCGGAACTGCCAAGACTGGCCCCTCCGAAGTGTTCCTCGATGAGTTTGCCGTCGGTGGTGGGCACCACAAACGGTTGGCGTTGTACGATGGGAGCGCTCATGATTTCCTCTGGTCGGCGTTCACGATGCGGGGATGCACGGTTTGCACGGCCCGTTCGTAGTGGTTGGCATTGTCAATTTCGGTCCACAGCAAATCTGCAACTCTCAAGTACGCAATCTCTCGTTCCTCACAGAGGGCCGAAAGTGTTTCCTCATAGTGATTGCTGCACGGAAAGGTCAGATTGTACTCGTGGTGGGCGCACATGGCGTGGAAGGTTTCCAGTGCCAGCCAAGTGATCCCGACCAACTCACCCTGAATTGTAAACTCCGGATTGGGCTGTTTGCTGATCCACCGGATGCGGCCGGTGGCGACTGACTCCCCAAGGGGATTCGCCGCTGTCCCGTGAACCCAAACCTCATCCTGGGATTGCGTGAATCCGGAGATCAGTACCGTATCCGGAGACCCCTTGGTGAGCAAAGTTTCCAGTGCCCGCTGCTCGTACAAGAGGTCAGACTCCAAGAGCAGAAATTCTTCCTGAATGTGCCCCTGGAGCAAGTAGAGCGAGTGCATGCTCCCGGACTTGGCAAACTGGGCGTTGTGGACGAAACGCAACTCCGGAGCGTCCGGAACTTGCCTCAAGCACTCAACCAGCTGTTTGTCCTGAAATCCAGTCGCCACGAAAACTCGCTCAATTCCACAACCCCGGAGCAACTGCAACGAGCGGCCCAGCAGCATTTCGCCCCTCACCTCCAGCAAACCCTTGGGGCGCTCCCCCACAACACTCCGCAGACGGACACCCATTCCGGCGGCAAGGATAACAGCAGTGCGTGTCAACTCAGCCAGTCGTCCCACTGCGACGTTCCTGGGGGAAGGGAATCATGTTGTCCCGAAACTGCATCGCGTGAAGTTGGCGATAACGACCGCCTTTGCGCAGAAGTTCGTCGTGGGTGCCTTCTTCCATGATGGTGCCGTCCTCGACCACACAGATGCGATCGGCATTGCGGATGGTGGAGAGCCGATGAGCGATGACGATGGTGGTGCGGTTCGCCATCAAGTACTCGATCGCGCCCTGCACCTCGATTTCGGATTCAGAATCGAGTGCGGAAGTCGCCTCGTCGAGGATGAGGATCGGCGCGTCCTTGAGCAAGGCACGGGCGATGGAGAGCCGCTGCCGCTGGCCTCCGGAGAGCTTGGCTCCCTTCTCGCCGATGAACGAATCATAACCATCGGGCTGCTCCAAGATGAAATCGTGCGCGTTCGCCGCCTGTGCTGCCGAGACCATGCGCTCCTGCGAACACTCCGGATGCCCATAACTAATGTTGTTCGCAATCGTGTCGTTGAAGAGGATCGTGTCCTGCGTGACGATCGCGATCATGTTGCGCAGGGCGTGCAAGTCCAGCGTCCGGACATCGTGGCCATCAATCTTGACCGAGCCTTCCGTGACATCGTGAAAGCGCGGGATGAGGTTCGCCAGTGTAGTTTTGCCGGCACCACTGCTACCGACGAGTGCAACGGCTTCCCCTTTCCGGACCGCGAGGTTCAAGTTCTGGAGGACGGAGTCTTTAGCCCCGTTATAGCGAAAATCCTTGATCTCAAAAACAATTTCTTGCTCAAATGCCTTGAGCTTGACCGCGTTTGGCGGCGAGACGATTTCTGGCTCGGTGTCGAGAATTTCGAAAATGCGGCGCAATGCAGCGATGCCTTCCTGAAGCTTGAGGTTGAAGCCGTTGAGTTTCTTGATCGGATCATTGAGCAGAAAGAAGCTGAGCAGGAAAGAGGTGAAATCTCCGGCAGTGATCTGGCCGTTGAGGATGAGGTAGCCCCCATAGGCCACAACGGTTGCGCCCGCTGTGGCTCCGATGACTTCAATCACCGGAGTTGAGTAAGAATCAATGAGGATCGAGCGCATCTGATTGCGGTAAAGCTCCTCGTTCGCCTTGCCGAAACGCTTGCTCTCGTAGCGTTCCATCCCAAATGCCTTGACGACGCGAATGCCTGAAATGGTTTCCACGAGCAGGCTGCTCAATCCGCTAAAGCTGAGTTGGCGCTTGTCCACGGCCTTGAGGTTGCGGCGTCCAAAAATGCGAATGAAGAGCAGGGCGATGGGGATGATTGCCAGTGTCACCAACGCCAAATCCCAACTCCGGTAGAACATGATGCCGAGAAACACGAAGAACTGCGGAATGTCCCGGAAAGGACCAGTGACTCCGATCTGAAGCGTGTTCTGAAAGACATGGAGGTCATTGGTGAACCGCGAGATCAGATCACCTGTTTTGGAGCGAGTAAAGAACGAGAAGGAGAGGCTGAGAAGGTGGTCAAACAGCCGCTGTCGCAACTCGGCAACGAGGCGCTGAACGAGCCGTCCGAGGCAGTAGACATGGCCGAAGAAGAAGAAACCCTTGAGGACAAAGACAATGACAAGGGCGAATCCGACGAGGAAGTACTGCTTGAGTTGCGGGACATCTCCGTAAGCGATTGCGTCCACAATGTCTTTTGCATAAAACGGTGGGGCGGCGGTGAAAATATTGAACCCCACCATGCAGATGAGACTCGTGGCAATCCAACCCTTGTAGGGCAGAACGAGCAGCAGCAGTCGCTTCAGGGTGGAGGCCCGCCGCTTCAGTTTTCCACTCATACGCTCACTTCCCATGTGGTTCCGTCACGGGAGTCCTTGAGGGTAATCCCAGCGTTTTGGAGCTGATCCCGAACCCAGTCGGAACGCTGATAATCCTTGGCCTCCCGGAGTTGCTTGCGCAGTTCAATGAGAATCTGCATCGCGTCGTCCATGTGATGATCCCCGGGTTGCTCGGCAAGCTGTTCGGGTATCAGGCCCAGCACGTCTCCGCCCAAACTCCGGAACAACTGCTCGGCGTCCAGCAACGCCTCAGGATCCGGGCTCGACTGAGTGAGCAGGGTGTTTGCTTCCCGGCTGAGATCAAAAAGCACCGCCAGTGCCTGCGGAGTCCCGAAGTCATCATCCATGGCCGCGCTGAAGCGGTTGCGGAATTCCTGTAAATACTGCTCCGGAGCCTTGGCGTTTGCAGGCATTTTGGAACGCAGAGACCGCACAGTTTGGTGCAACCGCTGCAAGGCGGCTGTCGCTCCAGAAAGAGCGGATTCGCTGTAATCAACGACGGAGCGGTAGTGGCTAGCAACAATGAAATAACGAACCACTAGCGGATCATGTTGAGCAAGCGCATCCTCCACGGACACGAAATTTCCGGCGGACTTGCTCATCTTCTGGCCGCCGATGGTGAGCATGTTGCTGTGGAGCCAGTGGCGGGCGAAGGGCTTGCCCAACGCACGGGCCTGTGCAATCTCGCATTCGTGGTGGGGAAACTTCAGATCCATGCCCCCACCATGAATGTCAAAGGCATCGCCAAGGTACCGAGTACTCATCACTGCGCATTCAGTATGCCAGCCCGGATAGCCCCAGCCGCTGTAGGTATCGCGCCAGCGCATCAGATGTTCTGGTTCCGCGTATTTCCAGAGTGCAAAATCCTGCGGGTTGCGCTTCTCAGTCCGAACCTCCGCCCGTGTGCCTTCCTGCAACCCGTTCAGCGTTCGGTTGGAAAGCTGTCCGTATTCCGGGTCCGTGGTGACATCAAAATACACCGAACCGTTCACCTCGTAGGCATGCCCGGATTCCACCATCGCAGCAATCGCTTCAAGCTGCTCCGGAATATGCCCTGTGGCTCGCGGAGAGATGTCTGGGCGGATCACACCAAGCCGATCCATCACCGAAAAATATTGGTTCGTGTAGGTTTCCGCCACGGCCATCGGCGCTTGCGCAAGCTCCCGTGCACGGCGCAGCAGCTTGTCCTCCCCTTCGTCGGCATCGCCTACCAAGTGCCCCACATCTGTGATGTTCTGGACATAGAAGGTGCGGAGTCCCGAAAAACGCAGGTAACGCAGGATGATGTCGAAGCTAACATAGGTTTTGGCGTGCCCAAGGTGGCTGTCGCCATAAACCGTCGGGCCGCAGACATAGAGCGTGGCTTCCCCCTCCCGGTGTGGGATGAAGGATTCCAAGCATTCGGTCAAAGAGTTGAAGAGGTGCAGCGGCATTGATGTTGTGCAAACGGCAAGCGTTTCAAGCGTCAGGTAAACAGTTCATGTTATCGGACTCAACAAACAGTTGCAATGCACAGACCTGCGTGAAGTGAGGGAGAGAGAGACGTAGAAGGGGGATTGGCAGAAAAGTGTGGCGAATGGTTCTGGCTAAGGCTGGGGTGGTCCAGCATGTTTCGGCATCATCATGCCCTGCTCATACCACTCGGCCCGCGACTCCCAGAAAATGATGCCATTCGGCGCAAAATCAATGGACTCTGCCAAACTACCAGCAGGAATGACGAGCTTTGTTCCGGCGCGATTCACATACGGGAGTCCGGAGCCACAATTCGCGCAAAACTGTTTGGCAAAACTCTTGGCTTCCGGCAATTCATAGCGACGGAGCAACTCCTCTCCGGCCAGCCACTCGATGTTCCCCGGCTGTGTGAAAATGTTGGCCACATGTGCGGTACCCGTCGAGCGTTGGCACCGCGAGCAGTGACAAAGGTAGAACGCATCCACCTCACCAAACACCCGGAACTTCACGCTTCCGCACAGACAGGAGCCTGCGATGTTGTTCAATTTTCTATTCATTTCCGATTTTCCTGCTTAGAGGTTTTGGGAACCGAGGAACGGAAATTCGGTGCTTTCAGCCCCAATGCGTGGAGTCGTTTGCTCCAAAAGTCAGCCCATGCGGGTTCCGGCTTCACGGCCATCGTCAGCACCCAGCCGGACTCTGCGAGTTCCGGAAAGGCCCGGAGTTTGACGGCATCTTTTTCGGTCATCACCCATCCTTCTGCACCAGAGGTTTTTAGCCGCTCCTGAAGGTGGCAGACATCTGCGGCAGTGTAAGTGTAATGATCTCTGAATTGCAGTGGTTCATCAAGGCACAAACCGGATGACTCTAGCATTCGGAAAAACCCCTCAGGCTGGGCGATTCCGCAGACGGGCACCACCCGCATTCCTCGGGTCGAGTTGAGTGATCGGGAGGCTTGGCCATCCAATCGCTCCAACCGCTCCGGGAGGTAATCGAAGCGGAAAACGGGTTTGGTCACACCCAGCCCACCCTGCAACTGGTGCAGCAACACCTCCGGATTGCCCAGATTTGCCTTGGTGATCAGCACGGCATCGGCCCGTTCCCAGTGCGAGATTGGTTCGCGGAGGGGGCCGAGCGGAAGCAGGCGGCGGTTGCCCAAGCCACGTTCGGCATCAACAAGCAGCAAATTGAAGTCGCGGTGCAACGCGAGATGCTGATAGCCGTCATCCAGCACGAGGCAATCCGGACGATCCAGCACTTCCGCGAGACGGGCAGAGCGACTGCGGTTAGCTCCAACAATAACAGGCGTGTCCGGATGCCGCTGGGCGAGCAGGCAGGGTTCATCGCCCAATAATTCTGGAGTCCCGGGAACCCCCTCGTCCCAGCGCAACCGCAACGGCTCGGAATCACTCACGCGCCCGTAGCCCCGACTGAGCAGGGCGGCGCGGTTGGGATGGAGTGTGACGAGCAGGTGATCTGCGATCGGCGTTTTTCCGGAACCGCCTGCCGTGAGGTTACCAACGGAGATCACAGGAATTCCGGGGCGGTAAGTTTGCAGCCAGCCACATTTGTAAGCATGAACGCGAGTCCGAACCAGTGCGGAATAGAGGGTTTCCAGTGGCCCCAGCACGATGCGGTGTCCGAGTGAAGGAGGAACCGAACCGGAAACAAAAAAAGGCATCAGGAGAGCAGCCGAAACCGAGATTCCTGCTCGGCCCGGACATCGTCGTGCATTTGCTCCAGAAAGCCTTGGCGGATCAACTCCTGAAGCAGTTCGTCGGTTTCTTCCGCATTAAGCCGTAGCCGCAGGAAAAGCTCGGTGCGGGTGAGAGAACCACCGAGGCTGCGTCCAAGTTCAAGGGCTTCGTGGAGAGGCGGGCGATGGTAGGCGCGGTACTGGAAGAATCCGTAGGCCAGCAGCACCCCGCCAAGCAACACGGAAGGCAGTCCAATAAGCGGGATTGGATAGGGCAGGCCGCTGTCAAGCAGCACAAAGGCGCCGAGCGCTCCGAAGATCCACGCATGGTTGCGCTCGCGGCGCTTGTGGGCGTGGAAGGCTTCTTCGTCGAAGCTTCCCGGAGGCGAGGTGGATTTGGCGGAATCAGGCATGGCTCACTCGCTGAAATTTGTGGACTCCCCGCGTTCCAGCCCAAAGTCCGGTAACGCTGGTGAGGATTCAGGCACAATACGAGTGGGGGTGATGAAAACCATGACGTGGTCGAAGCGACGTTCGTTAGCATTGGTGCGAAACAGCCAGCCGAGCAGTGGCAAATCCTTGAAGAATGGAACTCCAGACTCAGATGAGCCAGTGCTGTCCTTGATAAGTCCACCCAATAAAAAGGGCTGGCCGTTGCTCACCTCCACGCTTCCCTGTGTTCGCTGCACATTGATTTGCGGGATGCCGTCCACCGTGTGGCTGAGAATCGGCGTGCTCGTCTCTGCATAGACATTCAGCCAGATGCGGTCGCGGCTACGGTTGTCGCCACCGTCCGCAATCAACCGTGGCGTTACTCTCAGCGTAACCCCCGTCCTCAGTTCCCGCAAGCCTTTGCCCACCAAGAGCTTCACGTTGATCAGGGAGCCGCTGATCATCTCTGCTTCCAAGTCGTTTCCGGTCACAACCAACGGGCGTGAGAGGATACGGCCCTTGCCTTCTTGCTGCATGAGTCGCAGCACGGTGTCCACGCGATAGCCCCGGCTAGTCTCTGCCCCGCCCAGCACTCCGGCAGCCGAGAATGCTCCGGGAGCATCGACGTTCGGCGTGCCACTGATAGGCGCTCCACGCGCACTGAATTCCACTCCGAGACGACGCGAGAACTCTTCACTTGTCTCGAAAATGTGCGCCTCGATACGGATCAGCGGTCTTGGTTGGTCCCAGACCTTCAACAATTGTTGGAGAAACTGGAGCGTGTCAGCAAGCCCAATCAACACCAAGGCGTTTCCGGGACGATCCGGGATCAGCGCGGGACGCTCCTCGCTGGAGCCTGCTGGAAACTCCTTCTCAAGTAACTCGTGCAGGCGCGTGTCTGCTCCCTTCAGTGTTACGATCTCGCCGTTGCTGCGCACCTTGCGGTCGCCGATGTGCAGGTAGCGCAACGGTATTCGTAGCACTTGCCGCTCTGTTGCTTGGGGTTCCAGAGGTTGCTTTGGTGTGGATGTTGTCGGAGGAGATTCGTCCAGCCACGGTTCCAATTCCAACAAGACTTCCGCGACGGCAGTGACTGCTTTGGGTTCTCCAGAGAGTGCCACGATGAGCTTTCCGTCCTCCGCCGCTTCTTTTCCCCACGACACTCGAACCCGACCCGCCAAGGCACTACCCTCACCCACCAGCGGAGCCAAGCGTGATTCCAGTAATTCGGGACTCACGGATTCCAATACCAAGGTGCGCACAGATTCCGGAGGTGAGGCCGCTGCTGATGTTTCCTGAGGAATCTCTGCAACCGTGACTTCTGACACCACGTCAAGTTGCCGGACCAATTCCTCTGCGACTCCCGCCCAAGGCTCTGGGCCTTTCAATACGATGAGTTGGTCTACAGGATTCACGAACTCGACCTGCCGCAACTCCAGCAGCGATGCTGTGATCCGGGACCACTCGGCGGCAACCGCCGCACCACGCTGATTTCGCAACCGCAATGTCCGGATCGCCATTTCGGGTGACTGCACCCAGCGCATGCGGTGGATTCCGGGGAAGTATTCCAGAAACGCCGAATGCTCCCGCGCCAGCTGCGTCAGCGCCTCCGACACGGATTCGTGCGCGAGGCTGCGATGAACCTTGTGGGAGCGCAATGCCTCCGGAACATACTCGATGGACAGCTCACCGATCTCCGAAAGCTCGTCGAGAAGGGCTTGTAGCGGGACAGGAGAAGCGAGCGGTCGCTGGATGGGCTGATATTTCCAAACCAGCTTTCGAGGCAAGATGAGGGTTTGCTCGGCTTGATTGACCACGGAAAGGCCATGCTGACTCAATAAGTAACTCAGCACCGCTTCCGGGCTGCCACCTTCCACGAACCCCACCTGCATCGGCCCCTGTACTTCCGAGTGCAGGACTATGCGCTGCGGATGTTTGGCGTGGGTTCTGAGCAGTGTGGAGAGTGCGGATCGCAGGTCCGGAATCTGCTCACGACGCAGGGAGATGCGCTGCGTTTCCGCAGAGCGCCATTGGATTTTCCCCTTGGCACAAAGTACCTCCGGGCTTCCCACCACGCCCAGCCCCACCCACAAAATTCCTGCCACTATCCACGAACGCATGCTAGCTCCGCCACTGTTTTCGATGCGAAATACTTATTGCAGTCCTGCTGTGATTTGCAAGTCTCATGTATCAAATTAGCTTGAACCGAGTAATTATTTCCAGCAACCTTTGGTAGAGAATGTCCTACACACTCGTGCTGACCACCAGAAAGGATTCGCCATGCAAGCCCTCTTCAAGCGCCCGGACACGTGGTTCGTTGTCGTCATCTTCCTCCTCATGATCCCGGCAGAACGTCTGGAACTGTTCTCGGCATCCGAGAATCAACTTCATGGGTTGCGGCACCTCGTGCGCTGGTCCACGTTGCCTCGCAGTGAAACCGGGTTTCCGATTGACAAAATCCTCATTGTAGATACGGACGAGGCGTTTTTTGAGGAATACGGCGGCTGGCCTCTGCGTCGCTCCGACATCGGACAGATCGTCACCAACCTTAAGGAACTGGGAGCAAAAGTCATCGCCCTCGACATGCTCATTGACTTTCCCAACAGCTACGGTGACGACCCCATCTTGGCCGAGCATCTGGAGAACGCCCAAAACACGATGGCGGCCGCGCAAATTCGGTTCAAGGACGGACAGTTCCAGGGGATCAACCATCCTACAGAGCTGATCAAGGATAAGACCGAGAGTGGCTACACCAACCATACTAACACGGGCAGCATGCTCTCGCGGTTGCGCTTCTATCCCACCATCCACAAACAGCACCAACTCTGGCCGTTTGCGGTCAAGGCACTGGCAATGGCTGAAGAGGTAGAGCCGAAGCTCGAAGGAGGCGAGCTTGTCGTGGGAGAATATCGGGTACCACTGGACCACTACAACGACCTCTGGGTGGATTACCCACTGCTGCCTCCCGGCATTTCCTTCCTCACTAGGTACGCCGGACTCTCTGCAGTCGAAGTGCTGGACTTGGAGGACTTGGACGAGGACGAGATTGAGGAGTTGAAGGATTTGCTTGAAGACAAGATCGTGCTGGTGGGTGACACCACAGAGGTTTCGCACGACATCTTTGAAACTCCAGTGGGCGAAATCTACGGGGTCGAGTTTCTAGCAAACACGATCAGCACGATCATGAATGGCGCCCCGATCCAGCCTGCGGATTCATCGTGGGAGGTGGTGATCCTGATCATGCTGATGTTCTTGGTGTTGGGATTGAGCCAACTGCCCAAGCTGGAGACACTGGCTTTCCTCGCTGTGCTGGCCGCCTACATCGCACTTGCGTTCTACGCCTACGCCTATCACGGAATCGTCTTCTCCATGAGCTACGCGCTGCTCGCGATGATCCTCAGCTTTGTCGCCATCAACCTCTATAAATTCATTCTGGAGCGTCGGCAGAAATCCTTCATCAAGGGTGCGTTTTCACAGTACCTCTCCCCAACAGTGATTGATGCAATCGTCAAGGATCCCAGCAAGCTCACCCTCGGCGGCGAACGTCGTGAGATGACCGCCTATTTCTCGGACATTCAAAAATTCTCCACGATCTCCGAGAGCCTGACTCCAGATGAGTTGGTGAACCTACTGAATATCTACCTCACTGAGATGTGTGACATCATCTCCAACTACAATGGAACGGTGGACAAGTTTGAGGGCGATGCGATCATCGCGTTCTGGGGTGCCCCGCTCGACCAGCCCGCACACGCCAAGCTCGCGTGCTTCGCCACCCTCGACATGCAGAAGCGACTGGAGGAGATGCGCAAGCAGTTCCGAGAGGAGGAACGGCCGCAGCTTTTCGTGCGGATGGGGATCAACAGTGGCCCGATTGTCGTGGGAAACATGGGCTCCAGCCAGCGCATGGACTACACAATCATGGGCGACGCAGTCAACCTTGCGGCCCGCTTGGAAGGCGCGAACAAATTTTACAAGACCTATACGATGATCTCCGAGTTCACTTATGCTCAAGCTGGAGAGTTCCTTGATGCCCGCCCCACTGACATCATCCGGGTGGTCGGGCGCAAGGAGCCGGTCACGGTGTATGAAGCACTGGCTCGTAAGAACCAGCTTTCTGGAGACAAGGCACTCGTGGTGGAGAGTTATCTACAAGGTTATGAGTGCTACCACAATCACGATTTCGCAGCGGCGGCTCCCTTCTTTGAGAAAGCACTAGAGATCGACGATGAAGACGGCCCCTCGGCAGAGTACCTGAAACGCTGCAAGGCTTTCAAATTGCAACCTCCAGAAAAGGATTGGGACGGCGTTCACACGCTCACTGAGAAAGGTTGAGCCTAGAGGCGCAGTTCCGCCACTTTGCCAATCCTTTCAATGTTTATAGTAAAATCCATTAAAAATCGGACACTATGACCCAGTGGTGACATCTAATAAATATTTTTGAATATCAATGAATTAGCTGTTTGTATCCCAGTCCAAGATGTGTCCTAGAACCAGTAGCTTTGACTATAAGTGCTGTGTTGCGCACTCTCCTCCTTTCCGGGGCCGTTGTTGCCATTCTGAGTGCCCATGCTTACGGGGCGGTGAGCGGGTTGATCGTGCGTAGCAACTTGGCACTTACCCCCACTCAGCACTTGGGGGAGGTGCTGGAGCAGCAGCTTGGCCATAAGTACTCCGTTTTGCCCCAAGCCACCGTACTTGAGCAATGGAGTCACTCACGGGAAGCCACTCATTCCAGCGCTTGCCGTGACGACCGCTGCCTGCTGGACCTGCTGGATCGGTTGCAGGCAGAGCGGTTGTTCGATTTGGAAATTCTACAAACCGGAAGGTTTCAGCGGCTCAAGCTCATGGAGTTCTCCCGCAACCGACGCCGAGAGGTCACGGATTTCTGCAAGGGCTGCGGCATCCGGGAACTGACCCGTCGCGTGCAGAATCTCGCCGAGCAACTTTTCAGCCGCAATCCCTATCTTCCGGTCCACTCGGCACCGATCATCCCAGACCCGCCGGAGATGAGTCGGGATTCTTGGCTGATTCCTGCACTGTCGGAACTCCCCATTGAACTGCAAGTCCCGGAACTGCTGGCGGTTCCCGGATTTGAACCCGGCCCCGAGCTTCCGGATGTGCCCAAGCCAACTTCGCTGGGGCTCCCCCCGGCAACCTTGATCGAAGCAGGAGCCGAGGACGCGGTTGAGGACTTGCTGATCTTCAGTCGCACAGCGGACTTGGTGCAGGAGCCGCAGGGAGAGTTCCTCTTTCAGGTGAGTGCCTTCAGTCCGTTGCGCTCCGTCTCCTTCAACGGGAAAACCCTAGTGGTTCCGAAAGAAACCTTTGAGGCGAGCTTTGCGATCCCCTACACGCTCGAAGCTGGTGAGAACACCTTTGAGGTGGAGGCGATCTCTGTGCTTGGAGAAAACGTAGAGGAGTTTGTGGTGTTTCTGGAAACAGATCTCGTCAAGCGCGAGAAACCCAAACCGCCGTTCACTATGGTCGTGCTGGCCAGCGTGGCCTCGGATGACAACGCCCTCAGCGTGGATTCGGGAAATTCAAAAACAACGGGCACCAAAAGCTCGTTCATTCTCGTACCCGGCTTCAACTTCACGCTGGATCACGATTCCCGGATCGCCGTCAAGAGCTTGCTGGTGGGCGACCGCTACCAGGAAACAGACTTGCGGTCCCAAGAAATCATCCTCAAACAGCTCAGCACGGAGTGGGTGGAGAAGCTGTATGTTTTGCGTTCGGAAGCCACCCTTGGGCTGGGGGGCAACACGATCAGCCTCCGAGACGACAACCAAGCCAGCACCTTGCGGGACGCTTGGGCGGGAGATTACAAGCAATACACGCGGGACACTTTCGGAACCCTTTCCGTCAAAACCACGCCTTCGGAGACCATGACGTGGACCACCAAGCTGGAGTATCGCCTCAAGGACAACGTGGAGGACGACACTGCTGACGGACAAGCCAACACCGGCAGTGTGAGCCTCAAATTTCCGGCCTTGGGCTGGCAGCACACCACAACAGTTGGTTTGGTGATCACGGACCTTGCCGATGCCACCGCAGACAAAACCGAAACCAAGGGCAGCTACAAGCTGGCCGTTCCGATTTTGGGAGTGTCGGGTACGGCACAGATTAACTTGGTGCGAACATCGTATGCTTCCGAAGACTCCACTGGAGTCGTCCCGAAGAAGGTACAACAAACCTACACCTTGGGAGTGAGCTACCCCATCGCAAGCTGGTTCATTCTCGGCTACAGCCTGAAGCACCAGCGGCAGTCTAGCAACTTAGTCGGCGACGATTATGTAAAGAACACCCACACCCTGCAAACCACCTTCGTGTTCTGATTCCAAGGATTCCGGGACTCTGCACCTCCGATGCAGCTTGTCTTGAATCGGCATTCGTACTAACTTGAAAGAATCCGCAAAAGCATTGGCATTGTTGAAACCGCACATGAACCGCTTGCTCCTCTCCAATCCAGCCTTCGAGCAGCACGGCCTCAAACGACTGGCGCTAGCGATATGCTTGGTGTTGCTGGGAGCGTCCTTGGCTCATGCGCAGGAAGGAGTGCTGCAAATCGAGCGCGGCTTCGCCAAGATCACGCGCGGGACCAAAGTCCGAATTCTGCGCGAAGTGGGGACTCCCATTTCCCTCACTCTGGAGGATCGTGTGCAAGTCGGCACGAACTCGAAAGCCACGGTGTGGATCCGGGATGGGGAGGAGACGATACAACTTGCTTCGAGGTCGTACTTTTCGCTCGATAGCGTCAGTGCCGGGGAAACCACGATTTCTATGCCCACGGGTAAGGCGCAGTTCAAAGTCACCCGGAAGCTTAGCAAACTTGGGGGCAAGCTCGGAGGCAAGAAGCTCGGCAGCAAAGCGAAATTTCAGGTGCGCACGGTCACAGCGATTGTCGCAGTGCGTGGGACCGAGTTTGTGCTTGGCTCCGAAAGCGGGCAGACCAGCCTGCTGACGCTTTCCGGAGAGGTGGCGATGGCCTCTGCCGAGGCTCCAGAGGTGGAGGTCACGGTATCGGAGAATCAAGCATCCACAGTGCAACGAGGGCTGGCACCCACCGCGCCAGTGTCGGTGCCTCCGGAGATGCAGAAGGAAATCACGCAATCCGACAGCGCCAACTCCTTCAAGGTGGTGGCCTTCCCGCCTGCCGTGCCCATCGAGCAGGCGCGTCAGCAGAAGAAACGCGAGGAGGAAAAAAAGAAGGAGGAAGCGAAAAAGAAAGAGGAGAAGCAAAAAGAGGACAAGAAGGATTCCAAAAAGGGGCCGGACAAGAAAGAATCCGAAAAGCAACCTGCACAAAAGCAGGACACCAAAAAGCCCGCAAGCGGCGGCGCTCCGGGGGCACCGGAAGAAAAGCGGCCCACTCCGGCCCAAGCTCCTGCTCCTGTGCCGAAAAATCTCCCCGGGCTCGACAATCTCCCACAGCTTCCAGAGGGCTTGGACCAAGTGCTGGAGAATGTTCAACAGGAGACTAACCGAGTCAGGAAGAAGGTCATCCGGTTGAAGCTGAATCGGAAGTAGACATGGCCAAGCGTTGTCGGCTCGATGTGCTGTTGGTGGAACGCGGACTCACCGAAACCCGAGAGAAGGCGCGGGCCTTGGTTTTGGCCGGAGGGGTGCGTGTCAATGGTGAAGCTGCGGGCAAGCCCGGAACTGCGGTTTTAGCGACGGCTGAGATGGAAATTGTCGGACAGGATCACCCCTACGCCAGCCGGGGGGGACTCAAGCTGGAAAAGGCACTCCACACCTTTCAAGTGAATCCGCAGGGATGGAGCACCCTTGATGTAGGAGCATCCACCGGAGGTTTCACCGATTGCCTGCTCCAGCATGGTGCCACAAAGGTGTATGCGGTTGATGTCGGGTATGGGCAGTTGGCGTGGAAGTTGCGACAAGATGACCGAGTGGTCGTGCTGGAGCGCACCAACTTCCGGCATCTTGCTTACGAAACCATCGGCGAAGCCGTCAGCCTTGTGGTCATTGACGCCTCTTTTATTTCCCTGAAGCTGCTCTTGCCCAAAGTTCGAGAATTTCTGACTCCGGAAGGGCAGGTGCTTGCCCTTGTCAAACCCCAGTTCGAAGCAGGACGAACAGAAGTGGGGAAGCGGGGGCGCGTGGCGGAAGGCAAAGTGCATGAGCGTGTGCTGGACGAACTCGGCAGCGCCGCCGAAGCCTTGGGATTCCGGACACTAGACCAGTGCGAATCCCCGCTCCTTGGTAAGAAAAGCGGCAACCGGGAATTCTTCCTGCACCTTGACCTTGCCAATTCCGGAGCCGAACGTGTCTGCTAACCCGTCTGTCGTCGCAAATTCTAGCGGCAATGAAGAGTTTCGACGAGTTCCACTGGAGCGCATCATCCCCAACCCTCAGCAGCCCCGTCAGCATTTTTCGGAAGCAGCCCTTCAGCACTTGGCGCAGTCGATTCGCACACAAGGCGTCCTACAACCTCTGGTCGTCCGCCAATCCGGAGCCGAGGATTACGAACTGATTGCTGGGGAACGTCGCTGGCGGGCGCTCAAGCTGCTGGATGCGGAAGATGCACCCGTGATTGTCCGGAACATTCCGGACGAGGCCGTGCTGGAAGTTTCGCTGCTGGAGAACATCCAGCGGGAAAATCTCACACCCATCGAAGAAGCCCGGAGCTATCGGCAACTCATTGAGCAATACGGCTACACGCAGGAGGTGCTGGCCCGTCGTTTGGGCAAGGATCGCTCCACAATCGCCAACCTGATGCGGTTGCTGCACCTCACCTCACCCGTGCAGAACGACCTTGAATCCGGTCGGCTCACCGTTGGACATGCCCGCGCTCTGCTTGCCCTTCCGGATGAAACCGCCCAGCTGCATCTGCGCGAACGGCTGCTGCGGCATGGCTGGAACGTGCGAGAAACCGAGCGACAAGTGCGGACTTGGCTAACACGACTTCCCCAAGCTGCGAAATCGGATGATCCGCACTCTGGATCATCTTCAAAACCCTCAACTCGCCTGCGTCCAGAAATCAAGGCACTGGAGGACGAGCTGGCGCGAATACTCGGGACTCGGGTTGCCCTCACTTACCAGAATGGGCGAGGTTCTTTGCGCATCGACTACCACTCGCTGGAGGAGTTCGAGCGGCTTTACGAACGGCTGATCGGATCCTGAAACTGGCGTGGATTGTGCGACCTTGCTATGTTGCCGAATCATCTCCAGCATTGGCAGCAACAGGACGGACTGCTATAATTATTGCTGTCAGCCACTTGTGAGCATTCCATGAAATTGCACTACGACCTGCCCTTGATCGGAGTCACGTTCTTCCTGATCTGCTGGGGAACGATCATGGTGTACAGCACGAGTGCAGTTTATGCCGACTTGCGTTACCACGAGAGCAGCTACTTTCTCCAAAAGCACCTGCTCCACCTCCTCATCGGCATCGCAGGGCTGATGCTGGCAAGCTCCCTCGACTACCGGCAGTGGCGGCGGATTTCGCCGTGGCTGATGCTGGGAATGCTCATCCTGCTGATTCTGGTACTCATTCCCGGAATCGGAACCGAGGTCAAAGGCGGGCGCCGCTGGATTCGGTTCGCCAATTTTGGAATTCAGCCTGCCGAATTGCTCAAGATCGTCCTCATCATCTACGTCGCGTCCTACCTTGAACGCAAACAGGCAGTGCTGTCCTCCTTCTCCCGGGGGCTCACGCCCAACTTCATTGTCACAAGCATCTACCTCTTCCTCGTCTTGCTGCAACCGGATTTCGGCACCGCTGTGCTGATCGCCCTCACCGTCTTGCTGATGCTCTACGTCGGAGGCGGGCGTCCTTCGCATCTCTTTGGAAGCCTGCTTGGATTGGGGTTGATCGGCGGCTTGTTGATTGCGACCCACGCTTATCGCGTGCGGCGGGTGCTCGCCTTTTTAGACCCGTGGGAAGATCCCCAAAACAGCGGGTTCCAAATCATCCAGTCCTTCATCGCCCTTGGCACGGGAGGCTGGCTGGGACGCGGGCTGGGAGAGAGCCGCCAGAAGGCGCTCTTCCTTCCGGATGCTCACACCGATTTCATCTACGCGATCATCGGCGAGGAGTTGGGGTTTTTCTGGGTGTGTGTCCTCATCACGCTGTTTACCCTCTTCATCTGGCGGGGGTATTGGATTGCGTGGCACATTCCGGACACCTTTGGGAAGTACCTCGCCTTTGGGGCAACCACTCTGCTCAGTCTCCAAATCACCCTCAATCTCTCGGTTGTCACGGGTCTGCTACCCACCAAAGGATTACCGCTGCCCTTCATCAGCTACGGTGGGACTTCCTTGGTAACGTCTCTCTTCCTCACCGGCATTCTGCTCAATATCAGCAGCCACGTCATTGAGAATGCTGTTGCTCCCAAACCTGTCTGAAATGCAGAGTTCCTTGTGGCTCCAGAGACTTGGATGGGTAGTGATCTGGACAAGTTTCTGGACAGTCACCAGCCTTCCCTTTGCTTTCGCCACGCCAGATGCCAAGCAGGATCATCGTCTGCAAAACTTTCTTGCCACAACCTCTAACCGCAACGATTGGACGCGGCTCATGCTCGCCATCATCGAAGGCGTGGAGGCTGTGAAACAGGTGCTGGAGGGGGGGGTGGACATCAACATTCGGGGAGTAGAACCGTTTCAGGGCATGACCCCGCTCGCCTTCGCATCTCGGATTGGCTCGCTGGAAACCGTGCGACTGCTCGTTGAGCGTGGGGGTCGGGTGAACGATAGCGACCAGCAAGGTCACACGGCACTGATCCGGGCGGCCCAAGAAGGGGAACCCACAATCGTCCGGCTCTTGTTGGATTCTGGAGCCGACCCCAGCGCCCGCACCAACCAGAATTGGGGTCCGCTCACCTTTGCCGCCTACCACGGCCATCAGGAGGTGATCCAACATTTGCTGTCCGCTGGGGTGCAGGTTGACCTTACGGACGACTTGGGTCTCACTCCCCTGCACCACGCCTCCCAGCGCGGGCACGTTCGGGTTGTTGCCCTACTCCTTGCTTCCGGAGCTGATCCGAACCACCCCTCCGGGAATGGCTCAACCGCACTGCACTGGGCGGTTCGTGGTCACCAATTGAGTGTGATCCGGATGCTGGTCGCACAGAGTGCCCTGCTTGATACTCAGGAATCTGAGTTTGGACGCACCCCACTGATTCTTGCAGCACGTGATGGCCAGTCCGATCTCGTGCAAACCCTACTCGCTGCTGGTGCTGATCCCAATTTATCGGACTTTCAGGGCACCCCGCCTCTGCTGGCCGCTGTGCAAGGGGAGAACGTACTCGTGCTGAATTTGCTCATCAAACAGGGGGCCAGCCTTGACCAAGCCAACCGCTACGGCAACACGGCCATCACCGAAGCTGCCACACTGAGGCTGACGGAAATCGCGCAGTTCCTGCTGAAACAGGGAGCTGACCCCAATACCATTGGTCGGGAGCAGCGAACTCCCCTCATGCTCGCCGCCAAAAGCGGGGACTTGTCGCTCGTCAAATTGTTGCTCCAGCGCCATGCCGATCCAAACCTGAAAGACCAGTACGGAAAAACAGCATGGATGTACGCCGCCGATACTGGAAACAGTGCGGTGGCGATGATCCTGAGTACGAGCGGGGTTGATCTGAACGAATCCTTGATTTACGCTTCCGGTGCCGGATCGGTGAACATGGTGCGGCTTGTTCTTGGCTTCAAGATTTTTCCGAACACCAAGGATTTAGACGGCTGGACTGCGTTGATGCACGCTGCTGATCGTGGGCATACGGAAGTGGTACGTCTGTTGCTCAGCCGAGGTGCTTATCCCAACAGTACCGGTCCCAAGGGTTGGACAGCGATCATGCTGGCCGCAGGGCGTGGACATGAAGATACGGTGGATTTGCTCCTGACCTCCGGAGCCGATCCCATGCAGCAGGATGAAGAGTATTGGAGTGCCCTGACATGGGCGGCCACCAAGGGGCGCGTTGAGGTTTTGCGGCGATTAATCACCGGTGGTGCCAACCCCAACGAGCGCATGCCGGGTGGGAGTACTCCACTAATGTGGGCTGCGACCTTCGGTCATTTGGACGCAGTATCCATGCTGTTGGAACTCGGGGCCAATCCTCGACTGGAGGACGAACACGGGCGTAGTGCCCTCACGCTGGCCATCCAACAGGGACACGAGCCAACCGCAACCACCCTGATTCAGCAAGGAGCGGACCTCAATCAGAGCCTCCTCCATGCTTCCAGCCGCGGTCATGCCCAGATTGCCCAGTTCCTGCTGAACCACGGGGCCGAGATCAACTGGCGCTCAGAGCAGGAGCAGACCGCCCTGATTCTAGCCAGTCGTGGCGCGTACTGGGAAACGGTTCGGCTCCTGATCGAAAACCACGCAGACCCTAACTTAATAGACAATCGGGGACGAACCGCCTTGATGCATGCAGTGCTGGCCGGAAATCCCCGGGTGGTCCGGCTCATCCAGCGCGGACTCCAACCCACCGAAGGCGCAGCGGACGATAACGGGAATACCCCAATCATGCTCGCTGCCTCACGGGGCTATCTCCCAGTGGTGGAAACACTACTCAACGAAACTCCCCAACTCAACGCCACCAACTACAAGGGACAGACCGCCCTCATGCTTGCCGCCTCACGGGGTTACCTCGAAATCTGCCGCGCCCTACTCTCCAATGGTGCAGACCTGCATCTCCAGAATCAACGAGAGCACACTGCACTGTCGATGGCCGCCATGTACGGGCATGGACGTGTGGTCGAACTCCTGCTCAAGGAGGGGGCTGAATTGGAGTGGAATGGGGTTGACTTGGATGGTGAAGGTGGAACCCCTCTGATCCTCGCGGCCCGCCACGGTCAGGTAGAGGTTGTGCAAATTTTGCTGGAATTGGGGGCGAGCCATGCTGCCGTCGAGTTGCTGCTCCGACGCATGGCCATCCACGAGGCCGCAGTGCGCGGGCATCGTGACACAGTGGAACGGTTGCTTCGTTTTGGGGTGGCCACGGACATTCAGGATTTTCATGGAGACACCCCCCTACATCTCGCCGCCCGTTCCGGAGCCACGAGCGTAGTCCAGCTTTTGGCCGAGCATGGCCTATCGGTTAACGCAGTCGAGCAGGACGGCAACGCCCCCTTGCATCTTGCGGCTTCCCGGAACCATCCGGAAACGGTGACCTTGTTGCTGGATTTGGGAGCGCCCGTTGACACCGTAAACCAGGAGGGACGCACTGCGCTGATGGAAGCGGCCCGCCTTGGACATGTGGAGGTGGTGCGCTTGCTCATAGAAGCGGGAGCGACCACTGAGTTGGAGGATCACAAAGGACAGACGGCACGGGTGCTCGCCGAGCGGAGTGGGCACACGGAGGTTGGGGTTTGGCTCAGATGAAACCGCTCCTTACAAGGCGCGACGCCACCAGTTCAGGACCAGTAATTTCTCGCGTTCCTGAAAGGTCGGCTCATTGAGCTTGCCCTGCTTGAGCCCGTTCCGCAAGTAGTGTAGTTTAGCCAGACACTCTTCTCGGCTCTCGGATTGGCTCCACCCATTTTCAGTTCGACGTACCAACTGGTCATACTCTTCCTGTGTGACCTCGATGGGATGGTCAATTGCGTGTGGGGTGAGTTGGATCATGTCGGAGGATGCTGGAACACATAGCCATCATCGTACCAATTTTCCTGTCAAACGCAACACCCCTCTGCTGTCTGAACGCATGAAAATCTGGCTCTGGAACACTTCTCCGTGGTGGTGGGCGGCAGCGGGCGGAATCCTCATCGGACTGAACGCTCCGGGATGGCACACGCAGTTCGTGGGTTTGGTGGCACACTTGCCGGTCATGCTCATGTTGGAGCAAGTCCAGAAGCGCCACAGTTCGTTTGGCAAGCGCCTGCTGCTTGCAATCCTGCTCTGTTGGGGAGTGGGAGGAGTGGGGGCTATGATTAGTGCGCACTGGATCACCAACAGTGCCCACGTTTTTGGGCACCTGCCGTGGGCTGCCTCGGTGGCCATCACCGGAATTGGCTACGGCTTGGAAGTTGGGTTGTTGCTCTTCGGCCTCCATGCGATACCGATTCTGCTGCTACGTTCCGGGCGAGTGTGGGACTTGCTGGTGCGGCTGTGTTGGTTTCTCTGGGTAGACACATGGTACCCTCGGCTGATCCACTGGAATTTTGGCGGACTCACCTTCACGCAAGTCCCGCTGTTGGAACAAGTGGCCGACCTGATCGGGGCTTCCGGAATGGCACTGTTCAGCATCGGTCTGAGCCTTTGGTTGTTGTTGCTGTGGCGCCGAGCAGTAGAGGGGCAAGACACTTCCAGAAGGGTGCTTGGAGTGGGTCTCGCCTGCTATTTTGGATTACTCAGTTTTGGAATTGGTTACGGTGCTTGGCGGCAGTCGGACGTTGGCGAACCTTCCTCCGGAACTCCACTCCAAGTCATTTCGGTTCAGCCTAATTTTTCGCTTCAGAAACTGGCGTCCAATCCCGACCTTGCACACTCCGAACGCTCCCGGAACTTCGGGGCGTTGCTCGCCGATTCGTCCCACGCCCTCTCCCAACTTCCAGAAAACTCCGGAGTGTCCCGTTTGCTCGTCTGGCCGGAATCCACCTTCCCAGCACCGTTCTTCAAGAACCCAGCGGCGCGGCAAGCCGTCTCACGCTTTGCCCGCGAACACCAAACCGCCATCCTGCTCGCTTCCGTTGATTGGAGCGGAACCCCCGGAAACTACCGCTTTCACGGCATTTCGGTGCTGGTGGGACCGGATGGAAAGGTGCGTGGGCGTTACAACAAAATCTTCCTCATTCCTTTCGGCGAAACCATTCCGCTTTCCGCTTGGTTCCCCGGACTGGCCCAACTGCTCCGGGACAACATTCGCAACCTCTCCGAATTTGAAGCCGGGCGCGAATTCACGGCATTCTCACTTTCCGAGCAAGTGCGCCTATCTGCACCGATCTGCTTTGACATCTTCGCGCCAGACACCATCCGGAACATGACACGCAACGGCTCGCAACTTGCCGCCAACCTCAGTAACCTCGCATGGTTTGGCCAAAGCACCGCCTCGGACAACATGGAGGCCGTGCTGCGCTGGCGGGCCATCGAAAACCGCACCCCCGTGCTGTTTGCCTCCAACAACGGGCGGAGCGTCTTGATTGGCGCGGACGGCCAGGACCTCAGCCCCCGGCTGGAACTTTTTGAGGAAGGCGTGATTTCGGCAACCGTCGTATTGACTCCACGCTTCTCGTTCTACCGGGAATATCAGGAGTGGGTGAATATCACTTGGTTAGTGCTGTTTCTCGGACTACTCTGGATAGGCCAGCGGCGAGAAAATTTGCTCGGCGGCTGGCGTTCCCAATAAACTTCGACTTAGGAGAATCATGGATTTAGGATTCACTGGCAAGGTGGCGATGGTCGCTGCTTCCAGCAAGGGGCTTGGCTTTGGCATCGCTCAGGAACTTGCCCGCGAAGGCGCCTCGGTCTCGATTGCCAGCCGCACACAAACAGACATTGAAAACGCTGCCGCCAAGCTTCGCGACGAAACCGGAGCCTCCGTGCTGGCCACGGTCATGGATGCCACCAGCGCCGACTCCATCCAGAACTGGGTGCAACGGACGTTCGCTGAATTCGGTGGGGTGGACGCGCTCGTGGTCAACGCTGGTGGGCCACCTCCGGGGCAGTTTGACGACTTCAGTGACAACGACTGGCAAAACGCCTTTGAGTTGAACGTGATGAGCGGAGTTCGCATGATCCGGGGAGTGTTGCCTTTGATGCGCAAACGCGGAGGCGGCTCGATCCTCACGGTCACGTCCAGTTCGGTCAAGGAACCCATTGACATCCTCATCCTTTCCAACGTGATGCGCTCCGGAACCACCGGGCTTGTCAAAAGCCTTTCGCTGCAACTCGCGCCAGACAACATCCGGGTCAACAACCTCATGCCCGGACGCATGGACACCGACCGGGTCCGTTCCGCCGATGCCTTTCAGTCTCAAAAGCAGGGCATCACCCCGGAGGCGCAACGGGCAAACAGCCAAGCTTCCTTGCCGTGGAAACGCTACGGCACCATCGAGGAGTTTGGCAAGGTCGGCGCATTCCTGCTCTCCGATGCGGCCAGCTACATCACTGGCTCTAGCGTTGCGGTGGACGGCGGCATGATCCGGACAGTCTGGTAAACTCAAAAGCCGTCGGCAGAATCCCGTTTTGCCGGTCAAGTTTTTCACCGTTCTGCCGATAGCGTACACAGGAGACGCACAGACTCTCGTTTTTCGGGGGTGCTGTCGTTGTGCATCCACTTGAATGCTCGTCCAGATTTGTCAACTGGTGTTGGCGAATTCCGGACTAAATCTGTAAACAAAGGGTCATCATGCCCCCGGTCAACTACTTGTCGATCTACCTGCTCGGGGTGATCGGGTCTTTTGCTGCCACAGTGGGCGGCGTGGTCTTTTGCTACAACGGCATGTCTGCCGCGAGCTACCTGACTTACAAGGGAATGCAGACCACAACCTATTTCTTCGACAAGACCCGCTACGATCTCTACTTTAACGGCCTGGTGTACTGCACCGCGTTTGCCATCGCCTTGATGATGTTGCTCATGGTGATCATGATTCCTAGCCCGAATCAGATTCAGCGGCGCATGGCCGCGACTCCGTTCGCGGGTGGAGCACCAATGGCGGGGGCACCGCTTATGCAGGCAGCACCAGCCGCAGCGGAAGCTCCGGGAATCGAACTGACACCAGACCTGAGCTTGATGGAAGACGAGGATGACGAAGACTTTGAGGACGGCATCCAGATGACCGAGACGGACGATTCCGATGTCATCTATGGCACCGGAAGAATCACAGATGCCGCGCACCACAAATTCATCCTGGAGAATACGGACAGCTCCGTTAAGTTCCTCATGCGCAAGGAACTCGACGGGCGACCACTCAAGGCCGATCAGGAAGAAATCTATGAAGCGTGGCAGAAGCGTGGACTCTCCCGAGGCCGGGTGCGCAAACACATCTTTAAGATCATGGGTTGGGACAACATCCCCGACATCCCGATCCACGAAATCGTCAGCCAAGTCAAGGGCAAGGCTTATGAAGCCACCCACGCCGAATCGTAATGTCCGCTAGCGAATTCTTCACTGGAACCCCCACCTACCTCTGCGATCCCAAGCTCGCAGAGGCTTTCCAGATCGCCCGCCTACTGGAAAAGCCCCTGCTGCTGGAAGGCGAACCCGGCACGGGAAAAACCAAACTTGCACAGGAATTTGCAGCCCAGCTAGGGCACCCCATCTTTGAGGTGCCCGTCACGTCTGAAAGCAAGGTCTCCCAACTCGTCTCGCGCTTTGACGAGGTGCAGCGACTCATGGACGCACAGGCAGCGATTGCCAACGCCCAGATGAAGCAAGCCGGGATCGATCAGCACATCAACACCGGAAGTCGGCGTGTGGATCAGTTGGAGGACTACGTTCATCTTGGCCCGCTGGCCCAAGCGTTTTCCACTCCGGGGTCGATCCTGTTGCTCGACGAGATTGACAAGGCACCAAGAGAACTGCCCAACAACCTGCTCTTCCTGCTCTCGGAGCGGCGCATCGTGGTTCCGGAAACCCAGCAGGTGATTGCCTGCGAGCCGGGGCAGATGCCCACCATTGTCATCACCTCCAACCACGAACAGGACTTGCCAGCGCCCTTCATTCGGCGTTGCATCTACATGTACATCGAGTTTCCATCTCCGGAGCGGATGCGCGAGATCGTGCGGATGCACCATCCCGGTGCGGACCAAACGATGGTGCAGGCGGCGCTCGAAATTTTCTACCAACTCCGGGAGCTTGACCTCACACGAAAACCCTCCACAGGTGAGATTCTCGACTGGATCGCCTACCTCATCCGGACGGGAGTCACAGACCTTGAGACCATCCGACGTCTGCAAGGAGCACAAACGCTCGTCAAGCACCGCGATGACCGCGAACTGCTCCGACTCATCCAGGAGCGAGGCATCGAAGAAGCCCAAGGACGCCGGAAGCCTTCTTGGTGATCGTTCCGGACATGACCTTCTTTTTGCTCCTGCTGTCTGCCTTTCTACTCGGCGGGATTCCCTTCGGACTCATCATCGGCAAACTACTGCTGGGCATTGATGTCCGGCAGTCCGGAAGCGGCAACATCGGCATGACCAACGTCATGCGTGTGGGGGGCAAACTTCCGGGGGTGCTAACGTTCCTGCTCGATTTCGGAAAAGGCAGCCTTGCAGTCTGGCTCGCTCAACACTGGTTGGCTACCGAAACCGCTGCCCCGCTTTGGCAGGTTAGCTTGATAGCCGTCATCACGGTCTGCGGACACGTTTTCTCGCTGTTCTTACGCTTTAAGGGGGGCAAGGGCGTCTCCACGTTGTTCGGAGTCCTTGCGGCGCTGAACCTGCCCGTCGGGCTTGGTGCGGCAGCCGTTTGGCTGGGCCTCTTCACGGCAAAGCGCATTTCCAGCCTTGCAGCGTTGACGATGCTGGCGACACTCCCTGTCTGGTTTCTGCTGATCCCTTGGTTTCAGGGAATGCCGATAATTTGGTCGCAATTCGGAATGTTCTGCACACTTGATATATTGCTTCTTTACAAACATCGTGACAACATAGCCAGACTGCGTACAGGACAAGAGACCCAACTCAAAGCCACCAACGAGCCACCGACAACTTGACATGACTGTTATTAGACCAATTCGGACGTTCTTCGGAGAACACATGTACAAGGAAGCGATGGGGGTCACGGGCCTCGCACTCGCAGCGTGGCTGGCCCACCGCCAAGGGATCGGTGGAGCCGCCCATGTGCTGTGGGTTTCCCTGATTGTCCTCTCGTCACTCGTCATCTGGCGGGCTGGAGATTTCTTTGCGCCGGCCTCCTCGTTCATCCAAAATCACCATAACCTTCCGCAGTCAATCAAGGCTGCGGTGATTGACGCCGTGGCCAGTTCCTTTCCGGAATTTTGCGTTGCGGTGATTGCCACGATCCAGCTTGGCAAAGCCGAAGTGGGGGTTTCAACAATCATCGGCTCCGCGCTCTACAACGTGCTTGTCATTCCCGCTGCTGTCGGACTGGTCGCCACATCCCCGATCAAGGTTGGCAAGGATGTGGTCTGGCGTGACAATGTCTTCTACCTTGCCGTCGTTGGTCTGCTCTACATCATGCTGACGCAGTTCGCAGAACTACAACCTTCCGGAGAAGTACAGACCTACTGGGGACTCGGGGTTGCCCTCATCTTTTTGGGCACCTACCTGCTCTACGTCTTCTGGCTCCAGCGCGATTACCGGAAGTACCAGCGTGAACATGTGGGAGAGCCGGAACCGGAAAGTGACGAGGACGAGGACGAGGATCCCATCAAGATCACCTCGGAAGGAGGAGCGTGGATGTGGATTGCCGGAATGATGATCCTGATGGGCCTCAGCACGGAAGTACTCGTGACCTCCGCCATCAACCTTGGCGACCTGCTCACCATCAGCCCAGTGGTCATGGGTTTTGTCATCATCGCAGCCGGCACTTCGGTTCCGGACACGGCGCTGTCGGTCATCAGTGCCCAGCGTGGTCACTACGACGCGGCGATTTCCAACGTTTTTGGCAGCAACATCTTCGACATCTGCATCTGCCTCAGTGTCCCCGTCCTTATCGCCTTGACGATAAGTGGCGAGACGCTGATTGACCTCAAGCAGGTCGAGCTTGTCTGGGCTTTGATTGGCGCAACGCTGCTCTCGTTCTACTTCTTCTGGAGTAAAAACTACACGCTCAGCAAGGCGAAGGCTGGAATCATGGGCCTAACCTACCTAATGATCGTGGTGTACGTCGTCAGCTCTGGTGCTTGAACAGCGGGAAGCTTATTTTTGCACCGGTGGTAGGACAATGACTTCGACGCGATTGTTGCGTCGGCGTTGCGTGGGGGAGTCATTGTTGAACTTGGGACGGGTGGAACCGAAACCCTTGACGGTGAGCTTTTTGGGATCCATGCCGTTGTCAATGAAGAAGCGGCCCACCCGCGAGGCTCTGGCTCCGGAGAGTTCCCAAGCGGATCCCCACTGCTTCTGCACGGGTTGGTTGTCGGTGTGGCCTTCGACCTGAAGGCGGTTGGGCAAGAGGAAGACCAGCCGCGAGAAGCGTGCTATCTCCTTGGTGGCCTCCGGAGTCAATTTGGTGGACCCCGGTTCAAACGTCGCACTGGCCGCAAAAGAGACCACCACGCCCTTCTCCTCAATCGTCACCCGCGTGTCGTCCCCAAGCTCGGTCTGCTCCACTTCCTTTGAAATTTGCTCGACCACCGAATCTCGGCCTTCCTGCATGAATGGGGAACCCGGAGGGAGCGGTTTGAAACTTTCGGCAACCGCCTTGAACTTCCGTGTTTCATACACGCACGTCGCAAAGAGCAGGATGAAGAAACAGAGCAACAGGGTGACGAGATCACCATAGGTGAAGATCCACTCCTGATCGAACGGCACACAGACTTCACAATCTTCTTCGTCAATCAGTTGGCCCATAGGTTCCGCTCAGGATAATGCGTGGAATCAGCGTGTCTGGTCTTCCGGAAGCAGGACGATCTCCACCCGCCGGTTGAGGCTGCGCTTGTACGGAGTATCCGCATGGAACCGGGGCCGAGAGTCTCCGAACCCCGCGACCTGGATACGCTTGGCCGGAATCTCCTTGGTTTCCAGATAAGCGGCGATCACGCTGGCACGGGCGACGGACATCTCCCAGCTTGAGGGGTATTTCGGGTTGGTGTCGGATGAGTCCGTGTGTCCGGAGATGAGGATGTCGTTCTGCATCACTCCAATGATTGCCAGAGTTCCGTCAATCACCTGCTTGATTTCTTGCTTCAACTCGGTGGAGCCTTGGTCGAACGCGACAACCTTGTTGAACGCAACCTCCACCCCACCCTTTGAGGCCCGGACGGTGACATCGTCCGGCATCTCAACCTGCTCCAAGTCTTGCTTGATTTTATCCTGCTGGGAACTGCGACCTTTGAAGACGAAGGGGCTTCCGGGAGGCTGGGACTTGAAGCTTTCAGAAACCTGAATGAGCTTATTCACGTCTGTCCGGCACATCGAGAAGAGCAGGATGAAGAAGCAGAGCAAGAGGGTGACCAGATCGCCGTAGGTAAAGATCCACTCCTGCTCGAACGGCACACAGACCTCGCAATCCTCCTCATCAATCATCTGGCCCATGCCGACTCCAACTCTAGAGGATCAACCGCCGCCTTCACCGCCGCCGCTCTCGAACTTGAGGGCTTCGTACATCTTTTTCTTGTCCGGTGGCAAGTAGTTCATCAGGTCGCTTTCGATAAAGTCTGGACGCTGCCCGCCTTCAATGTAGAGGACACCGTCCTTGATCATTTCCATGAGAACCTTCTCATCAGCTGCATACTGGGAGAGCTTAGTTTTGGCTGGAGAGAAGATGGTGTTAGCAAACAGCGAACCGTAAAAGGTTGTAATCAATGCAACGGCCATGGCTGGTCCGATCGCGGAAGGGTCATCGAGGTTTTGCAGGAGCAGGACCAGTCCAACCAGTGTCCCCAGCATCCCCCATGCAGGGCACAGAGAGGCCATTGTTCCAACTACGTTTATTTCGATATCCTTCCCAGCCATCGTGTATTTCATCTCGTGCGCCATCATGTCGTTGATGTTCTCGCGTTCCACACGGTCCACCACCAACCGAAGCCCGCCTCGCAGGTAGAGGTTTTCGATGCTGGGCAGGGCGTCCTCAATGGCGAGGATGTTCTTGCGGGCAATCTTGGCAACGTCCACAATCAGGGTCAGGGTTTCCACCGTCTGCACTGTACTGGGCTTCCAAGATTTCCCGACATAGCCGAACTGCCCTTTGGCGTCCCCCATTGGGTGGGCGATGAGGGTGGAAGCGATGGTGCCTCCAAAGACGATCATCAGGGACGGGGCATCCACGAAGTATTGGAGGTTCCCCAGCTTGAGCTGAAAGGTTGTGAAATCAAAGGCCATGGCCATCAGCAACATCAGCCAAGCCAAAATTGTTCCAATGAGTGTTCCTTGTTCCATCTGTGTTCCTAGTGAGCAATGGCGTGATCAGACATACCTCTGAGTTCTGGAGGCAAGCAATATCCGTGACATTCCCGTAGAGCATACCGCAATCCGGGCAGAAATGCCAAACCCTGCTTGACGCTCACGCAGGTAACGCGAACAAGCGCCTCGCGTTTTCGGAGGTCTGTGCGGCGAGTTGCGCGACCGGAATTCCCAAGTCTTCGGCAAGAAACTCCGCGATCACTGGAACCTGCGCGGGCGAGTTGGGCTTGCCTCGGAACGGCACTGGCGTCAGGTACGGAGCGTCCGTTTCCAGCAAAAGGCGGTCGAGCGGAAGGGAATGCACCACTTTCCGGAGTGCTTCGGCGTTCTTGAAAGTGACGATGCCGTTGATGCCGATGAACCAGCCCATCGCCAGCAGTGCATCCGCCATTTCCTGTGACCCCGTGAAACTGTGGGCAACGCCTTTCCGGGAGACCGGATGCTCCTCCAGAATCCGGAGGGTGTCCTGCTCGGCTTCACGAGTGTGCAACACCACCGGAAGCCGGAGCATTTCAGCACTCTGGAGTTGCTTCCGGAACACCGTCTGCTGGATTTCGGCCTCGGAGAAGTTGTAGTGGTAGTCCAGCCCCATTTCCCCCATGGCCCGAATCTTCGGGTTGCGCTGCACGCGCGCTTGAATTTCCGCACCCAGCGACTCGGTATAGTCCTTGGCATCGTGCGGATGCACCCCAAGGCTGCCAAAGACTTCCGGATGCGCCTGAGTGAAACCGTCTACAAAATCAACGGATTCCGCGTCCACCGCAATCGTCACTACAGTTCTCACTCCGGCATCCTGAGCTTGCTCCACTGCTGCTTTTGGGGTGAGGGCGAGCCGATCCAAGTGGCAGTGGGTGTCAATAAAACTTGTCATACAAGCGAATCTTGGAATAGTAAAAGGGAGCATTTTTCAGCAAAAGTAGGTGCTTGTCGCTTTGGCAGGTAGACAGGACAATTTCTTAAGCAGACCAGATTTTCCGGAAATGATCAATTTCAATCTCCCGGCACTGCCCACGACAACGGGCGCGGTGCGACTTGTGCCCGTTGTCTTAGGAGCCGTCCTGCTCTCCGGTTGCTACACCGTTCAACTCTATCACAACTCTGATCGCCTGCACTCCACTCCGGACGCAGAAACCCGTGATCTTTCCGTGGTGGGCGGTGCTTTCCGGCTGGAACCTCCGGTGGCACTGCGCGAGTTGTGCCCCAGTGGAGTGTCTAAGCTGGAGGTCCGGCAGGGACCGATTGACGTCCTCATTCAAACCACCACGCTTGGTGCCCTCCACCAGCAGACGGTGCGGGCGTGGTGCAAGCGGCGCAGGCGTTGATTTCATGCCCACCAACGATCTCGACCGCTTTGCCAAGCGCCTCGGCCATCGGTTCCGGCATCCGGAATTGCTGGAGCAGGCGCTGACCCACAAGTCTGTACCCTTCGAGTTTGATGGGAAATTCCGGCCCAACAACGAACGGCTGGAGTTTCTTGGCGACGCGGTGCTGGACCTGTTGGTGAGCGAGTTGCTGATGGAACGTTTCCCGGACCTTGACGAGGGGGGACTCTCGAAGTTCCGGGCGAGCCTTGTCAACGAAGCCCTCCTCAGCCGCATCGCCACTCGCCTTGATCTCGGCGTGTTCCTGCGTCTTGGACGAGGGGAGGAAATGACCGGAGGCCGCGAGAAGCCTTCGTTGCTCGCCGATGCCTTGGAGGCAGTGATTGCTGCGCTCTACCTCGACAGCCGCTCCGAGGGCGGCGTTGAAAAAACGGCTCGGGTGGTCGAACAACTTTTTGATGAGGAACTTCCCAAGGAGTCCTCCGCGTTCATTTCCCGCGACTACAAGTCCGAATTACAGGAACTAGCGCAAAAGCTGCTCAGCACCCTGTGCCTTTACGAGCTTGTCGGAGCGGAAGGTCCGGACCATGAGAAGGAATTTGAGATGGCCGTTCTCATCAACAACCGGGAGTACGGGCGCGGGAAAGGCACCAGCAAGAAGGAGGCGAGTCAAACGGCAGCCAGAACAGCCCTGACTCAACTGCAACAAGAATCCAGCAAGGCCGGATGAGCACTTCAGCGAAATCAAAATCGTCTTCCAAAACCACTCCCAAAACCCGGGTCCGGCTTCAGAAGGTGATCGCTCAGGCCGGAATCGCATCGCGACGCAGTGCCGAAGAGTTGATTCAGGCGGGGCGCGTGACGCTCAACGGCGAAACCGTCTTGGTGTTGGGCACACAAATGGTTCCAGAAGTGGATGTGCTTGAAGTGGATGGCGAGCGCGTCCGCATCGCGCAGGCTAGGGATCAGGAGGTTTATGCGCTCTACAAGCCCAAGAATTGCATCACCTCCCTCCATGACCCGCAAGGCCGGACCACCATTCGGGAGTTCTTTCCAAAAACCAATCGGCGGTTGTTTCCGGTGGGGCGCTTGGATTATGACGCCGAAGGGCTGATTTTCGTCACCAACGACGGGGAGTTGGCGAACCAACTCATGCACCCCAAGTTCAAGGTCTGGAAGAGTTACTTTGTGAAGGTCAAGGGCAGAGTGGAAGACGCGCAACTGGCTCCCATTCGTCGGGGCATCACCCTTGAGGAGCGGCGGCGCCAACCCGCGAAAGTGAAAGTGCTGCACTTTATCAACGACAAGACGTGGCTGGAGGTCTCGCTCCGGGAGGGCACCAATCAGCAGATCAAAAAGATGCTCCTGCGCGTCGGCTATCCGGTCCTCAAGATCAAGCGCTTCCGGATCGGGACACTGACACTGGGAGAGATGAACCCCGGAGAATCACGGCGACTCAGTCAAGATGAACGGGATGCCCTGCTCACTGCTACAAGCTGATCCAAAGGCACACGCGACATGGCCAAGGCCGAGCTTTACAAGATTTCCATTTCCGACAGTAAGATTTTGCTGCGGGTGCCTCCCCAACTCGTGGGAGCAGAGGTTCCGGATTTGGACGAGATCCAAACGGATTTGCACGTCATGGGGGCGGACTACCTGCCTGAAACCCTGCTGGAAGTTTTCGAGAACACCTCCGGGAACTTCGAGTACCTCTGCGATGAGAAGACCACCGAGTTCATCGTCTTGGTCGAGATGAACGAGGACGAGTCGCAAGTGTTCCTGAACATCGTCCCGCCGGAGGAACCGACCCAGCCCGTCACGCTTGAGCGTTGTTTGGATGCCCTCAAGGAGCAGGGCATTCAGCAAGGCATCGAAAAAGACACGATTCAGCGCATGATTGGCGAGCAAGTGCATTACGAACCCACCGTCGTCGCGCAAGGCCGGGTGCCCGTGCATGGGCAGGATGGCTGGGCCGAGATGTCCTTCCTCAAGGAAGCTTCGCGTCCCAAGCCCGGAGTGCAGGTAAATCTCCGGGAAATGCCGATGCTGCAAGAGGTCAAGGCCGGAGACACGCTCGTCAAACTCACTCCGTCCACTGCAGGGGCGGATGGCTTCACCATCACCGGCAAGGCGATCACGGCGTTCAGCGGCAAAACCTATCGCATCCGTCCCGGACGCAACACGCGCTACAACGACGACCGCACCGCCATCATCGCCACCAAGGAGGGTGCGCTCTGCCAGTTCGGCTCCACCCTTTCGGTGGAGGATGTCAAGGTCATCGACAAGGTGGACGCCAGCACGGGACACATCCGTTTTGACGGTATCCTGAAAATCAAGGGCAGTGTCTCCGACCGCTACAGTGTCGAGGCCACCCGGATTGACGTGGGTGGCTCGGTGGGCAAGGCCAAGCTGCGGGCCAGCGGCGACATCCGGGTGAAACAGGGGATTGTCGGAAGCGTGGTGCAGGCGGGGGGATCGGTGCTGGCCCAATCTATGGACGATGCACAGGTGAGCGCGGTGGAGAACGTGCTGGTGATGGACTACATCAGCGACTCTAAGGTGTTTGCCGGCGGCACCCTACGGATCGTGGGTGAGCGCGGCTATGCCTCCGGAGGCACACTCCAGGCGGGCAATCTGCTCTGGATTCCCAACATCGGAGAAGAACTTCCGGAAGACCAACCGGAGGATTCTGAAGAGCAGCCCCCCCAGACATTCCTTGATGCGGGCATTTCCATCAACGCCCGGAAAAGTTTCAACACCCTCAAGGAGAGCCTGCAAAAATCCCACATGCAGTTTGAAGACCGCCACAAGGAGTTTGGGGAGACATTGGAACGCTTCAAGAACCAGCAGCTTCCGGACGATCCGGAGGCGCTTCAGGAGCAGGTCAGCGGCCTTCGCAAAAATCTACGGGGACTTTTCAATGACATCCGCAAACTGGAGTTGCAAAACGACATCAACCAGCTCAACAATGAGATAGACGGCGGCATCGTTTTTGTCACCAACAAGGTGCAGCCGGGAACGGCGATCAATGTCCGCCGCATGCGCTACAATGTCCTCACTCCGGCGACAAAGGTCGCGTACTTCTTTGAGCAGAGCGGGATTCAATCCCGGCCTTGTGGCGATCTGTTAGAGAAGCACCAACGACACTTTCCTCGGATGCTTCTCTAAGCAATCCTAACTGACTGAATGCGATGGCCGAGATCACCAAGGTCGAAGTACAGCGGCGTGTGAAACGCCGCGAAGTTCTCAAAGAGATGGACCTCAGCGGGTTGCACTTTGAGGAAATGAACCTCGATGGCGGCGACTTCCGGAAGTGCAAGCTGGAGGGCAGCACCTTCAACGGCATCCCCATGAGCTACACTCGCTTTGAAGCGTGCAACCTCAGCCACTGTGAGATGCGCGGAACCAGTCTCCGGGAATCTGCAATCGTTGAATGCGACCTTAGCGACACCAATCTGCAGGACAGCGACCTGACGGAAGCCAATCTGCGGAACAGCACACTCGTCCGGACTAACATGAGCGGCTGCCGCCTTGTGAAATCCGTGATGCTGAACGTCAAAGGGCACCTCTCCAATTTCTCTCAGGCGGTGCTGCACAACGTTCTGCTAGGAGGAGCCAAGCTGCAAATCTGCGATTTCAGCGCCTGTGACGCGAAAGAACTGCTGGCAGCAAATGCAGACTTCAGCGGATCACACTTCATCGGATCACACCTCCGGGCGTCTCTGCTGACTGGGGCAATCCTCAATTTTTGTGACCTCACAGCGGCCTTGCTGGAGGAGTGCCGGCTCGAGAACGCCTCCCTGTTTGCGGCGACCTTGCATCACGCACGCTTCAACATGACCGACCTGACATCCTCGCTGCTCGTTCACGCCCAAGGGACGGAGGCGCTGTTTCAGGACGCGACGCTCGACAACGCCAACTTCTCCTTTGCCGACTTCACCAGCAGCAATTTCAACGGAGCAGGGATGTCCGGGATTTACGAACACGACACCGTGTTTGAGGGCGCGAGCTTTGAGGGGACCATGCGATGATCACCCGTGCCTTCGGCATTGTTGTGCTGGGAGTGCTCCTGCTTTCGGCAACGCTTGCGCAGGCGGAGTACCGTGCCTACGAGTTGGAGGTGTTTGATCGCGTCAGTAACATTTCCCAAAAGCTCATCACAGCATTTTCACCGTCCGACTACATTGCTGCATATGGGGGTCCGGAGCGTCTGGGCGTGACCATTCGCGCCTCTTGGATTTGCTACGGGGACACGGCGAGCTACAAGCCGGTCTGCCCCATGCCCAAGGCGATCAACCCACAGTTTCAGGAGGGCGACCGCATCCAGATCATGCTCCCCAAGCATCTCACCGATCAATGGGTCGGCGTCGTTGAAAACAGCTTTTTCCGTCCGGGCCTTCGCAGTAATGTGTATGGAATCCGCTTTCCAGAACGCGGAAATCTCTACTCGCGCTACTACGAAGCGCATCTGCAAAAAGCACCCTGAACCTCAGCCGAGCCATTCCAAATGCAACGCATCAAGTCCGCTAGTCTCATGACCGCCATCAAGACCCCGTACACCTCAGACGGGGAAATGGATATCGACACCTTCGACCAACTCGTGGAGGCCCAGATTGCAGCAGGGGTGGAAGGCTTGATCATCGCCGGAACCACCGGGGAGGGACACCTGATGGACTGGGAGGAGGAGTTGATGCTCATCGCTCATGCGGCGCAACGCTTTGGAGATCGGCTCTTGATCGTCGGCAACACAGGCAGTAACAACACCCGTGAAGCCGTCCGGGCGACTCGTTTCGGCTTCTCGGTGGGAATGCACGCCGCTCTGCAAATCAATCCCTACTACGGCAAAACCTCCGACCGTGGACTCCGCGAGCATTTCCAACGTGTGCTCGATCTCGGCCCGACAATCATCTACAATGTGCCCGGCCGCACCGGACAGGACCTCCAGCCTGTGCTGATCGAAGACCTCGCCCAGCATCCGAATTTGCTTGGCGTGAAGGAATGCGCAGGCAACGAGCGCATGGGGCATTACGAGTCCAAGGGCATTGCCTGCTGGTCCGGAAACGACGACCAGTGCTTCGAGGGACGCCACCGACATGGGGCGCACGGTGTGATTTCCGTGATCGCCAACGTGGTTCCGGGACTGATGCGCAAACTGATGGACACTGACGATCCCTCGCTCAACGAATGCCTCCAACCACTGATGGCGTGGCTTTTTCACGTCCCCAGTCCCAACGCTCTCAACACGCTCCTCGCCATGACGGGAGCCACACAGCCCGTTTTCCGACTGCCTTATGTGCCGGTGAACAAAGCTGCACGCGAGCAAGGGCTAGCCCTACTCTCAGGTCTCAACAAATCGGATTGGGTGGGGAATGAACTGAATTTGATGGACGACCACGATTTCACGCTGGTCTGAGGTTGGTTCGCAGAGCGGCTAGCTCCAGAAATCGAGACGCACCTTTTTCTTGCGGTGCCGGGGTAGGGAGAAGAGCCGCTCCGGTTCCGGGGCTTTTTGTGGACGCCGCTGTTGAGCACGGTAGGCGGGAATGTGCTGCTCCACCTCCACAAACATCGGCCCCATGCCGTCGTTGCGGGTTTCGGACATGGAGAGGTTGTAGTACGGGACCACCTGCTGGAACTTCGTCCCCCGCACCGCCCGCACAGCATCCACCTTGTCCTTCCCTCCATCGGTGTAGGTCGGATAGAAATTGGTCCGGACATTCGGACGCTTGATCGGCGTTCGGCGTTCGTGTTGCGCTTCGCTCATGGCTCGATCCTTTCCGGAAACTCTGGGACGAGCCGGGATTTCCGCACTTTCCGGGACGGCAGGTAGAAGCTCATTTCGCCCTCCTCATCGCACAGCCAAAACTCTTGCGCTCCTGCTGCAAAGTAGGCCCGCTTTTTTGCCATCATTTCCTCGTGGGTGTTTCCGGGCGAGAGGATTTCCACACAGATTTCCGGGGCGACTGGGCAGTCGAACACATCCCCGATTTCTGCGGCCCGCTCTGCCGAAGCCCAAGCCACATCCGCCACTTTCGTTCCAAACGCAGTCTGAATCGCGCATTCAGTAATGACGGTACCTCCAAGCAACAAGGTGAGCAGATGCCCAATGCGGGCTTGGTAGATGCCCTGAAAGACTCGTGTGGGACTCATGATGATTTTCCCAAAGGAATCCAGCTCGATCTTGAAGGGCAGATCCTGAAGGCTGGGGTGTTCACAGACTTGCTGCCAGTTCATGAGTTGGCCGATGTGGTGTGCGTGAACATTGATCCGGAATAGGCTTCACTATAAGAAGCTGTATGGTTAAAAAATATATTTGATCTCAGTGTATTGGAGTCGCATCCTGAATAAAATACGCCCTGCGTAGGGGGTAGCACGGGGTGGCATACCCGCGCCCACCGGACGCAGGATTCCGTGCTACCACGGGTTTTGTGGGTTCGAGTCACAATCATTTTATCCATACAGCTTCTTACAGACATAATGTCTCCTGTTAAAGAAAAAAATTACTGAAGTCAAACTTACCAGTCGGAGTATTTACATTAAATTTAACGGCCCAAATCACCAGCGATGTTAAGCGTCTGGTGCATTTGATTGTTAGGCCTTGCTTTGCTCAATTCTATCTGATCCAGCCAAAGCTTCAAAATGTCTGTAATGAATGCCTGAACTAACTATAAGTAAAATCATTCAAATGGATAAATGAAACCCCATTCGTCTCGCATCTTATCCATAACTGCCATTATGCCTATTGTTTCATTCAAAGGCATAATCTCACTTTCCAGTTTGCCTTCCCGAACACAACGATTTACTTCTTCCACCTGATAAATAAATCCATTGCTATGATTATTCTCAAGAACCTCTATCGTATCCTTTATTTCATTTGTTCCCTCATGTTTTAAGATAGTAAATCGTTGGCCTGCCTGAAATTGAGGGAATTCTATATACCCCTCCGCGCCATAAATAATTGCCTCATTTCTCATCTTCAGATTATAACTTGTAGATATATTAGCTAAACACCCAGATGGAAATCGAAACATGTAATTAGATATTTCATCCACACCAAGATCACTGAAACGCGTCATAGATTTAATATCTATTGGAAGTTCTCCAAGTAAATAGCAAACAAAGGAAATAGGGTAAATCCCCATATCCAAAGTAACTCCTCCTGCCAATGCTGGATTTTTAAGCCTCTTTTCATATTGGGTTCCAACAAACCCACCAAAGGAAATATTAAACACCTTTACCTCGCCTATTTCATTGCTCTGAATCTTGCTCTTTAACATCTTCAGGATTGGTAAGAATCTCACCCACATGGCTTCCATCAAAAAAAGATTCTTTTCCAGGGCGATGCGAACAAGTTCCCGGGCTTCATTTGCATTGACTGTAAATGACTTTTCTATCAACACATGCTTGCCATGTTCCAAAGCCAGTTTAGCATTGTCGAAATGAAAATTATGAGTGGTGGCCACATAAATTACATCAATTTCCTTGCTGTTTACTATCTCTTGATAGTTATAAGCATTCTCAACACCATTTTCATCTGCAAACATTCTTGCTTTAGATGGTGTTTTGGATGCCACTGCACATAATTGACAGTTTGGAGTTATCTTGAGGGCATTAGCCATTTGCTTAGCTATGATTCCAGCTCCTATGATACCCCATTTTATTTTTTGTGTATTATCCATTTTTGGATAGTCCCCCTCTTGAGTGTTGGTGCCTGTCCTCAGCAAAATTCGCCCTGTAAAGTGTTGGGATTTTGCAAATAGACGGCGTTTTCCGGTACGTTTCC
>LWDU01035446.1_pt2 | contig 43148 bp, 36 predicted proteins | sample 727161 | NCBI WGS metagenome assembly LWDU01 (sample SAMN04566230, study PRJNA314399) | hydrothermal vent metagenome | isolation source: deep sea hydrothermal plume seawater | place: Mexico: Gulf of California, Guaymas Basin | collected 2004-07-11
ATGCGCCACTCTCGGCATTGTGAGCAGCGAGAAGATCCCTCACCTTGTTTTGCAGCAAGGTATTCTGCACTTGTTCTTCGACATGGCTGCTATGCCCGCCGACCCGCTTTTTTCGACCCGTGATGTTCTGCTGATAACCATTTCCGCCGACTTTACGAGCCTGCATCCTGGCCAAGATATTTTGGCAATCTGGAAAAAATGCGGTATATAATTATTATTCTCAGAATTTTTCAGATATTTGATTTTTACCTGACCTGGTTCGAGTGTTTTCTGGAGCTGAGGTTCCAGGCTCTGCTATATTGATGGGCAGATTCCTCCCATGGTAATTAGAGCAGGAAACGCCCATGCCTCATGCAGACCCGCAGCAGAGTTCGCCTATACAGATTGATGTTGCAATTGTAGGAGCCGGATTTGCCGGTATGTACCTTATTCATCGCCTGCGCGGTCACGGGTTTACCGTGCGCGCCTATGAGGCGGGCAGCGATGTCGGGGGTACCTGGTTCTGGAATCGATATCCCGGATGTCGGGTCGATATCATCAGTCCGGAATACTCCTATGAATTTTCCGAAGAACTGCAGCAGGAATGGGAATGGAGCGAAAGATATGCCACCCAGCCCGAGTTGCTGCGCTACGCCAACCATGTTGCAGACCGCTTCGATCTGCGCCGGGACATCCAGTTTTCCACGCGGGTCATCGGCTCTACTTTTGACGAAGGTTCAGCGCGCTGGGCTGTGACTACTGACCGCGGCGACGAGGTCTCGGCGCAATACCTGATACTGGCAACAGGCCTGTTGTCCGCCACTAATTTGCCGCCGATTCCCGGAATTGATTCATTCAGCGGCGATATTTATCACACGGGCAAGTGGCCGCAAAGCCCGGTGGACTTTACCGGTAAACGGGTTGCTGTCATTGGCACGGGATCGTCCGGTTGCCAGGCTATCCCGCTGATTGCCGAACAGGCAGAGCAGGTCACGGTATTCCAGCGCACAGCAAATTACCTGATACCGGCCCATAACAAGCCACTGGCTCCCGCAACTTCGCGTGCCATCAAGCAAAACTACAAGGAATTCAGGGCGCATAACAAGACTTACCCTTTCGCCTTCTTCTTCGAAGCTATTGATAAATCCGCGTTGGAAGTGTCAGCTGAGGAGCGGGAGCAGGCTTATGAAGAGGCCTGGGGCAGGGGAGGGTTGATGTTCCTGGGAACGTTCAATGACCTGATTACGAGTGAGGAAGCTAACCTCACTGCCCAGGAATTTTTCCGCAATAAACTCAGGGCAGTTGTTAAGGACCCGTTGACGGCCGAGCAATTAATGCCGGATTTCAACTTGGGCTGCAAACGCCTCATTGTCGGTACCGACTACTATGAGACCTATAACCGGGCGAATGTCAGTCTGGTCAGCATCAAGGATTCGGGCATTGATGAAATAGCGTCCGGCGGTATTGTTGTGGGCGCAGAGCAGTACGATTGCGATGTCATTGTGCTTGCTACCGGCTTCGATGCCATCACCGGCCCGATCATGGCAATCGACATCACCGGTCGCAACGGTACGGCTATCCGCGATAAATGGAAAGATGGTCCCAGCTGTTACCTGGGCCTGATGCCAGAGGGCTTTCCCAACCTGTTTACCATCACCGGTCCCGGCAGTCCGTCGATACTCAGCAATGTGATCAAGTCGATAGAGCAACATGTCGACTTCATCGCTGATTGTATCTCGCGCGTGCGTGAAAACGGCGACGAAGTTGTGGAAGCAACGGCCGAAGCGGAAGCGGCATGGGTGTCCCACGTGGATGAAATAGCAACCGAAACCGTGTTCAAGTCCTGCAACTCCTGGTACCTCGGGTCCAATATTCCCGGCAAGCCGCGAGTATTCACCGGGTATGTGGGATGGCCTGAGTATGCCGCGGAGCTGGATGATATCGTCAAGGACAACTACCGGGGGTTTCGTATCGGGAAAGCCGGCGCCTAACGCAGCTGCTTGTGCCATTCCAATTTCAAGCAGCCAATGGTAGCTGGAACAGGCCGCGACAATATTTCTTCCATCTGTAGTCATTGATATCAACGACCTTGCTACCACGGGTTTCCACTGGGGTACCGCCAGCCCACCCAGGATCGCATCGATTCTCGTTGTTATAGCACTGATATTCGCGAAGCTTGTTCTCAAGATCGCTCGCCGTCCAAAAAGGGGGTGTTATCCAGTAACTCGCGCCAATCAGCCGCTCAACAAATGTATGGGACATGGCACATGTGGAACTGATTTGATTTCTTCAATATCAAGTACGCGAAGACTGGCTCTGGCATTGGCAAGTTCGATCATTTCTCCTGAATTGGTGTATTTCCTTTCGCCCAATCGTCCAATGCCTGAATTTCTTGCGATATCTGGCTTCAAATCGTCACTTTCTGAAAGGAGAACCATAGCCTTTACGCACCTCCGGTTACAATTGCATCAATCCTTAGGGACGTGACAGATAATATGGTCGCCACTGCGGATGAAGAATATTGACCGTTTAATGAGATTCCATCTATTTACTGGCTAATTCCTGTGCCTGGGAAACGGCTTCTGGAGTCATTTCTTTTGCCAGTAGGTCTCTATTTTTCTTGCTCAACCCTATCGTCTGTAGGCTTGTAGATCAGTAGCCAGTCAGACATTGACCATTCTCTGCCGGCAAGCGGATTACGTGTTGTATTAACCAGCAGGTCTTTAGCTTTCCACCGGGAGTTCTATTCAACCCCCTATTTCAGGGACAGACCTACTTGGCTACCTACACAAAAACGGGCGTAATTCTACTTATACTCGATACACGGCTGATAGTAGACACCATTGCCACTGGAAACCGACTTACCGCCTGAGTGGTCGGGTTATAGATGTATACATCCGCCATAAACTTGAAAGCGGGTTCAGCACTGCTGTTACTCATGAAGATCACTGTAATAAAGGCAAGCACCCATTTCACTTTGATTCTCAATCGAAATGCAAGGCGTTCGATCTGGATCAATTCAGATAAGCTGGTTGTCGGTGGCCCATGGCTGGTTATATCCCTCAATTCTGCGGTCAGACTCTTAACAGCGGGCGGGTCAGACAAGTTGGACCGCCTTCGGCCTTTCGACTGATCTCGTCACCTTTATACGGAGTGACATCACAACCCGCGGCCTCTAGTCTGGACCGGGTGATCGGAAGTCGATCGAGCATGACAACACGGCGGGGCCCGGTAGCAAGAACGTTGCATCCCATAGGCAGGAATTCGTCTTCCGGCACTTCAACAAAGGTGATGACTTTGCCCTCAAGCCAGTCGACAAATCCACTAGGCATCAGCGGCCGGTAGATCAGCGCAAGATCTTTGTCGAGTGGCGAAACCATGCTCATCGGATGGAAGACATCTTCTGGATGATCGGGCGCGGGCAATGGTACCACCTGAATCTCGACTGCCTCACCAACGATGTAGTGTAGTTGATCGATACCTGCCTGATTGGTTCGCGGCCCCAGCCCCACGGCAATCGAGTTACTGTCCAGCCAGATGAGATCACCTCCCTCTATAGTCCCGGGTGCCAGAATTTCACCAGCAACACCGATGTCTAGTTCGAGTGCATTGACTGAAGGTTCATGTTGCCTGCTGACTCTGCTCATATTGCAGCGGATCAAACCCGCTGGTGACACCAGCAAGGCGTCACGCGGATAGATGCTGTCGAGCGTGAGGTTTTCATCACCAGAGAGGATGAAAACTTCAGCGCCGTGACCAATAAGAATTTGTCGGAATACATCATGTTCCCGAACCGCTTTTTCAAGATGAGGTCTTTCATGGAATCGCAGCCGCAGCCAGTCACGCTCAATTCTTTCTTCGCTCTTAAACGCCGCGCGGGGTTCCCGCACAGCGACTCTGGCAAGTTGATCGTACTCGTTAAAACCCAACTGACATGCTCCTGCAGGGCCTGGCACGACCACCTGCATTGTTGTTTTCTGCTGCGATCATCTTAGACAATCANNATGCGCCACTCTCGGCATTGTGAGCAGCGAGAAGATCCCTCACCTTGTTTTGCAGCAAGGTATTCTGCACTTGTTCTTCGACATGGCTGCTCCCAGTGACTTCATTCGCGGCATCAATATTTGTCCAGATCATAACGGCGATGTAGGGCTGATTCAGACCGCATATCACGACATCCCTGACATAAGGCGCACAGGCTGCAATCAGCTGCGACCTGAGGGTACCAGCGGCAACCCAGGTGCCAGTCACCAGCTTGAACTGCTCTGCGATGCGTCCAGCAAATCTAAGACCCTTTGTATAATCGTTAGGGTCTGCAAACACAACCGCGTCACCCATCTTGAAGAAACCTTCATCGTCAAAGGCTTCCGCAGTCTTCCGAGGATCATTGATGTAGCCTGGCGTCACACCTTTTGATCGGACACGGACCTCATATCGATCACCGACGGGTAGCAATTTCAGTTCGGCGCCCGGCATAGGCAGGCCAACTACGCTCTGGTCTTCGCACGGCCAGTACCGGGAGATGCCTACCGCTACTTCCGTGGACTGCAGACTGGTCGCCATAGGCTTTCTCGCGCCCTGATACTTTAAAAGCAGCGCCTGCAGGCGATCATAGGTAGATACGGGCATAGCCGCACTGCCATACTGGAGACTTGTGACATGTGAGAAGAAGGAAATCGCAAGCGCTTCATCTCTCTCCAGGGCATCCACCAGCATGTTCCAGCCGAGCGGCGCGCCGCCATACATTGTTGGCTTGACCACCAGCAGGTTTTCAAGGGTCTTGTGATACTCATCCGGCACAGGTTTACCATCGTCCAGGTAAATACACCCGCCAGACTCGATCACCATCGCGAGGCGCATCAATCCGGCACCCACATGACTCCAGGGCATCCAGTCAAGCACCCGTACAGGTGACGGCGCTTTCTCACCCTTCGTGGCAACCCTGGCTGCCAGCATCGCGCAAATCATGCCGTGCGTGTGAATGACACCTTTCGGCGCGCCTGTAGAGCCAGAGGTAAACATATAACGCGTAACCGTATCGTGGTTGATCTCTGCAACCGATGCATCGACCAATTCAGCATCGGTGTGGTGCTCGATTTCTGAAAGTGGTGTCGCTCTGATGCCATCGCCCTGGCCGATGAACATCACTTTTTCGTTGGCAATGCCGGTTACTTCAAGAGACTTCGCCTGCATTTCGAAGTCGGTGGAGAATGCAAATGCAGGGCGAATCCTGTCGAAAAGTGCGCGCAGTTTTGGATAAGCCGCTGGCACGGTACTGTAGCTCATACTCGCAGGTGTGCAGGGCACTTTTGCGAGCATGGCGCCGAGCGCAACCACGAAGTGATCTATTGAGGCACCACTCAGAATCAGCAGTGGCATGTTCTGTCCTGCTCCTTTTTGAAGGAACCAGGTTGCTATCGCATAAGCGCGATCTCGTGCGTCGCGATAGCTCAGCAACTCGAACTCACCTTCCGCGTTTTTTTCTGCGAGCAACGTTGTATCAGGCTGCGTTGAAACCGTGTCCAGAAAGACCTGTACCAGGCTAGTCGCCATTGGATGCGATTCATGACCGCTAGTCAGAATCAGTTCACCTCCCGATCGTTGCTTTACACTGACCCTGGGTTCAGGCGGCGCGATTTCACTCATAAATCATCCGGTTCTCTGCTTCATGCTCTCGATAGAGAGGAAGATACCGCACCAGAGCTGCAGAACCCAGTAGACTGAATTGCCAACAAAGTGGCACTATATTATGAATACACGGAGCAGGTCCTATGTCGAAAGCAATCATCCCTGCGTTTAGCATTTCTGATAACCCGGCAGAAATCTCTGCTTCACTGGATGAAGCCGGATGCGCAGTCGTTCAGGGCATGTTTTCTGAAGAGCAATGCGCACAAATGCGAGCAGAACTCGACCCTCACCTGGAGCATGCCCTCTATGCCGACGAAGACCAGACTGCAGATTTCTATCCCGCAAAAACAAAGAGGATCACTGGTCTCGTGGCGCGATGCCCCGCTGTTCGGGAATTGGCTATGCACCCGGTCACCACGGCACTGTGCGATCATCACCTGCTGCCTAACTGTGAAAAGTACAATCTACACGTGACGGCAGGTTTAATCGTCGGCCCCGGTGCACGCAGCCAGGTCCTGCATCGAGAAGAAGATCCGTTTGACTATTTTCCCGTACCGCGACCGAATCTGGTGATAGCCTCGATGGCTGCATTGACAGAATTTACCGCTGACAATGGTGGGACGCTACTCGCGCCTGGCAGTCATCGTTGGCAGCAAGGTCGAGTGGCAGAGGACAGTGAGACTGTGCCAGCCGAGATGCCGCAGGGATCAATGTTGTTCTGGCTTGGTGGCACTCTACACGGCGCGGGTGCCAACATCACACAAGACTGGCGCCATGGTGTGATTCTCAGTTATTCACTCGGTTGGCTGCGTCAGGAGGAAAATCAGTATTTGAATCTACCCGATGATGTTCTGGCTGATCTCTCTGACGAACTAAAGGACAGGATTGGCGTCACCATGCACGGTTCTCTCGGCCTATACGATCCGAGGGTTCGTGGGTCAAAATCCCAAATGTCTCTTCCGAAAAACCTTACTTCATAAGCGACGGCAATCGTGATCAAACGATAATGCTGACTCCTTTGCGCTCAATTGGTGATTAATCTATTCCGGCGTATCCTCATCATATTGCATAGCCCGATCGGTAATCTCATGCCAGGGTGCCTTTGATCCAACGTATATGTGGTATGCCTCTGGGTGGGGTGGGTTTCCATCGACAGCGCCCATGGACAGATAAAGAAAATCAGGATAACCATCGACCCGAACGAGAATGTTTGAGCCGCAGCAACCGCAAAAAACACGCTCATGGTCATCAGAAGATGCATATTTCCTGATGTCTTCTTCACCTGAGAGGTAATGAAACTTGTCAGCTGCGACTCCAGCAAAGGTTGCGAACGCAGCACCGTGCAGTCGCCTGCATTGTGAGCAGTGGCAATGCGAAAAATCTGAAATTTCACAATTTGCTTCAAATGAAACGCGTCCACATTCGCAATGTCCGTGAATCATCGTCATTCTCCATTCAGGTGATATTCGTCAAACACGTTAAACCGGCAGTTCGGTAATTGCACGGTAGCCTTGCTCCACAGCGGCTTCCAGCATGGCGCTTGCCGCGGAATCAGCATTTGCGATAGTTATTCGGCCAAAACGTTTGCGAGCTTGCATAGGTGGGTAACGTACATCTTCAGTGTCTTCATACACCTGGTCGAACAAAGCATGGGAAGACATGTCGTATGCATAACCATGAGCCCAACCATTTACAGAAATACCCAGGATGTCTCTCGCTGGATCAAACCCGGCTGAACCCAGCATGCTGACAAGTTGAATGCGGACGTTGCGTTCAATGGTCTCGAATGTTGTAGAAAGAAATTCCTTTATTTGCGGCGGCAGGAATTGGCATCTGATTGATGGATTCTTCGACAGAAAGCGTTGTCGTCGCCATGGGAAGATAGTCGAAAAATGGACCAGAGAATGGCACCGTTCGATCGGTATTCCATTTTTCCCTGCTGAAATGCGATCCCGCTCTAAGGCCATGTCGCTTGTAGAACCCCTGGTCAAAAGTTGTCTCGAAACGTTTTAGGTCATCCTCCAGGTCATGCAGCAGGTTATTTACAATGTCCCTGCAGTCGGAGGGCTGCTCAAGGAAGCAGCTGCCGCCGTATCCAACCAATGTACGATCGCCTATCTGAAACTCATTTCTTTTGGCGTGACCACCAAAATCATCATGGTTATCAAGAATAAGAATGCGGGCATCCCGAATTTTTGATCTTTTGAGTCCACCTGGCGCTCCTGAATAGCGGTTTCCAACCACGACAAACAGCTTAACGTGGCTGTCGGTAAATCTAAGCATGCGTACTAGGAGTGAGTCTTCCAATCATGTAGGAAGGAAGCAACAGAGCACTGATCAGTGAGGCAGCACGATTGGCATGAATGGGTCTGAATACTTACAAACTACGCGTTTTCATGTAGGGTCTCGCCAGAACACGGCACGATACGAGTGCTCACTAAAGGATCATCCGATATGAAGAATGCCCTACCGCTGACAGAAGAGATTATTGAAATGGACAAGGCGCATCACCTGCGCCCTTACCAGAACTTCGACACGCTAGAAGAGGGGGCGCTTCCTATCGAGCGGGCTGAAGGTGTTTATGTCTGGGACACGGATGGTAAAAAGTATGTCGATGCAATTGGCGGCATGTGGTGTACAAACATTGGTACCGGCCGCAAGGAAATGGCCGATGCGATTGCGCAGCAGGTACTCACCTGCAATTTTGCCAATCCCTTTACGGATATGACGAATGTACCTGCTACCCGGCTGACAAAAAAGCTTGCGGAGCTCGCGCCCGGTGACCTGAACCACGTTCACTTAACCTGCGGGGGTTCCACCGCTAACGACTCAGCTTTTCGCCTTGTTCAGTTTTATCATGCCTGCAAAGGCAACGAGCGCAAGAAACACATAATATCCCGTACCGATGCCTATCATGGCAGCACCTATGTGACCATGTCTCTCGGTGGCAAGAAGGGTGACCGGATTGACGAAATGAATTACATGGGGCCAGAGGAGAACATTCATCATCTCAGCTCTCCCAATTACTACCGTTATGGCAATGGTCTGTCTGAGGCTGATTTTGCAGACAGACTCTTTGATGAGTTCATTCAAAAAATCGATGAGCTTGGCGGCCCTGACACCATTGCCGCATTTTTGGCAGAACCCATCATGGGTGCGGGTGGTGTCGTTCTGCCACCGGGGAACTATCTGAAACGCATTGCAGACTATTGCCGCCCAAATGATATTTTGTACTGGTCAGACGAGGTTGTGACTGGGTTTGGGCGCTGTGGTGAGTGGTTTGTCTCCGAGGCGCTGTTCGATATACAACCGGATATTCTGATATCCGCAAAAGGGTTGTCTTCTGCTTACATCCCGCTGGGCGCGTGCATCTTTTCTGACAGAATCTGGGATGTGATAAGTGAACCCGGTCATGGACGTTTCTTTGCTCATGGATACACCTATTCATCTCACACGGTCGCCGCCGCCGCTGCACTGAAAAACATAGAGATCATGGAGCGAGAAGAAATTCTGGATCATGTTCGCAAAGTGGGTCCTTACTTCCATGAAAGACTGGGGGAATTACGCGCTCTGGATATGGTTGGCGATGTCAGGGGTACACATTTGATGGCGTGCGTCGAATTCGTGAAAGACAAGACCACAGGGGAAACGTTTCCGGGCGAGATGGATATTGGCAAGCTGGTATCCAATGAAGCGGACAGGCTTGGGCTGATCGTGAGGCCCATCGTCAATTTAAACGTGATGTCTCCATCGCTTATCTGCACTGAACAGGACATCGATTTCATTGTTGATACGCTGCGGCGGGCCATCGAAGTGACGAGCGACAAGTTACGCAGTCAGGGCATCTGGTAGTGTCGGCCAGGTTTAACGACTGGCGCTCATGTTGATACGGAGAACACCATGAAACTATTCAACAAAATGATGTTGATCATGCTCGCCACACAACTGGTGATGGCGCAGCGAACTGAGGGGCAGGAAGGGCAGCTGGTGATTCGCGGCGGTTGGTTGTTCGACAGCGTCAGCGATAAACGTCGACCGAATGCGGGTATCGTCATAAGTGATGGCAAGATTGTGGCCGTAGATGCCGAAGTCAAACAACAGGTGCTCAATACGGCCAAAGTTATAGATTTGGCAGATAATGACACAGTACTGCCGGGCATGATCGACCTGCACGCCCATTACAATCTGGATCTCGTTGACAAGGGTCGAGTTGAAGAAGTTGTTTACAACGGCATTGTATTCCTGGCAAACGGAGTCACATCCACATGGTCGGCCGGTGAATACTATCCTGAGCGCGTAAAAGCTCAACGTGATCGAATTGCTGCCGGTGAATCCATCGGTCCGCGGTTGTTCATGTCAGGGCCTTATTTCGGCGCATTTCGATGTGAATACAATATCGGATTGGCGTCGGATGAATGCATCGGCTGGCCCAACGACATCACTGAAGACGAAATTCGTCATGAGGTTGACTACTGGGCTGAGCAGGGTGTCATCAGTATCAAGATCAAGCAGGCGACCCCCGGTGAGATGAAAATCCTCATCGAACAGGCGCACAAGCACGGCATCACAACGTCGGCTCACCTCGCTAATTACGACGGGGAATACGATGTGGAGTTACGGGACGCCATTCTTATGGGCCTTGATCGTGTAGAACATCAACTTACCCTCGGAAGTGGTGGCCCCGAAAGTGCTGAAATGCCCCAAATGATCGATCTCATACTCGCCCATAATGTTTTCTATGATACCAACCTGCAGATGTATGGAGGCATTAACGAACGTCGTACCCACGCTGAAGAAATGTTGTGGACGGATGAAGCGAGGTTCTTCACTCCCTATACGCAGGCCTTGCTTGAGAAGCGAGGCGATCCACCGCCGGAATCGGATAATGAAGAATTCACGCAGCGTGTTCTCGAACTAAAGTCGCTATTTGATGCCGGCGGCGGGCACTTGCTAGTCGTTGGCACGGATGAACCTGTGTACACAAGCCTGTTGCCAGGTTTTGCTTACCATCGCGAATTACTCGCAATGACCTATGCTGGGATTCCACCAGCTGCAGTATTAAGGGCTGCCACTATTAATGGCGCCAGGGCGCTTGGTATTGATAAACAGCTTGGCTCAGTAGAGACGAGCAAACTCGCGGATCTAGTCGTGGTGCGAGGCAACCCCCTCGAGGACATCAAAGTGGCGAGAGACATCAAACTTGTTGTGAAAGAGGGTGCGGTTTACGACCCGGTGAAACTATTGCAGTCCGCAGAGGGCAAGATTGGTCCGGTCGGTCCAGATGATCATGCCAACTGGGAATTGGAGATCCGGCCATTACAGCGAGACTAGATGCGCGCCAGAGAGAGGGCATTCGAGTTTCGATCCGGGCGCGCGTTGCCGTATGAATGTAAGCCTTTTGCATCGAAGCATTCCACACCTCGATCAGTAAGCCGTAGCCTTCAGACTCTTCAATGATTGGCTTAGCGCTGACTTAGAATCTTTTTGGCAGCATTGCGACCTGGTGCGCCAGTAACGCCACCTCCGGGATGCGCGCCAGAGCCGCATAAATAAAGACCATCGATTGGCGTCGCATACTGTGCAGCATCCGGATGTGGGCGAACGCTGAACATCTGGTCCGGCTCAAGTTTTCCGTGCGAGATATCACCGCGTGTCATACCAAACATCCTCTCCAGGTCCAGGGGCGTCAGGCATTGATAGCCGACGAGGATATCTCGAATATTGGGTATCAACGTCTGCAGATAATCCAGAATCTGCTCGAAGACGCGCTCTTTCTCATTGTCCCAGTGCTTGCCGTCAGCAAGATCGTACGGCATGTATTTGCAGAGCAGACTCATGACATGTGTTCCGGGTTCATCAGTCAATGTGTCGTCAATTGTGCTGGGGATCAGGGCATCAATGATGGGTGGCGCCGCCGGAATACCACGTCTTGCAGACTGGTAGGCATTTTCGACATGATCTTTACTCTCAACAATCATAATGCTGCTGCGATGATGTTGCGCGATCTCGGTACCTGGCAGACAGGCGAAATCAGGCAGACCACTGAGCGCCAGATTAATTCGCAGCGATGCGGACTCCTGCCTGAAAATTTCGATATCCCGTGCGAAGCTCTCCGGCAGGTGTTCAGCGCCAACCAGTTTAAGAAAGGTGCGGTTTGGGTCAGTGTTGGCAACAATAATAGGTGCGTGTAGTTCAGCGCCATCTTCCAGTCGGACTCCCGTGGCCCGGCCCTCATCAATAATCACAGATTTCACTGACGCGTTGGTTTTTATCACAACCCCTTTGTCTTGTGCTGAAGCTGCCATCGCCTGGGTGATGGCACCCATCCCTCCATGCACCAGGCCCCAGTCACCCTTCCCACCGGCAACCTCGCCAACGGCATGGTGCAACATTGCAAGGCTCGCGCCCGGTTGATGCAGCGATGCGTAATTCCCCGGTGTGGTTCTGGCTGCAATCAGCGCCTTGATTTTGTCGCTTTCAAACCACCGCTCAATGAGTGTGTTGGGTGGTCCGAGTAGAAGCTGTAGAAACCGCCAGCGATCGTCGCTATCGAGTTTGCGAATATCAAGTCCCAGTTTGATACTGTTCACCAGATCATGAAGCCCACCACCGTGCAGTTTGGGGGGTTCGCGTAACCACTGAGTCGAAAGGACACTTCCTGCCTTTGCAACGATCTCATCGAAGACCTCCATGCTGGCAAAGTCTGAGTCTGAAAAGCGCGAAATCTGGGCTTCGTTATGTGCGGCATCACCATCTAACAACAGGTAATTTCCGTCTGAGTCTGGGTAGAAACCGCTTTCAACGACGGTAACCTTATAGCCGTAGTCTTCGAGCCGCAGCTCTTCGATAACCTCGTTTCTTAACAGGCTAACCAAATAGGACGCAATAGAATTGCGAAATCCGGGATGAAATTCTTCACTGACCGCGGCACCGCCAACAATGTGGCGCTGTTCCAGGACGCAGACGCTTAGCCCACCCATCGCCAGGTAGTTCGCGGCGGTAAGACCGTTATGACCCGCGCCAATAACAATTGCATCAAAACCCATTACAGGCACCTTTCCATTCGAGACGAGCAAGAACGCTCTTCTCGCCAGCATACATTGCCAGCGCTAGCCTTTTGATGAACCTTCTTTCGCTGTGCCAGCGTCCCTGACGATTTTATCAGGGGGAACGTAGTCAAAGATAAATGTGATTCTGTCCTCTTTACCTTTATTCATCACACTATGATTTTTCTGATTATTAAGCTCATACGCCTTACCTGTCTCTAATTGGTAAGGTCTTCCATCAATCATGAACCGGACTCTGCGATTAGTCGTGATCGGTACGTGGATTCGATGACCAGCATGAAAGGAAGGATGCTTGTCAAAATGAGGTTTGATGATGTTGCCCGCGGGTAACTTGGCAGCCATCGCTCTAATGATTGTGCCCCCTTTCGGATAATATTCTTCCAAAATACCGTGCATCATCGGAACCGCGGCTTCTGCCAGAAGATCCCAACCACTTTCCTTTCTGACTTCAATGTTTGGCCAACCTACGCCATCGGTAAATACCAGCACCACGGACTGGGTTTGCTGGTGCACTTCGTATTCATTTTGACGAAGAGCTTGAGCTTCCCAGACCTGCTCATCAAGGGACAGAATGGCCGCTCTAAGGGGCTCTATATCCACCGAACCCAGATCCTTCAAAGGAACATCAATATCCATCTCTTCCTCAGCCTTTTAGTTTGATGACGACTTTTGCTGCCAATCGCTTGGCCAATCTTCTTCGGGTCGAGCTCGCAAGAGTTCCTCCAGGGTTTCGGTCAGTTCCTCCAGATGCGTCTCGTAGTTCCGCCACAGATCAACTGAGCTGGTATAAATAGGCTGCCGCACCTGTTCAGAGCTCGCTGTTTTTACAGCGCGTTCGGTTTCGTGGAACCTGAAGCAAGCATCTTCAACTGGCAATTCACAGTAGTCCAGCAATCGTCGAACCTGTGTGTCGAGATCCTGCACAACGTCTTCATAGTTTACGTGAAGCACTTTCCCTGGCAGAACCCGGTGCCAGTGATTCATCAGCCTCTCGTATTGAAGATAGTATTCGCCGAGTTCAGTCAGGTCGTAGCTAAAAGGCTGACCGCTGGCAAACAGTTGTTTGTAGGTGCCAAAACAACTATCCAAAGGATGGCGTCTGGCATCAATGATTTTCGCGTTAGGCAAAGCCAGTTGTAGCAATCCTACATAGGTGAAATTATTTGGGTTTTTGTCAATGAACCTTGTTGCACCGGTTCGGTATTTCTCTGTCCGCTCCAGATACTGGCTGCCCATCTTTGACCATGCGTTTGGCACGAGAGAGGTGAGAAAGTCGGGAAAGTGCTCAGATTTTGGTCCTGTCCGACCCATCGTCTGAACGACATAAGAGAGATCAGACAGCTCATGCGTACCTTCAACCATACTATGGCTGGCCATGATCTGTTCGATCAGCGTTGATCCTGAACGAGGCAATCCGACAATCAGGATGGGTGAAGCATCTGCAACCCCACAATCCTGCATCTCAGCCAGGAAGTCCTCATTGAAGATTTCGATTAATCGATCTGCCTGCGTTTCATTCGTGACGGGATCATAACTTTCTGATTCTCGTCGTTCATGGTTGCAGCGGCTAAAATATTCAAACGCCTTGTCGTATTCATTCCTGCTTTCGAATTCAAAACCCAAAGCGTTGCATAATTGTTGAACATCTATTGATTCAAGACTGTCGTCTTCGAGTAAATGTTCCATCGAGCTCACTTCCGCCGCTTCGAAGCGGAAGGTTTTCATGTTAGCAAGGCTCCAGTAGGGTTCAGTGTTTCTCGGGTTAGCCGAAATACTTTGCCTGTAAACATCAATACATTCCTGCTGGCGTCCAACAGTTTTTAGCTGGTGACCTAGACCCGAAAACGCACCTGGATGAGAAGGCGATACCGCAAGGGCTTGTTGATACGTACCGATTGCCTCCTCGTGGAAACCGGCATTTGCCTGCGCGTTAGCTAGTGCAATGTGCGATTCCGCGATTTCAGGCGCCAGTTCTACTACCTTTTGTGAACTCTCAATGGCTTCAGGGTGCTTATCCAATTGTCGCTGTACATTCGATAGATCGAGCCAGGCTCTTGCAAATGCTGGCACCAGCAATACTGCCTGACGCAATAATGTCTCTGCGTCTTGATACTTACGATGGAAAGCTGCAGCCGCTGCAAGCAAACGAATTGCCTCAACATGATCCGGGTCTCGTTTTAAAATATCACGATAGATATGTTCAGCTTTTCCGGGTTCGCCATTACGTTCATGTTTTGCAGCCTGGGTGATCTGATCAGCGTAGGCCATTTGCCTGCGCTTTGTGCGGCGAGGTTTTTCTGTATCTGTTGGCGCCTGGGCAGACAGTTGTTCACGTGCACGGGCGATCTTTAGATGCAGGTCTGATCGTCCGGGATCGAGGTTAATTGCATGCTGATAAGCATCAACGGCTTCATGATAACGTCCTTCGATGAGACCCAGATCGGCAAATGTTTCGTGTGCGACTGAAAATTCCGGATGCAGTAATTTGGCTTTTTCTATGTGGATGCTTGCTTCATCAAACTTCAACAGTGCAATAAGAGAGCGAGCTGTCATGCAAAGAATGTTCGGATCCTCAGGATATTGTCCGAGACCTTCGAGGCTCACACTTGCCGCTGCTTCAGCGTTACCCGATTGCATATGATTTAAGGCGCGATTGAAACACGCTTGTTGTGGTTGCACTGAGTTGACCTTTTCGCTTTAAAACTTGAACATAGAAATTGGGATACTAGACTAGGCACGGTTAGGAATTCCACCCATTCGTTTTGGCTTTTGGTATGGGGAAACTAATTCTTGCATGAGACTTCCATTGTGGCTCGATTTTGAACAGGTATCACCAGGCTTTCGCTGAGCGTGACTTTATCTTTTCGGCAGAACTGCCGTTAAAACCCAACATGAGCGCTCCCGATGTGATTGCTGATGCTCAATTGCTGTATGAAAACGTAGACGGGATCATTTTAACCGATAATCAATACGGCTCAACCCATATGTCTACGACTGCAGCTGCAAGTTTATTGCTGGGTTCAGCCATTGATCCGATTTTGCAACTAAGCTGCCGAAACCGGAACCGCACAGCTCTGATCAGTGAACTACTTGGTGCTCGCGCCCTCGGAGTATCCAGCGTCATGCTTATCGAGGGAGCCAAAGTACCTAAAGGCTTTGAACCGAGACCGAAATCAGTTCTGGATATGAGCACCAAAGATTTGATAGCGACGGCAGCTCTGATTAACAGGGACGAAAATTTATCCGGACCAAAGCTGAACATCATCTCTTCTGGAACAGTTCACAGTCCCCAACCCGGATGGCAACCTGAAGAGCTGACTGCAAAAGCCGATGCTGGTGCAACAAGCGTCATCTCACAATTATGTTTTGACGTTGATCTCTTAAAACGATACATGTCAAACCTGGTTGCGAAACGGATGACACATCGAATGCAATTCATCATCAGCCTGGCAACGCTTCCATCAGCAAGAATTGCAGAATTTATGCGTGATAACCGGCGACGAGCACTAATTCCGCCTGAGGTTATCAAACGACTCGAACAGTCAGCAGACGCCGAATCGGAAGGGGTCGCCATCTGTAGCGAGCTGCTACAGCAATATGAGGAAATTCCAGGTGTCAGGGGCGTTAATATCACGACGCTTGGCTCGGTCGATACTATTGGCGCTGCGATTCAGGCGAGCGGCATCAGACGCGAGCAGGAATGAAACTATGCAACCTGATGCACAATTTAAGGAAGTTATCCGGCTGATTAGTGAAGATAATCTAGCTCAGGCAGAAGCTGTATGTCTGGAACTACTGTCATCCGATCCGGCTGATATCAATCTGAGTGCATTGCTCGGTGCAATTCTTTTGAAAGGTGACCGGCTGGGCGAAGCAGAGTCAATCCTTCTTGACGTTACACGGACTGCCCCAACATTCGCTAAACCACACCAGGATCTGGCAATCCTGTATGTAAATCGAGAAGACTACCTTGCTGCGGAAAAATACTTTCGACTCGCAACTGAAATCGATCCGCAATTATCTGCAGCGTTCTCTGGCCTGAGCCACGTGTTGGATAGACTAGGTGATGACCGTGCTGCCTCGGAGGCGAGGGATAGATACCTGGCGTTAACACCTGCTAACACGCTTGAACGAGTGATAGCCCTGCATCACAAGGGCGATCTTAAGAATGCTCGCGTTGAATGCGGGCGCTTGTTGGCAGAGCAACCGGAAAACCTGGGTGCAATGCGAAGATTGGCTTTGATCACTGCTGACCAGGGATATTTCAAAGAAGCTGAGCGGATGTTTCTTCGAGTAAACTCCCTTGTCCCCGACTCCATCGTCGCTATCATGGATCTAGCTAACCTGTATCTTGATCAACATGATTACGTCGTTGCCATAAAATGGCTTCAACAAGCAATTGAAAGAGAGCCTCAGGACCCTGGTATGCATTTCAAGCTTGCCCAATCACAGTTACGGATCGGCTACGGCAAGGAAGCACTGGCAGAGTATTTAGTGTGTCTTTCACTGAACCCAGGTGACACACAAGCCATGCTGGGTCGTGGTAATGCCCTGCGCATAGTGGGGCGCGGTGATGAAGCGATTGTTGCCTACCAGCAGTGCCTTGATGAACCAGCAATTTTCGCCGACGCCTGCTGGAGTCTCTCGAGCATGAGAACCTATGCATTCAGCGACGGTCAGCTGCAAGCAATGATCGAGCAAGATGACAGGGAAGACAAAACCAGACATGCGGCAACATTACTGGATTTTGCTATTGGTAAAGCACTTGATGACCGGGGTCAGTATGATGCTGCCTGGCAGCGTTACGTTGCGGGTAACAGCAGGCAGCGCGAAGAAATCCACTACGATGGCGCTGAATTTGAATCATACATAGACAGCCTGGTCAGTGTTTACGACGAAAAACTTGTTACCCGGGGACAGCGATTGGAATCAACCGATGCGATACCCATATTCATTGTCGGTATGCCACGATCGGGATCTACGCTCCTGGAACAGATACTGGCCAGTCATCCACAGGTTGAAGCAACCGCAGAACTACCCTATCTAAGAGAAATCGCTACACCGCTGAACACAAGAAGCCCCGATTCATTTCCTATTATTGAGATCGACGACGACGGGCTGCGTCCACTTGGGCAGAAATATCTTCAAGCAGCAGCAATCCATAGACACGAGCAACGTCCCTGGTTTGTCGACAAGCTGCCTGCAAACTTTCCGTACGTTGGCTTCATACATAAAATCCTGCCTCAGGCGGTGATCATCGACGCCCGACGTCACCCGGTTGATACCTGCGTCGCTAATTTTCGCCAGCTGTTTCCCCAGGGTAAAGAATTTTCTTATGACCTGTTCGAGTTATCAGAAATGTATCGGCAATACTTGCGAATGATGGCGCATTGGGAATCAGTCCTACCTGGCAAGGTTTTGACAGTACACTATGAAAATGTGGTGGCCGATACTGAGACTCAGGTCAGGGGTTTGTTAGCGCACTGCGGCCTTGAATGGGATAGTGCCTGCTTGGACTTCTCGCAAACCAAACGCACGTTTTCGACTGCCAGCTCGGAGCAGGTACAGCAACCTATCTACAAGGAATCTGTCAGTTTTTGGCGACACTATGAAAAACATCTCGCCGAACTGATAGAATCCCTTACACCCGAGGGTTGAACCACGTCATCCTGGGTAAAGCCAGGACAAAAACGGTCTTTCCACGCTAACGAGCCTTCTTACGTTTGGTCTACCATCTCACGCCCCGGTGAAGTATGGTTTGCGCGATGTAGCCCTGATCTCGCCTTGATCTTGCCGTGTAGGGGAGGTAGAGTGGAATAGGCTAAATGAAATTATAGTGTTGCACCAAATTTGTGAGACCAGATAGACTTATTTTGTCCTAATGGGGGGGTGAATCGTGCTGCAAGAAAAGAAATTTGCTTTAACACCAGTGGCTGCAGCAGTTTCTGCAGCTTTTATTCCAACACCGAGCTTTGCTGCTGACTCAGCGGTGCTCGAAGAGGTCGTCGTCACTGCACGTAAACGTTCTGAATCTGTGCAGGACATCCCTGCCAGTGTGCAGGCACTTTCAGAAGACATGTTGAAGGATATGGGCGCGCGGGGAATGGCTGATTATTCTCGGTTTGTTCCGGCGGTCAATGTTGTCAGCTACGCAAACGGATCCTCGACCATTGTATTTCGTGGCGCGACAATCGAAGGCGGTGGCTACATTGCCCAATCAACTTCGTCTTCAATACGAATGGTTGATATCGAACGGGTGGAAGCACTAGCGGGTCCTCAAGGCACAATCTACGGTTCTGATGCACAAGCAGGAACCATGCGTATTATCACCAACAAACCGGTGATGAACACGTTTACCGCTGACATTGACGTCGGTCTTCGAGGCAACCAGGAGGGCGAGGGAAGTTACGATAGTTCCGTTGTATTCAACTTTCCGCTGGTAGATGACAAGCTTGCACTTCGTATCGTTGGCTTTAGTGCCAAGGATGGTGGCTTCATTGACAATGTATTAGCCTCTACACCCACTACAAGTCTCGTTGGTAGTCAAATAGCCGGTTTCGGTACCCTGGACAATTCAGCATACGTCGGGAAAGATAAAAACGATTCCGAAATATTAGGCTGGCGCGCAGCACTTCGCTGGGAGATCAACGATAACTGGGCCATGACACTGAGCGCTATTCACCAGGAAACGAACAATGGTTTTTTCAACGACTACGATCCCAGTGTCGGCGACCTCGAGACAGTCAAGTTCTACGATGACTTCCGGGATGATGAATACGATATGTATTCACTGACTATCGAAGCAGACCTGGGATTCGCCCAATTAGTGTCTGCAACTTCTTATTACGACCGGGATATCAAGAGCGTTTTTGACAATACAGTCTACATGCACTACTGGACGAGTATTTATTGCCAGACCTATGCTGTAGGTTCCGGCCCCGGCTACTACGGCCGGACGAGTACATGATCTGGGGTGCATATTGCCATGCACCGACAACCGATGGTGACTATCTGTCAGCTTATGACTCCCCGGGACAACAGGACCGTTTTACCCAGGAGATTCGACTGTCTTCACAGGGTGAGACCCTGGATTGGTTGGTCGGACTCTACTATGAAGATAGCAACAATTCGTGGCAGGCTGACTTTGGCTTGCCCACGAGTAGCAGCTACCAGGATTCTGTGTCCCTGAAGTTCTGGGAATGGTACTTCTCTGACGGTTATGGTGCTTATGTCCTGGGTGCACAAGGCCTGCCTGCCCAAGGTGGAACCGGCGCTTATCCCCAGGCGATTGAAACCTGGTACTCCCAAAGTTCAACAGACTGGGAGCAAAAGGCGATCTTTGGTGAAGCCACCTGGCACGCAACCGAGAATCTCGACATCACCGTTGGCGGTCGTTATTTTGAACGTGAGAACAACAACAAATATCACGTCGCAAAACCTAACGGAAACCCGCAACCGGAATACCTGGATGCCAACGGCAACCTATTGGTCCCGGATCACGAAGGTGATGAAACAGAATTTGTTCCCAAAATCAGCGCAGCCTATCGAATTTCTGACGACCTGATGGTGTATGGCCTGTGGACCGAAGGTTTCCGACCTGGGGGCACGAACCGTACACGCGGCGAACCATTTTATGCGACTCACTATGACGCAGACAAAATAACTAACTGGGAAGGGGGTTTTAAGTCCAACTTTGCGGGAGGAAGAGCCCGGGCAAACCTGACGGCGTTCTACATGGATTGGGAGGACTATCAACTCGAGCTTGTTGATCCATCACGGCTGCCCTGTGCAGGCGGAGAGGACAAAATTGCCAGTGTCTGCGGGCAGCCATGGCAGGCAGTTGTCGCAAATGCTGGTGATGCCCATATTCAGGGGCTCACATTTGAATTCGACATGGTTTTGTCGGAAAACCTCTCAGTGGGCATGAATGCGCAGTGGTTGGAAGCTGAAACAGACTCAACCCTCGACTTAAATGGTGACGGCATCCTTGATGTACAAAAGGGTAACCAACTGCCGATCGTACCCGAATTGAAGGCTTCCGCCTGGGCTACCTACTTCTGGCCGGTGAACTTCGTTGGCGCAACAGAAGCCTATGCGCGATTGCAATGGAGCTACCAGAGCGAAAGCAACAACAGACTGACCAACAAGGACTATGAACCTGCTAATCCGCAGATCGAGAACGATTCGTACAGTATCGGTGATTTCAGCATCGGTCTGGAGGCTAACACCTGGGAACTGAACCTGTTTGTCAGTAACATTACAGACGAGCGAGCTGAATATACCCACCTCACAGGCACGATGATTGCGGCCTATGGCGTAAGATCCCGTTACACCAACCGGCCGAGAGAAGTGGGCATTCGATTCACCAAGCACTTTGGGGACTGACCCGATAAATTGAAGGTAAAAAAAGGACCGGTAACGGTCCTTTTTTATTGGTATGGCCAAACCTCCAGCCCATGAATCGCATTTCGTATATCCATCGTCAGGCTGACTGAAGACACGGTTTGTCCGGTTTCCAGATCATAGAGCGAGATCGTTGATGGTGACGATCCACCCACGACAAACCGTCCATCATAAACGCACAAGCCTCGACCAAAGCCTTGCCGAGCGACTTTCGAATCATCAATTCCAGCATAGTGAAGTTCATTTTCCTGAAATTTTCTGATCGGGAACGTCTGATCATTTCCACTTCGCGAGACGAAACGCACACAGTCGCTAACCGTGTCATTGAACAAGACACCGTCACGATAGGGTCTCGCATTGTGGGTGCCTTGCGGCAGGTTGCACACTTCCTGAACTTCATTGCTGCTATTGAGATGGAGCAGGACACTCATCCTCAGACCACTTAAATAGATGCCGGTATCATCGACATGGACCATATTAATGTGGTGATCGTTGCTCGATCTTGGCCCTGTTGGGGTTTGAGGGTTAAAAGCAAAACCACTCCACTGATCATGCTTCAATAAGTGAAACCCCCAATTGAATGCTTCTTCACTCAGGTCAAAAACCAGCAAACTATCAAAGCCTGTCGACGTAAGGAAAATCTTTCGGTCTTTTAGCGCTATCTCATGGCAGTGTTTTAGGTAGGGGTTGCGCCAGGAATCCTGAATTTCAAAGTCCCGGTTGTACCGATAAAGTTCATCAGACGCAGCAACATAGATGTCATCTCCATCGAAAGCTATTCCACGGAGCCCCCGGTCAGCACCTCTACCAGCAAAGTCGATGTCCCCGGTATTCCAATCCACCAGTTGATCTGCCGTGTGGCTTTCGAAATCAACGGCAAATATGCCGCCATGGCTTTCACCCTGCTGAGTACCGCGCACTACTGATGTGACAATAATTTTAGGTAACTTGATATCCATAATGCAAAGCATAACCTGCTCTGAATCATACTGTCGATTATCTCTGCCGCGACGTACAATCACTAACATCAGTGGAACCCATTGGAGAAACAGATTGAAAGCGAATTTCAGAAAATACAACTACCTTGCAGGAGAGTCTTGTTGTGCTCGATACAATTCCTCTTAAGGTAAACCCGAACCTCACCATTGAAATTAATCCGATTTCAGAAGGGAATGATTGTGTTGTAGTCGACAACTTCCTTGCTGACCCCGAGAAGGCTGTCGCCTATGCCAGCCAAAAAGCTTCCGAATTCTCCTCAGCACCTGATTATCCAGGCGTGATCTATCCTCCGGAGGCACTATTGATGGATGAGATCTACCGCTTTATTCGCAAAAAACTCAACAAACCACTGTCGTTTTTTAGAGGTTCCGTCAGATTTTCCACCTATTTTGCTATGGCTTCATTATCGCCAGACGAGTTAACTTGCCTGCAGCGCTTGTGTCACACGGATCCAAAATTGGTGAAGGGTCGCAGGAATATCGCAGCGCTGCTGTATCTATTTGACAATCCTGCCCTCGGTGGAACCGGGTTTTACAGGTGGAAGGAAACACAGGCTATCCTGGATGCGACTGCAATCGCCCAGGAAACACCCGACAAAGTATTGCCGTTCCTGCAGGAAAAGTTCGAGACGTTTCGGGCGCCAGCCAGCTACCTAACACAGTCCAACGAAATCGCAGAGTTGTTGCATGCCGTCCCCGCACGCTTCAATCGCCTCATCGTTTATGCGGGTGATATACCACATAGTGCATATATAGAAGAGCCTGACTTGCTCACCACAGACGTATCAACTGGACGGTTAACGTTAAACTGCTTTGCAAATGTGCTCGCTACCCAGCCTGCCGACGAGTAGAAATCGCTGCATTGTTCTATTGCCTTGGCTTCTTTTGCAAATCGCTAGTCACAAAACAACAAAGGACAAACAATGAACCCCCGCTACCAGATCCTGTTCGAACCGGTCACGATTGGACCGGTCACAGCGCCCAATCGTTTCTACCAGGTGCCCCACGCCAGCGGCATGACCGAGGCCAACCCCCGGGTCAGGGCTGCGTTTCGGGAAACCAAGGCAGAAGGTGGCTGGGGCGTTGTGTCCACTGGGGCGGTATCCACCCACCCATCCTCTGACGATAGCCCCTTACCCTTCGCGAGGTTATGGGATGACAATGACATTCTCTCCCACGCCATGACTTGCGATGCTATCCACCAGCACGGCTCACTGGCGGCAATTGAACTCTGGCACGGTGGGGCTGCGGTAATGAATCGCAGTTCGCGGCTGGCGCCTTACTCACCCAGCGGCATTCCCTGGGCGGCTACGCATGTGGGTTTCATGGGTAATCAACGCCCACGTGTCATGGATCAGAAAGACATAAAGGATGTTATCCGCTGGCAGGTTGATGCTGCCCGGCGCGCCCGCAGCGCCGGTTTCGATATAGTCTATATCTACGCTGGTATGGGTTACCTGGGCTACGAATTTTTGCTGGAAGAGTACAACCATCGCAGCGACGAATATGGCGGCAGTACTGAAAATAGGGTGCGCTTCGTTGCTGAATTGTTGGAAGCCACTAAAGAGGCCGTGGGCGATGACTGTGGTGTAGCGCTGCGCATCAGTCTGGAGGAACTGCGGGCCAAGCCCAGTGACCATTTTGAATCACAGGCCCATGAGGTGGTTAGCCTGCTTTCAGACCTGCCGGATCTGTGGGACGTGAAAATGGACTCCAGCCCGACCGACTGTGGCTCCTCCCGTTTTCGCGCTGAAGGGGCACACGAGCCCGTTATTGATTTTGTTAAACAAGTGACCGACCGGCCTGTGGTCGGCGTGGGTCGCTTTACTTCCCCGGACACCATGGTCTCGCAGATTAAGCGCGGGGTGCTGGACCTGATAGGTGGCGCCAGACCCAGTATTGCAGACCCCTTCCTGCCGAACAAAGTCCGCGAGGGACGTGAAGATGAAATCCGCGAATGCATCGGCTGCAATATCTGTATTTCCAGCTGGCATGACGGCGTGCCGGTACGTTGCACCCAGAATGCCACTGCGGGAGAAGAATGGCGTAAAGGCTGGCATCCAGAAAAGTTTGACAGTCCTGGCAGCAATGACCGAATTCTTATTGTAGGTGGTGGACCGGCAGGATTAGAGGCAGCACTGGTGGCCGCGAAACGAGGCTATCGCGTAGCGATTGCTGACAAGGCCAGCGAAATGGGCGGCAGACTTTTGTTTGAAACCCGCTTGCCCGGTCTTAACAGTTGGAGCCGGGTACAGGATTATCGGCTTTATGCGCTCCGGCAAATGGGCAATGTAGACATCTACACCGATAGCGAACTGGGAGTGGAAGAAGTGTTTGCCCTTGAATACCAGCGCGTGGCGATTGCAACAGGTGCTCGCTGGACCAGGGCACTTTACTCCAGTCTGGAGATTCCTGTGGGTGAGCTGAACAAGCCGAACGTTTTTACACCCGACGACCTCGCCGCCGGTACTATACCCGAGGGACCTGTGCTGGTTTATGACTTCGACAACTATTATCTTGGCGGCGTCATCGCAGAACATCTCGCCGCCCAGGGTATAACAACCAGCTACGCCACGCCCGCAGGTCACGCTTCGGCATGGACGATCATGACCAACGAGCTGCCTTTTGTGCAGCAGGCACTGCACCGACACAATGTGGCAATAAACACCGAGGCGTTGCTGGACAGCTTCGAAGGCGAACAGGTTCAGCTTGCCAATATTTTCACTGGGGCATTGACTCATATCAGCGCCCGTTCTGTTGTGATTGTTGGTCTGCGCCTGCCCAACACAGATTTGTTCGATGCCCTCAGCGAGCGTGAGCCCGAGTGGAAGGAGACCGGAATCAAGTCGGTCGACCGTATTGGCGATTCGCTTGCTGCAGGGGCGCTGGTGCACGCGATTTACTCAGGACACAGCTATGCCCGGCAATTAGACTGCGCTGGGGACGAACTCTACCTGAGGGATATTCCCGTGGCAGAAAACCCACCCGGGGCTGTCATCTAAGCGGGCTTAGTCGGCGACAAACTGCCCGATCCGATCGGTGACATAGCGCCGAATGTCCAGGTTCCAGTCTTCCATTGGGGAGAAAATACCATGCTCGTGGATTCGCGCCGTCACCCCTTGCTGCACCCGTTCACAAATTGCCCAATCCTGGCGATTAACCAGATGCCAGAAATCTACCGCGTCGGCGCAATCGAATCCGGGCTGCTCCATTTCGTAGGTTTCAAATAGAAAATGGCAATCGATGTGAGTTAAATCCGCTGATTGTGCACGCAACACAAATACTGCCAGGTGATCGCTTGCGGCACTGATAAAAAGATTGGGATAAAGCAAATCACCTTTGTGACGCTGCTGCTCATCTTCGTTGAGACCCGGAAACATGCGCCGGTCAGTCGTGCCAGATTCGGTGAATGTCACTGCACCCTCTCGATGGGGAATCCCTCGTTCCCAATCAAGGTCCGCACCTCCCCGATCGCGAAACGCCGGTACTATCTTGCACAGTTCGGGATGCACCGGTCCACAGTGATAGCACTCGTTGTAATTTTCGCAGATGATTTTCCAATTGGCCCGAACCTGGTAGCTAATGGTCCTGCCAATCCTCAAGTTTTCGATCGGGTAACGCTCAAACCCCTTTGCTGCCACTGCCACGTGCTCATCGAAGGGACCGGCCTCGTTGGGTGTGAGGTGTACAAATACAAAACCGCCCCAGCTTTCACAGCCAACGGCGTGTAACTGCACTTCGGACGCATCAAAGCCCATGTCTTCCGTCATATGTGGAGCACGCTGCAACTGCCCGTCCAGGTCGTAACGCCAGGCATGGTAGGGGCAGAGTATGCTGCGACCACCCACCACACCCCCTTTTAATGGCAGACGATCGTGACGGTCTTCCTGAGTATCTTCCCCAGATTCAGAGGCGCAAAGTTGAGCCCCACGGTGACGGCAAACATTGTAAAAGCCACGTAACTTGCCCTCGGTATTTCGCAACAGCAAAATGCTTTGCCCGTACACATCCAGTACCAGGTGATCGCCGGGGCCTGGCAGCTGCTCTTCTCGAGCAACACAAACCCAGTCGCGGAAAAAGATATGCTCGCGTTCCAGGGTGAAAATATCATCGCGCAGGTACCAGTTGCTGGGAAGAGTTTGCTCAATAGACACTTGTGTATTACCTCCTGTAATCTAGCCCTTGGATGGTTCTGCTTGCTGCGGCTCTGCCGCTCGATTCATCAGAATCTTTGCGGCCACCGCTCCAGCTGCGCACAGTACTGCGATAAATCCATACAAAATCTGATAACCCGCAACACCCGGATAGGCATCCAATAATACACCGCCGATGAGAGGCATAAACACGTCGGGCGTAAATCCTATGGCGGAGACAACACCGGCCGCGATTCCGGTGACCGCGGTTGGTACACCGCCATCTTCCAGTAAGGCAAAGTAAATGCCTCTGAGTGCAAAAACCGCCAGGGAGACGACTACCGCATTTATCAGCATGGGGATCAGGAATGCCTCACCCCCGGGCAGAAAGCTGAATACAGTAAAACCAAAAACAAGAATAAGGAAAAACCCGAACACACTTGTGGCGACACCGATCTTGTCAGCCAGAAATCCGGCACCGATAGCCGCCAGCGGTTTAAGCCAGCCCTTGCCGGCGCCAATGGCGCCGCCTATTACCACGCTCAGGCCAAAGGCGTCTGTGGCATAAGGGGTAAAATAGTAGGTACCCCAGTAAGCGCTGTAGGCGGTCATCACGATCAGCGAAATCAACCACACCGCGGGCATTTTCAGAACCGTCTTTACTTCGGCCATCGCCACTTTTTTAACGACATCCTGCGCGGAATGCTCATCGTCCTGAAGGATAAACCAGGCAGCAATGCCAAGCAGAATATTGGTGACAGCAAACAGCTGAATGACCCGCATCAATCCATCAGCTTCACTCCCCAACCAGGCGAACACTGCCAGAAATGCTGTTGAGAAAATCACCTCGCTGAGTCCACGCCCGCCCTCGAGGATGCCGAAAGCCCGACCCTGCTCATCCGCCGGTGCCCAGTTGCGGGTTGCCTTGATCATTGCTCCCCAGAACGTCAAAGAGATCGCTGCACCCCAATAAGCGTGCAGCAGGATACCCATTACGTAACTGGGGGAAGTGGAAAAGTAGAACCCGCCCAGGCCAACTGCAATGGTGGCGCCGGTAATGAGTTTGCGAGCAGAATAGCGATCTGCGATCCAACCACCAGGGAAATAACTGAGTAGTGATGCAGCACCGAACACACTCATCTGGATTCCAAGCTGGGTGTTGTTGTAGCCGAATGCCTCCTGCATGGGGATGTAATACACCTCGCGCAGGAACGGTAGGAAGAAAATGACGCCACCGGACAGGCAGAGGATGGTCATCACGAGCGAGTGTCGAATATTGGTCATTATTATTGTTCTCTCACTTTCTCGAAGGTCCCAGTGTGGCGCAGCGTCCGCGTGCTGACCAGTACCAAATCAGCTGTTAGCGGGTTACTCTTATGATCATCACTAGATCCGGAGATTTCCATGCGCGTGCTGTTGGGCTTTTTAATCCTTTGGTTGGCAAGCTGGAATGTCATCGCTGCCGGGGATATTACCGCGTTGGCCGGGGGCCGCATAATCGATGGGCTCGCTAAGCAGCCACTGGAAGATTCTGTAATCCTTGTGCAGGGTGAGCGTATTACGGCGATCACCAATCGCGCGGGAATTCCGGATGGAGCCACTGTCATCGATCTGGGTGGGGCAACACTTTTGCCGGGCCTGATCGACAGCCACGCCCATCCCCTGATGGCCGAGAATGACTACCAGACCTTTCACCTTCAGAATTCATCCGCCTACAAGGCGTTGAAAGGCTACCGGGGAATGCAGAATCAACTACAGGCTGGCTGGACAACTCTTCGAATAGCGGGCGACGCCGATGTGTTCTATGCGAATCAGGACCTGGAACGATTACGCCGCGAGGGGGTGATTCACGTGCCCAGGCTATTTGGTGCGGCACACTATCTTTCCATTACCGGCGGTGGTGGTGATCTTAATTATTTCTCGCCTGAACAAGGCCTGCATGCCGACGGACTGGTTGTCGATGGCCCTGAGGAAATTCGTAAGGCGATAAGAGCCGAGGCCAAATACGGCTCAGACTGGGTAAAGGTGTTAGTAACCGGCGCTTTTATGTCCGTTGGTGACGACCCGCGCTCGGTCCAGTTTTCTGAGGAAGAGATGCAAGCCGTAATGGACGAGGCCAACCGTCAGGGCATGCCGGTGATGGCTCACGCCCACGCCACGGAAGGTATCAAAATGGCCGTGCGCATGGGAGCTCGTTCAATTGAGCATGGCAGTTACCTGGACGCAGAGGGCATCAAGTTGATGCGCAAACACGGCACCTATTACGTGCCCACTATCTATGTGGGGGACTACTACATGGACCCACGCAATGGCACCCTGCGGCAGCAAGATGCCTTCAATGACTATAGTGAAAACTATCGTCATATCTTCATCGACCTGGTGGGCAAGGCCCACCGGGCCGGTGTCAAGATTGCGGTTGGCCTGGACCTGGGCGGCTACAACTATAACGCTAGCCTCAATGCGCGCGAGCTGCAGACATTAATGGAAGCCGGTATGACAGCCATGGAGGCTATTAAAGCAGCGACCAGCGTTCCCGCCGAAATGCTCTACCAGGAAGGTCAAATTGGCTCGCTGCAGGTTGGCGCTTATGCCGACATTATCGCTGTGACTGAAGATCCGCTTGCCAACATTAGCGCGCTGGAACGGGTCAGCTTTGTCATGAGTAACGGGGTCGTCATCAAGAACCAGCTGCTGAAGTAGCCGTTTTAACGGCACTCTTTTCCATCACACTATGATCCCGTGCTGCTCTGCCGGTGGTTCAGCAATCATAGCCTTCACGCGAAGGTGACCTGTCTCACCGCTTGCTGTAAGAAGCCATAGCAGATCTAAAACCCGGTAGCCGAGGAAGAGAGTATGTCCGCAACCAAACAGCAAAAAGGCGAGGCGATGTTGCCCGACCTGGAGATCGCCAATAAGGCTGATGTCTTGCCGATTACATCGATCGCCGCGAAACTCGAGATTCCACCTGATGCGCTCATTCCCTATGGGCACGACAAAGCCAAGATCAGTTATCAGTTTCTTGACACCCTCCAGGACAAACCTAACGGCAAGCTAATTCTCGTCACTGCGGTTTCACCAACACCTGCCGGTGAAGGGAAAACCACAACCACCATTGGATTAGGTGACGGGCTGAACGCTTTGGACAAAGACACCATTATTTGCCTTCGTGAACCCAGTCTTGGGCCTTGCTTCGGGATGAAGGGGGGCGCGGCCGGTGGCGGTTTTTCCCAGGTTATCCCCATGTCAGATATCAACCTGCACTTTACGGGCGATTTTCATGCCATCGGCGCGGCTCATAACCTGTTGGCAGCAGTGCTGGACAATCACATTCACTGGGACAACGAACTGAATCTTGATCCGCGACGGATCACATGGCGTCGTGTGGTTGACATGAATGATCGATCGCTGCGGGAGATTACCAGCGGCCTGGGCGGGCCCGGCAATGGTATCCCCCGTGAGTCGGGTTTTGACATTACGGTTGCCTCTGAGATCATGGCTATCTTCTGCCTGGCGACGGACCTTAACGATCTGCAGCGCCGAATTGGAAACATTACGGTGGGCTACACGCGTAAGCGTGCTCCTGTCACTGTATGTGATCTGAAGGCTGAAGGGGCAGTGACTGCGTTACTCAGGGATGCCTTCCAGCCTAACCTGGTTCAAACGCTCGAAAACAACCCGGCGCTAATGCACGGTGGACCATTTGCCAATATTGCTCATGGCTGCAATTCTGTCATAGCGACCAAAACAGCTTTGAAGCTCGCTGACTATGTCGTCACCGAGGCAGGATTTGGTGCAGATCTGGGCGCAGAAAAATTCTTTGACATCAAATGTCAAAAGTCGGGTCTTCAGCCTGATGCCGTGGTGCTCGTGGCGACTGCCCGGGCACTCAAGATGCACGGCGGCCTTGCCAAGTCGGAACTCGCGAATGAAAACATCGAGGCACTCCTCACGGGGTGTGAAAACCTAGGCCAGCATATTCGTAACATCGGCCAGTTCGGCGTACCCCTCACGGTTGTTATTAACGAATTCAAGAACGATACTGCCGCTGAACACCAGGTCATCGTTGACTTCTGCGCAGGCTTCAACGTCAAGTGCATCATTGCATCTCATTGGCAACATGGCAGCAGTGGTGCGAAGGCGCTGGCTGAGCAGGTGCTCGATATGCTCGAACACCAACAGTCGCAGTTCCGAACACTCTATGACAGCGAGATGAGGTTGTGGGACAAAGCGCGACACATCGCTCGCACGATCTATGGTGCCGAAGACATCATCGCCGACAAGAAAGTACGTTCCCAGTTTGCCAAGCTAGAGAGAGACGGCTACGGCCACTATCCGGTTTGCATGGCGAAGACACAGTACAGTTTTTCTACAGATCCACTATTGCTCGGTGCTCCGACCAACCACGAGGTGCCGATTCGAGAGATAAGGCTCGCGACTGGTGCCGAATTTCTTGTGGTCATTTGCGGTGACATCATGACCATGCCGGGTTTACCACGCAGTCCGGCGTCCGAAAAAATCAGTGTTAACGAAAACAAGCAGATTGAAGGATTGTTTTAACGAGCCGAGCTCAGCTGCTATCAATTGTGAACCACCATCTGCCCAGGAAAACTCAATGAGCGCCAAGATTCTCGATGGCAAAGCCCTTGCTGCATCAATTCGTAATGACCTCCGTGCCAAGGTGGATGCACTGACTGCATCCGGCCGAAGAGCACCCGGCCTGGCTGTGATCCTGGTCGGTGACGATTCTGCTTCGAGCATTTATGTCAACGCGAAAAAAAGAGACTGCCGGGAGGTGAATTATCACTCCGATGCAAGACACCTGAGCCCGGATATTTCACAGGCAGGCCTCCTGGAAATCATCGATGAGCTGAACAGGGATACGCAAATTGATGGCATTCTTGTCCAGCTGCCTCTGCCTGATCATATTGACCCTTTGGCGATTATGGATGCCATCGACCCTAACAAAGATGTGGACGGTTTCCATCCTTATAATGTAGGTCGCCTGGTACTGCGCCACCCGGGGCTGCGACCCTGCACACCAATGGGTGTCATGCAACTACTTAAACACACTGGGGTATCTCTGGTCGGAAAGGATGCGACAGTGATCGGCGTATCCAATCATGTTGGGCGCCCAATGGCGCTGGAGCTCCTACTTGCGGGTTGCAGCGTTGCCGCAACTCACAAGTTTACTTCCAACACGCGTGATCATGTTGCCTACGCGGATATCGTTGTTTCGGCCGTCGGCATTCCCGGCTTGATCAAGGGCGAATGGATCAAACCGGGTGCGATCGTCATCGACGTTGGAATCACTCGTGATGAGAACGGTAAGTTGCATGGTGATGTTGAGTTTGAAGCGGCGCGTGAAAGGGCAGCCTGGATTACGCCCGTACCCGGTGGTGTTGGCCCCATGACCCGAGTCTCAATGCTCCAGAACGCCTTTTATGCTCTCGAGCGTTTTCACTCGGACGGATCGTCGTAGAATCGTCCATCACTTATTCTAACCCGCGAGTTTTATGCCCAATTGAACAAATGCATTCACCCACCTTGTTGTCGCCTCAAGATCCACCGCGTTGGGCCAGACATCTGCAGGATGGTGAAATAATCCATTGCGCCCCAGGATTGATATGTAACGACCGCCCCCATCAAAGATATTACGTGCTTCCCCAAGCGGTCGCTCTCCACCCATTATCTGTGCACCGGGCGAAACTGAATATTCCTCCAGCCATGGCACAAGGCTCGCCACTGCCAACTCGTCGGAATACTGAAGCCTAACTTCCGCACCATGCCGGGCAGCGAAATTTGCACCGAGATGAACCCAAAGAAAAGCTTCTTTTATTAGAGCTGAATTATCATGTAGGTATTGGTTCAACCCTGTATGACCGAGCTCATGCCCTGTATTAGCAGTGAAAATGACATCACGCTGTGGTCGACTCTCTTGTATGCCACGCATCATTTCAAGGAAACAGGCAATTCCACCACCTCGTTCAGAGGCGGAACCCCACCAACCGCTTCTTGGCGTCATGATAACAAGAGGAGCAAGCTCAGCATTCTGCCCTTTTATCCTTGCACCGATATTTCTGGCTGTTGCATCGACGTAATTACTTTGAACGATAACTTGTGCAACTGCTGAAGATGCAGCGGCAGATTTAATTTCGGGCCAATGTTTATTCGCAATCTGCAAGACAGGTGGGCCGAAAGGTTCAATGAAATGTTCTGCGTTGAGTAGCGCCACGCCATTGGATGGCAGACGTTCATCAGTAACAATCACAATCGCTTTGTGTTGGCCTGCCAAGCGCGATGAATGAATACGTTGACTACTTTCAGACGCAGCAAACGGTAATGCCATTGCAACACCAATCTCGGCATTACTGCCCACTTCACCCAGCGTCCCCGAGATTCCCTGTTCATCAGTGTAGCGGCAGTCATATAGCGGAATGCCTGATACACTCAATCCAGGCAACGATATCGATGCTTTTATTGGTTTAACACGCTGAAATGGGAACGATGTCTCGCTGGCTTGAACTCCTAAGGCTGTTATTCTTGCTTTCAGCCAATCAGCGCTAAGGTGATCTACCTCGGTACCCGTGCGATGAATACCCTGACTGGCATACTCGCTAATAATCTCAGCAATTCTCTTCTGCATATTACTTTCCGCCGCGTGTATCCTAAATTGTAGGGGCAGCAGCGCTGCGAGAACGCTACCTTGAACAAATCGGCGTTTAGTTATCATCAGCTTCCTTGAAGATATTCCATCGACTATCATCGATTATGCTAGTGCGGTACAAATTTTTAAATAGTGATTTCATCCACTTGTTGAACCCGGCCATCCTCACCCTTACTTCGATCATAACCGCCACAATAAAATAATCGCGCACGGGCTACCAATCCTTCAAACTCAAATTTCGTAAAACCATTGACTTCTCGCGTGGCGATCAGCTCATCAGATGTTAACCACCCTGGCTCACCGGCAGGTATGCCTCTTGCGGCTGACGGCCAGGTGGCATCAGAAGTGCTGACTGGCCCCACAAGAAATGACTTAACCGGTTTTTCAAAAGCTAATTCGCCACTGTTTCTTATATTTACAGCACCCAGCGCGTGAATATCACCGGAAAAGATCATGCGAGAACCCTGCCGAAACTTTACCAATGCTTCGAGCAGCCGCTGTGTTGTTCCCACCAGCCCTATGTTGTTGCGCCGGAAGGTTTTGAGGGTGTCGTGACCAAGGGAATACTATCTGACGTGCAAGGGCAACTGACCACCTCAGCGCAGAAGTATTTCTGGCAAATAGAATCACGACTGCCAAACCGTCGTAACTTTTGCTTTTGATAACAAGTGATACTCGCGTTGGGCCATCCTTAAATTCACGCCACCAGGGTCCGTCTGCGCCAACAAATACCTTGTTACCTTCCTTTAGGTAATTTAACGGTATCTCCTTACCCGCGGCAAACTTAAGCGCAATCGCTTCACTCGCCATCTCGCTTGCGGGTTTTGCTTTTATTTCGTTCAGCACCATTGGGTTCATCAGGAAAAGCATGAAGGCGATGTTTAACCAGGTTTCGCCGTGGCAAGTAAAAATGGTGGCCGAGGAGGTCATGCACCACGCATTTGGTACACTGTCTCACATCATCTTTTCATTGGTCCTGGAACCGGGATGCCAACAGAAACTGACGTCGTCATAATCGGAGCAGGTGTGGCCGGGTTATCAGCCGCAAAAGAACTATCGATGCTTAATCGTTCTTGCGTTGTGGTAGAGGCCTCCCATCGTATCGGCGGCCGCGCTTACAGTGAGGAAATCACGCCTGGCGTCTGGTTTGATTTGGGTTGTGCTTATCTGGTCTCGGGGCCCGATGTGGAAAATCATATCGATGAAAGTAATCCGTTTCTGGATTTTGCCAAGAATCATCAGGTCGTTGTCGAGCGCTACAGCTACGGTGCTCAATTCATCCGTAATGGCAGGGCTTTGGATTCTGACGAGATGAAAGCGCGTGCGGATTTTTACGCAAGCTGCGAAGAAGCGATTAAACTCTCTGTCAGACGCGGTGAAGACTGCGCGATCAGCGATCTCATTGATCTCGACAATCCGTACGCGACACCCTATATCGATATGATGGCAGTAACTGTACCCAAAGACCTTGATGCAGCATCGGCGGCTGACTTTTTCTATGGCATTGAAGAAACTGTGGATTTCAATGCTTTGAACGGTTATGGAAATCTAGTTGCGCAATGGGGCAATGACGTGGCGGTATCACTCAATACAAAAGTCGAGAGTGTGGATTGGTCCAGGGATGCTGTGGTTGTCAATACGGCCAAAGGTGCACTCAAAGCTCGATGTGTCATCAGCACTGTTTCCACTGGAGTCCTGGCAGCCCAGGATATTGACTTCAAACCACGATTGCCTGACTGGAAAATGGAGGCGGTCCTGGGCTTACCTCTGGGTGCCGAAAACAAGATCGGGGTGCATTTTGATAAAGATGTTTTTGGCCCAGATGGAGGCGGTTACTATCAGAGCTGGTCGGATGACGCTCATGGTGCCTATATCGACGTGAATCTCATGTCTACAAACGTTGTTACGGTTTTTATTGGCGGGCGATTCAGCATCTGGATGGAGAAGCAGGGTCCTCAGGCGGCACACGAATTTGCCGTTGATCACATTGCGAACATATTTGGCAATGAGATACGACAATCTGTTACCCGTTCCATTGCCAGTGCCTGGGTCACGGATCCCTGGGTGCTAGGTTCTTATGCCAGCGCTTTGCCTGGCCAGTATCACCAGCGTGAGTTTTTGCCGCTTCCTATCGACAACAAGCTGTTTTTTGCCGGAGAGGCAACTGCGCGAGCCAATGGTACCTGCCACGGTGCATATTGGTCTGGTGTCCGAGTGGCGCGTGAAGTAGCAGAAGCCTTAAACTAAGAAGGGTCAGATGAGCACTAACTCTTACATAAGAAAGGTCTTAATCATAATGTGTGTCTTCACCAGCTCTGTCGAATCGTCACCCGTTGAAGGGAAGAGGTTCAAAACTGCGATCGAGTTGTTGACAGCGTTTTCAGGTAAGAGCGCGACCGAGTATGAGCGCCACTTCCAGTTTTACCCGGACTCCCGAATCGTCCATGTTGAGATACATGCCGTTGCTACGACGAGTACCACAGCTCGTTACTCTGGTGCATATGGTGCCGAAACACAGGTCAACAATATCCTGCGGATCAGGACAGCGGACGGATTCGAGGCTGTCTCCGGGGTGGATACGTATTACGAAAAAGAGTTTAGCGACCGGCACCTGATGGAATTGCAGGATGTCATCGAAGACCTACTTGCTCTCCAGACGCTGGACCCCGTCGAAGTTGGGAGCCTGCTGGCGCAATCAAAACCTGACTTAGGTGATGAGGTACGCTCGAGTATAGATATCGTTTTATGGGACCTGGCAGCCCGCAAAGCCGGTCGACCGCTCTACGAGTTGCTTGGCGCCAAACGAGAATCGATGGAACCATACGCCAGTCTACCTTTCTATGAGTCTCTTCCTGAGTACATCGATGCGGTCAACGAGTACGCGAAACTGGGTTACAAAGCGTTCAAGTTTCATGTCTGGGGAGATATTGAAAAAGATTCCACGATGGTAGAACTGGTCCAGCAGACTTTTGCGGACTCTGATTTTCGTTTCATGATTGATCTTGAAGGAGCCTTTCTCCTTGACGACGCACTGGCACTTGGTCGAAAAATGGATGAGGGAAAATTTGTCTGGCTGGAAGCACCCATGGATGACACGCTACTTGAACAGTACAGTGTGCTTAGGAGAAAGCTGGGACAATCGATCCTGCCTGCGGGATATAATATCTATTCAGCCGATTTCATCAGGCAAGGGATCGAACAACACAGTTGGGATGCAGGCAGGTTTGACGTCACCGTGATTGGCGGTGTTTCAACGGCGCTTGAACTCATGATCATTACCAATGAAGCCGGTTTGCCGATCGAAATCCAAAGCTGGGGGCACTCATTGGGTCAGGCCGCCAATCTTCACCTGATGCTGGCGAATGAGCACACCAGCTACTTTGAAGCGCCGATGCCGACGCAGGCATTTGAGTTTGGAATGAAAAATGTCATTCTGCTGAAACAGGGCCGAGTCTTTGCACCCAATAGGCCTGGTCTCGGCATCGAAGTCGACTGGGAGAACCTGGATAAAGCGGATTTCTACGTGCGTTCCGAGTAGCGTGATTTTCCATATGATGTGTGTGCTCGGCGGTGAACAACCAGGTGCGATCAACCGGTCTGGCAGATGTAGGTGTTCCCCAGGGCCGGAAGTTAATTTCATCTGTCTGCATAACCCCGCTGTTCCAAAGCCATAAAAACCATCTGGGCTATAGCGCTATGTTATCCAAGTTATCCTATCAATCGATGTCACTCATTCTGCTTGGACTGGTGTGCATCAGTGTAGACCTTGCGGCTTCGGAATCAGACACGATTACCTATGAACCGTCGTTCTTTGCGCCTTACAATCCTGTCACCGCGCTGGATATCGTTGACCGCGTGCCCGGTTTTAAGTTAAAGCGCCAGGGTCCATCTGGTTCTGGTGGGGAAGAAAAAGTCAGGGGGTTTGGTAACAATCTTAGCGATGTCTTGATCAATGGCAAACGACCCAGCACCAAATCAACGCCAATCGAAAAGATACTCGCCCGCTATCCAGCTGAATCTGTCATCAAGGTGGACTTGATTCGCGGTGCGACGGGTAGCCTCGAAAGTTCAAAGGCGAGTGTGGTTGTGAATCTCACTATGGATATGCAACAGGGGAAGGGGTCGATTCCCTGGCAGGCATCTTTGAGTATTGAAGAGGGCAACATCACGCCCAATGGCAACGCCACGTATGTCGGCAGTAGAAACAACACTAACTACAGTATTGGAATAGAGCGAGAAAAATACCGCTTCGAGTTTGGCGGACCGGAAATACTTAACAGCTTGATTGGGCCGGATGAATATCGAGACGAAGATCTCTACGAGATACCCGATAAATGGACCTTCAGTGCTGACATGGAACGCCAAATTGGTAGTCGCGATAGTTTTCGCTTCAATACCCAGGTGACCGACAACAATTACGAGCAGGGCGAGGACTCAGCGCGCTATCCAGAAGGACAGTCACGGGCTGACCTCGAAAAGCAAAGAACACTTAATGATTCATTGGAAGTTGAGCTGGGTGGAGACTACGAAAGAAAATTCAGCGACACCTTGAGGATGAAGGTGATTGGCCTATTGAACAGGAAAGAAGCGGATTTTGGTTCAACCCTGACAGCGCTGCCTGATGCGGGTACTGATAGCTTGAGCGACTTTTCATACGAGTCAGAAGAAGGCGAGAGCATCGTACGATTCGAAGTTAAATGGAGTGGTTGGCAATCACACAACCTCCAGTACGGTTTGGAAGTGACTGAAAACTTCCTGGACAGTCAATCCACCTTCATCTATGACGACGGTACTGGTCCTGCACTCATTCCTCTGCCCGGGGGGAACGCAAGGGTGGAGGAGTTCCGGGCGGAGGTTTTCATTTCAGACAGTTGGACGGTGTCAAAAAAACTCACCCTGGATACAGGACTTGCCTTTGAGTATTCAAAAATAAAACAAACAGGTGATACCGATCTTTCGAGGAAATTTACTTATCCAAAACCCTTCGTCACGGCAACTTACTCTCCTTCTGAATTCACGCAGTGGCGTTTTCGACTCCAACGGGAAGTGGGGCAGTTGGATTTCTTTGAGTTTGTCAGTTCCGCAAATTTGGAAGACGATGATCTGAATCTGGGCAATCCAAACTTAAAGCCAGAACAATCCTGGGTTCTTGAATTCGGTTTCGAGCGCCGCTTTGGTGAAATAGGTGTGATTGAGTTCATGCCTTTCTATCATGCGATAGATGATGTTGAAGACCTGGTTCCTTTAGGTGATACCTACGAGGCACCGGGTAACATTGGTAATGGTGAGCGCTGGGGGTTTGAGGCTGCGTTAACCACTGCATTGGACGCTGTGGGGATAAAAAATGGTCGATTGGATATCTCCTACAACTGGCAGGACTCTAGCGTAGAGGATCCGGTGACGGGTGAAGACCGACAGCTTTCAGGTGAAGCTGTATGGGATGTTGATATTTCACTTCGACAGGATCTAGCTTCCCGTCGGCTCAGCTATGGCATCGGCTACGTCGAAAGTGATGTGACCACCCGCTACGGGTTGGATGAGATCACGACCGGAATCTACGTTCCTGGCATGACGTTTTTCATCGAGAAGTCTTTCGCCAATGACTACAAGTTAAGACTTGATGCCATGAATGTTTTAAACCAGGGCGCTCACAGGGAACGCCGAGTGTATGACATGTCTCGTGCATCAGGGATAATTCTCTTTACTGAGAAAAGGGTCCGTGACGACGACACTTACTTTGGACTTTCTCTTAGCGGCACCTTCTAGCATTGAGGCTGAAAATCAATTCAGTAGGCAGAATTCGCTTGAAGTGTGCGCTAAGAATCGCTGTATAAATGAGGATCAGGTATCCAACAATGCATCTACCGCAATTTGGGCGGCATTGAATGCACCTTCCGTCATGGCGTCAGCAGTTGCATCTGAATTGGCAATTGCAATTCGCCCATACGGTTTGCGTGCCGCAATCCAGGGTGACCGTTCTGGCGGCAGCTCATCCAGCATCCAGGCTACCTGGCCAGATTCAGGATCATGACCGTAGGCATAACCATGGGGCCAACGATTTACGGTAATCGAGAGAATATCGCGCATCGGGTCAAATCCTCCGGGTGATAGGATGCGACTAAGCTGATCCCTGATATTCCGCTCAAAAGTTTCAAAAGTAGTGTGGAGTAAAGAAGTACGTGCTGCATGCCATTGTTCTGACACTGGCTGACCACGCATCTCTGCGACCAGAGGCGCCCTGAACAATCGCACGACCACCGCTTCTTCCGGCTTTCTTGCATGGCGATACCTGCCGATGTTTGTCGGTACGGTCAGGTCGATAGAGTCGAAATAGCTGCCAGGACAACGCGCACCCCGAATACCGAGCTTTACGAATGAAGTCCAGTTTCGAATTAAAACATTCGTATAAATGAGTGGCGCTTTAATGGCCAGGGACAAGGCAGCCTTTTGCTCGTCAGGCAATTCACGGCAAATATGCGGGATGGCTGAGTTGTAGCACGCCATAATGCATCGCTCTGCCTTAATACGGTAGGCACGATTATCTCGCACATACGTGACCTCAACAGGCTCGGCACTATTCAGCTTACCTTTGTGCCTGACATCGATTACGGTGCTCTCAAGACGAATACGTACAGATGAGCTCGGCAGATCAATTGCGTTGTAATCAAAACGGGCGGTAACTACATCATCCAGTGCCTTTCCTGGCGCCACACCAGGAATCAGTGAGCGGACCAGAAGCCGGGTGATGGTCGCATTGCCATCCGGAAACTGGCAGAACACAGGCTCCTTGCTTGCCAACTCTGGGTTGGTAGCCAGTTTCCCAAGGCCACTTGTGCCTGGCCAGTCGCTTTCTTTCGCAACCCACGCTGAGAGTTGATCGAGACCAATCGCCCAGGTAGCAGAACGCCACACAAAGGAGACCGCTTCCGGACTTATTCCAACCACATTCAGAAGATATTTTTCATAACTGGTTTTTTGCAGAAACGCGATTTTTTCTTTTGGATTGAGGTCTTTCAAATAATCAATGTCGGATTCATAGAGCAGAACCAGTTCTTTTTGCGCAGCATCTGACAGGGGGGTCTTCTTGAAAAATTCAGGCCACGACGGTTTGCCTGGACCGACTGCGAGTTTGTCTTCGCCAAACGTCTCGCGATCAAAAAAGACGGACCAATTCAGATTGTAAGAAGCGTACAGTTTTTCATCGTGAAATTCGCTGTATCGATTTGCGTCTATGCCTAATGAATTAAGCAGGTGGCGGCCTCGGTCATTGTAGCGATGTAGATTCTCGATATTTTCTGTTCCGCCGTGGGAAAGTATCATCCGGTCGTCGTGCCAGAACTCATTGCGCTTGGCATGGCCGCCAAAGTCATCATGATTGTCGAGAATCAGAATCCGAGCATCCGGATTCGCTTCTCGATAGTACCAGGCGGATGCAAGCCCGCTGAGCCCTCCGCCTACGACAACAAGGTCGTATCGTTCGCCACTATCCTCCGGGTTGTCCCAGCGAACGCCATCGCGGAGTTTGTGGGCAACTTCATAGGATCCTTCATGACTACCACGCATACCGTCACGAATCGGAGGATAGTTATTAGCCAGCGTCTCAGTACCTTGTATCGGCCTGGCCGCCTCAGCAAATGGCCAGACCAGGCTACCACTGATTGAAACCGCTGCACCGCTAATAAAATCGCGCCGTGTGATCGGTTGATTCATACCTAGTTTCAGCTCTTTCACCATAGCTCCTTTAGCGGGTGTTCTTGGGTGAATTGCCTTTTCCCCATTTCGTTTAGCAACTGGCTGACAAGGGTGCAGAAGCAGCGATGCGGGTAGATCCACACCTACTGCATGGCTGGAATGTATACCAGGGAAAGGTCACCAACCTTCAGGTTAGCGAGGCTTATGGTATGGCCTATTCAGCGCCCGAGAATACCATCGCTGCCTGGTCGCAATAAAGTCGATTGAGGTTGGCGAGTTTACCCGGATCCAGGTCCTTGTCCTTTAGGGCAGGGTGACTCTGGGTATAACGATGAGCCCGAAACACGCCATTAAAGCGCCCGCCTAATCTTGGATTGGTAACGAAGAATGGGTTGATGTATTCCCATACGACTTTGTTTTGCGGCGTTACTTCAAGAAACTGCCCTTTGGATGTTTCGGTGATGAGTGTATTGCCATTGGACAGTCGGTCAACGCAGCCACCCATCACGGTGTACATGGTAAATGGCGGGTTATCTGTGTACTCCCAGATCACTTTTTTTGTCTTCGGGTCTATTTCTATGGCTCTTGAATACTCAACGCCTCTTCGGTGAACACCGTTGTCGAAGATAGTCATGGTGCCCGCCGCCGTGAATTTCGCGTCATGCTGATGGCTCATCTCTGGGTCTTTGAATCTCCACTTGATCTTCCCGGAGCGAGGATTTACCTGAATGATAGTACTGGTTCGCCTGAAACTAATTACCCAGTCACCCCTGGGTGAAAGTGAAATGGAATTTGCGTGAGTCCATTCACGGCGATCATCCATGACACAAATCAGATCAATCCTGGGGTCCAGGTGATTCCAGGACTTCCATTTTTGCTTTAGCGAGCCGTCAGGTTTAACTTCCAGCACGACATCGCCCAGCATCAGGTTGGGATCAACATCTTCAGCAGGGTACCCGCCCCTTATTCGCTTTGGGAAGGACTTTGGCAGCGGCTCCCACTTGAGGATAAGCGTATTGCCATTCGGCAGTCGATGGTAATCGTGATGCATCCATGGGTCTGCATATTCCCAGACAACGTTGCCCTCCCAGTCCAGTTCAAAAAGAGCAGCAGCCTGTCCATTGAGGCCTTTTTGTCCTTCTGTTTCCGGTGATGGCATCGCCATGGCGATCAGGTTTCCATTCGGCAGTAACTCGGGATTTGTGATACCGCCCTCATGTTCCCACTGATGAACAAACTGACCTTTCATATCAATAAGGAAAGCCTTGTTGGTCATCGCGCTGAACAATGTGTAACCGCGATGGCTAAGTTGTGGATTGTAGTGAATGAGCCCGTTGGGGTGGTGTTCTGTCTTTGCCATCTCAAAGTGTTCCTGTTGGATTTGGGGTGGCCGCATCCAGTTCGTCAATCTGGGCGTTGGACGGAAGTCGCCTTGCTTGTTCCTTACGGGCAACCGCTTCAACATCTCGCATGACACGTAATATATTCCTGCCCGCGATTTTGGCGATATCTGCATCGCTGTAACCCCGTCTCAACAGCTCTTTGAGCAGCGAGGGATAAGTTGACACATCTTCCAGACCAACCGGGCCTGGTGGCATGCCATCATAGTCACCACCCAGTCCAATATAGTCGATGCCGATCAGGTTGCGGATATGGTCGATGTGATCAGCGACATCAGCAAGCGTTGGGCGCGGCAGTGTTGATAGCTGTTCCCGATACAATTTTGCCTGCTCCTTTGGATCCTCGGTTTGGGCGTTGACTTTTTTTCGCAGGTTGATCCAGGCAAGTCGAACGGTCTCGGAAACATAACTGGGGTAGAAGGTCACCATCGCGACACCGTTATTCACTTTTAAACGAAGTAGAACCTCATCAGGAATATTCCGCTTGTGAGCGGTTAACGCGAAAGCGCTGGAGTGCGAAAAGATGACCGGTGCGGATGACACATCCAGTGCGTCATTCATTGCGTTAACAGAGACGTGTGATAGGTCCACTAGCATGCCTAGGCGGTTCATCTCATGAACCACTTCCTTGCCAAACGGGGATAGTCCGCCGACCCGTTCTTCATCGGTTGCCGAATCAGCCCAGCGCAATCCTTTGGAGTGGGTAAGGGTCATGTATCTGGCGCCAGCCTTGTAGAGCATCCTCAGGTTGGCTAGTGAGTTTTCAATCGCATGACCACCTTCAATGCCCATCATCGATGCGATTTTTCCCCGTCGATGAGCGTCTATGACTTCATTGGCGGTCAGGGCCAGCTCAAGTTGATCCGGGTATGTGGTGATCATACGGTGCACTACATCAATCTGTGTCAGGACTCGGGCGACGTCACCGCTGGCGCCAGGATAGGCCGCGATAGGGATATATACAGACCAGAACTGGCCACCCATCATGCCTTTGAGCATCCTGGGATGATCTGTTTGAGTTGGTTTTTTGATGGAGGACAGATCAGAGGTGAACGGCATCTGCTCCAGATTGCCCTGAACCTGCATCGTATAGCGCATTGGCAGGTCATTGTGGCCGTCGATCAGGGGCGTTTTCTTAAGGACGCCGGCGACCCGCTTGTTCAACGCTTCGTCCGAATATCTAT
>LWDU01043769.1_pt1 | contig 43111 bp, 48 predicted proteins | sample 727161 | NCBI WGS metagenome assembly LWDU01 (sample SAMN04566230, study PRJNA314399) | hydrothermal vent metagenome | isolation source: deep sea hydrothermal plume seawater | place: Mexico: Gulf of California, Guaymas Basin | collected 2004-07-11
AGGGAGAACGCAGTGGAGTTTAAGCTCCCCAGAGAGAGGGTGATTATGGAAGATGACCCAGACCATAAAAATAACTGGGGGCGCTATAGAGAATAAAAAGCATTTGCTGATTTTTAAAACTATTTACAGAAGGTAAAAGCACCATAATATAAAAGTGCGCGGACAAGCACAAAAACTTTCACAAGGAGAGCACAGCACTATGTCAGTCAAGAAATTCAAATTTGTATCACCAGGGATCTTCGTAGCGGAGATTGATAACTCACAATTACCAGAAGAGCCCAGAGGGGTTGGCCCAGTAATTGTCGGCCGCGCCCTCAAAGGCCCAGCTCTTATGCCCGTTCAGGTAAACTCTTTTTCAGATTTTGTAGAAACATTTGGAGACCCCATTTTTGGTGGAGGAAGTAGCGACACTTGGAGAGCCGGACCTAACGTTTCGGGCCCTTCTTATGCGACATATGCTGCTCAAGCTTATTTGAAAAACAAGACTCCTTGTGTCTTCGTAAGACTAGCTGGTGTTGAAGCAGAGACAGCTGCAAACACTTATTTAGGACGAGCCGGCTGGGAAGCCAGTGAGACTGATATTACCTCAGCCGACTCCACTGGTGGGGCATTTGGTTTGTTTCTTGTCGATTCAGGTTCAACCCCGTCAGCTCTTGGAACGGGATCACTGGCAGCAGTGTTCTATTGCAAGACAGGTGTTGTTGAACTTTCTGGAACAATGGCAGACGGCTCCACTATAGCCACAGGCACCGCTGGCTTGTTCCAATCTACTGGCGATGGACATCAGTTTACTGCGCAGGTTCGGGATGAAGACGGCATAACTGACAAGGTTGTTTTCAATTTCAATGAGAACAGCAAGTTGTATGCTCGTAGTGTATTCAACACAAATCCAACTCTTTTGAACGAAACCACAAACGTTGCAGCGTCTAGGAAATCTTATTTCTTGGGTGAAACTTTTGATAGGAACATAGAAGACAACTGCACGCCCACGAACACAACTCTAGGCATTATTTTAGGACTAGCATCCGGCTCGGTACAACAGCATATCCAAGATATGCAGCTAGCACCCCCTAATACTGGGTGGTTCATATCGCAGGATCTTGGCTTGGCTTCAAACTACAGCGCTCTGAGCATGCAAAAGCTGTTCAGGTTCATTGGTCTTGACAATGGCGAGTGGCCACAATCGAATCTCAAGATGTCTATTACAGACATCAAAGCATCTCCAAATGAAGATGCACCGTTTGGCACCTTTGATGTGCAAATAAGAAAGATAGGCGATAGCGACAATAATGTTCAGCCTGTTGAGACATTCAGCAATGTCAACCTCAACCCCAACTCTTCTAAGTATCTCGCCAGGGTGATTGGCGACGCTTACACACAGTGGGACCATAGTCAAAAACGATACCTTGCAAAGGGCGACTATGTAAATCAGTCTCGCTATGTGAGAGTGGAAATCGACGATCAGGTTGCAAATGGCGTATCAGATCCCAAGTATCTCCCCTTTGGAGTATATGGGCCTTCTAAGTATACTGGAATTCAAATCTCTAGCGGTACCGCAATCACATATGATGATGATAAGTTCATTTTAGGAAACGCTTCAATCCCACGTTCTTTGGCTTCAGCGTCTTTTCTGATTAACGTTGGCGATCTAACTGGAGACTTGACTTGTTCTTTCAAGTTCCCAGAAGTTCCATTGCGAATAAGCAGTTCATCTGGTGTCATTACGAACCAAAAGAATGCTTACTTTGGAGCAACCACAAACCAAACTACTTCAAATAGACTACAAAGAGACATTATTGATATGGTCAGAAGAAAACCTGACGCACTGGATGACAATTCCATTGCTGGAACAGCCGTACTAGATTACTCTTGGGTGTTCTCACTCGATGATGTCAAGACAGGCGCCGCAGGAACTCTTGGGGTATACGCATCAGGCTCCCGAGCAGACGGATCTTCAATTAGCGCGACAGGCTCTAATGACTATACCGATACAATTGACGCAGGCCATAACAAGTTTACTACAGTATTTCAGGGCGGCTTTGATGGTCTAGATATCCGCGAAAGAGAGCCTTTCCGAAACACTCTCTTGGCTGGTGCCGGAGGAAATGCCTCGATTGTGTCCGCATATGCTTCAATAGAGAGGGCCATCGACGCCGTTTCTGATGCTGAAGTTGTGGAATGCAACATGATGTCAATTCCTGGGGTAACAGAGCCAACTCTCACTTCCAAACTTATTGATGTTTGTGAAGCGAGAGCAGATGCCTTGGCCATCATTGACTTAGAGAATGGATACGTTCCGACCACCGAAGGAACTTCAGTCGAATATGGCTCGGTACAATCGACCATTAGCACTTTGAATCAGAGAAATCTTAACAGCAGCTATGGTTGTGCTTACTATCCATGGGTGCAGGTTGTCGATACCGTGACCACAGGAGGCTCCTTGTGGGTGCCACCTAGTGTTGTAGTGTTGGGAACTCTCGCTTCTAGTGAAGCGAACAGCGAACTTTGGTTTGCTCCAGCTGGATTTACCAGAGGTGGATTGACAGAAGGTAGCGCAGGCTTACCAGTCTCTAATGTTAGAGAGAGGCTCTCGTCAGATGACAGAGACAAGCTCTACACCGCTAACGTCAATCCGATTGCTCAATTCCCAGCAGAGGGCATTGTAATCTTCGGACAGAAGACCTTGCAAGTAACTCGATCTGCTCTTGATAGAGTAAATGTGAGAAGGCTCCTCATCTATGTGAAGAGAGAAATCTCCAGGATTGCTTCTACGTTGCTGTTCGATCAGAACGTAAAATCAACTTGGAATCGATTCTTGGGCCAAGCAAACCCATTCTTGGGAAGTGTAAAAACACGCCTAGGCTTGCTTGATTATAAGATTATCTTAGATGAGACAACGACAACCCCTGACTTGATTGATAGGAACGTCATGTACGCTAAGATCTTCTTGAAGCCTGCCAAGGCAATAGAATTCATCGCACTTGATTTTGTTATCACAAGATCCGGAGCAAGTTTTGATGACTAAAATAAAAAATAAAACTATTTATAGTAACGCTTATAATAAAGGGAGAAAATAAAAAATGGCATTTTGGAGTACAGCAAACATTACAGATCCTAAAAGGAACCATCGCTGGCTTTTTGAGCTTGGTAGCACCAATGCGGACACTAATGATTTTTCGGCTAACATCGCATACATTTGTAAAAAAACTAGTCGGCCGTCTATTGAGATTAACGCAGCAGAACACAAGTTCCTAAACCACACTTTCTATTATCCTGGCAACGTTACATATGAAGCCCTCTCTGTTACCTTAGTTGACCCATCGGATCCTGACTCTTCGGCGAACTTACATAAACTTATTCAGCACTCTGGCTATGTTCTTCCAACAAACATCACTGATACTGTCGGTGACGGAGGCGCACAGGCTGGGACAACTAGTAAGTTTAGAGCCACGCAGGCGATTGGTAACACCGCTAGAATCAGAATGATAGACGGCGATGGCAATGACGTTGAAGTCATTACACTCCAGAACCCATGGATCTCAAAAGTTGACTTTGGTGGCGATTTAGCTTATGATAGTGATGACTTGATGGAAATCACTTTGGATATCAGGTTTGATTGGTTCTTGATGACATCTGCTTTGGGCGGCGATACGAATATCTTAGCTTAGCTGGCTAATAAAGCTTAAATTCTTTTATATTGTGTTGTATCGTGTATATGTAGGCATGATACAACCAAAGAGAAGAGGTGGAAATGACAAAAAGAAATAATGAGGAACGTTTGGGCCTCCCTTCGACGGGAGCCAAAGGCGCTGACGATCCTCCTGTTGAAACAGGGACACCTGAAGGCGCCTTATCCTATGTCAATCCAACAGAATTCGTAGATTTGCCATCGAAAGGTAAGTTCTACAAAGAGGGCCATCCGCTTCATGGTAAAGCAGAAGTTGAGGTTCGGGAAATGACAGCGAAAGAAGAAGACATCTTGTCTTCAAAATCCTTGATTCAGAAGGGCGTAGTTTTGGATAGACTATTACAAAGCGTTCTTGTTGATAAGACAATAAATGTAGAGGATTTGTTGGTTGGCGATAAGAGCGCCATACTAATGGCAGTTAGAATTAGTGGATATGGGGAAGAGTACGAGACGAAGGTGACCTGTCCTGGCTGCACATCGGTTTCCAAAGGCTCTTTCAATCTAAATGAGTGTGATGTCCGCAGCCCGTATTCTCCCGAAACGTGCGAAGACGAAAAGATATCTTCTGCTATAACAGAGACACCGGATGGCACATATCTAGTTAATTTACCCAGGAGCAAAGCACAGGTTGAGCTTAGGATGCTGTCGGGGAAAGAGGAAAAGAAGATAGTTGCACACCAAGAGATGAGAAGGAAGAAAAAGCTTCCGGAGAATATCTTGACAACTCAATTTAAGATACTAATTCAATCTGTCAATAATAGTGCGGAACCACACCATGTAGCCGGCTTTGTAGATAATATGCCAGCACTAGATTCTAGGTTCCTAAGAAAAGTTATGGTTGAAATATCGCCAAATGTTGATTTAACGCAGGAGTTCGTCTGCGAAGAGTGTGGCTACGAACAGGACATGGGGGTTCCTATTTCAGCGGACTTTTTTTGGCCTGAGCACTGAATACATGGAGAGTGTTTATGAACAGTTTTTTGTTCTTAAATACCACGGCGGATGGAGCTTCATTGAGTCGTATAATCTTCCAATACAATTGAGGAACTGGTTTGTCAAGAGGTTGGCCAAGCAGCTAGAAGATGAAAGCGACGCAATAAAGAAAGCATCCAAGTAAGAAAGGGCACCTAGCTAGGTGCCCTTTTCTTTTGTGGAAAACTATTTATTCGTAGAATTACATTCTACAAAGGAGCTGTTGTTATGGAAGACAAAGATTTAGTACCGGCCGTGATTGACTTTGCTGAGGCCAGAGACCAAAATGGTGAACTGAAAGAATCATGGGGTATCGCTTTTGGTTCTCTGATGAGGTGGGTAATGCCAGCTCTTTTCGATCCGAACAACCTGTTTCCTCTTGAGATAAGAGGGAATAAACAAGAGGTGCAGAGTTTGGCTAGAGTACTGGCCAGAGAGAAGAACTACTTGAGATCCTGGAAAGACCATGGACTAGACAACCCTCAAACATATAAAAGCAAAAGCAAATTAGATAAAGCAGTTGGACAATTTGAAAGAACAACAGGGCTCAAATGGCCGTTTAAGTAAAAAGAAAACCTAGGGAAACCACAAAGAAATGGCAGATACAAAAGATGAACTACTAGGCGCAGCAGAAGCTGCGGCAAAGCTAAATAAAGAATTGGCGAAAATCCAAAACTCTAAAGCTTTGCAAGATCTAAAAAATGATACCACCGCTGCTCAAGAAGAGATAAAACTATATCAAGATAATATGGGACTCTTGAGCCAGACTATGACTAACACTGCGAAAGAGAATTTTAATCTTTTGGAGCATGAACTTGGCGCGCAACAAAGAATAATAGAAAATAAGATAAAAGAAAGAGACCTAGAAATTGAGAAGATAGAGTTGATAAAAGGACAACTCAAAGAAAACGAAGATCTTTCTGCATCCCACCAAAACCTCCTTGCGACTCTTCGCCAAGAGAATGTAGAAGACGAAGGAAGGCTTGTAACGGCCGGAAAAACTACCCAAGCATACCAGGCGATGGGTACTATTATAAACAAGAACTATGAAGTTCTCACCAAGATCGGCGGTGTCATGGGCCTCCAAAGAAATATGCTTGTTGATGGTGTGAAATATTATGGCGAGCAATATAAAGCTGTTGTGCAAAACGTGCAAGGATGGGGCGCCCTAGAAAAACGAATGGCCGGCGCCGGTAAAACGCAGGCGATGATGCTAGGCGGCCTGAACGGTGCTATCAAGCATACGAAAGCACTAGGGGTGGTGGCCGCCAATGCAGCAAAATCGTTTTTTGATATATTCAGCGTCTCTAACATACTAGGCTCGGTAATAAAAAAGATATGGAGTACAAGCCTAGGCTTCATGAAGGAAATATCCGCAGCAACATCTCAATTTAATGCAGCATCTGGTACCGCAGGAACGATGGCGAAAGATGTGACTGCTGCTATGGATTTTGGCATAGGCGTAAGCGCCGCCGAAGTTGGCGAAGCAGCCAGTGGGTTGGCCAATAGCTTTACTGAATTTACTTCTGTGTCTGGAGACGCGAGAACATCCTTGGTAAAAACAGCATCAGGCTTAGGAAGGCTTGGCATCAGTTCTACAACGACTGGTAAGAATTTGCAGTTTATGACAAAAGCGATGGGGCAATCTTCAGAGGACGCAGAGAATACACTAAAAGGATTAGCTTCCGCAGCATCTACTTTAGGTAAAACACCAGCTGCTCTAATGGAAGACTTGGGAAGCTTTAGTGGAGACTTGGCTGCTTATGGATCAGAGTGGGAAGATGTTCTTCTTGGTGCCGCAGCAGCAGCAAAACAAAGCGGACTAGAAATGAGCAAACTAATGTCACTAACAGAGAAGTTTACGACATTTGATTCGGCAGCTACTGCCGTTGGCGGATTGAACGCATTGCTCGGCGGAGACTTTGTTAACTCACTAGAAATGATGGAAGCAGCTGCCCAAGGTCCAGAGCGCGTTGCTGGTATGCTAAGTGATGCTATGAAAGCAGGCGGCAAGAGTTTTGAGATGATGTCTTTCTGGGAAAGAAAGGCTTTGGCAGAGCAAGTAGGAATGACCACTTCAGAGCTGTCAATGTTGATGGGGATCGAAACAGAAGAAGGCAAGAAAGCAAAGGCAGAAGCACAAGCGAAATCCAAAGCACAAGAGAACTACAGAAAGATACTTTCCAGCACTGTTGACATAGCAAGAAGGTTAGAGCTTTTTTGGAAAGGGCTGTTCGGAAGTAAAAAGTTGATGACGGCAATGTCAGATGGTATTGAGGCAATAATGGATGCGCTAAAAACACCAGCTGTAAAGAATGCAATTGATGAGATAGGCATCCTTATGGGCAAGGCTCTTAAGTTTGGTGCCAAAATTCTTCCAGATGTTGTTGCTGCCGTAATCTGGCTCATGGAATCGTTTCAGTCTCTTGTCAACTTTTTTGGTGGCTCTGGAACAAGCGCCATCGTAGCTTTTATTGTTGTGTTGGGCTCTCTAAAGCTAGCTAGTGGATTAGCTGCCGTGGCTATGAACAAGATGATATCAGGTACCTCAGCTGGTATATCTAAGGTGGGCAACAAGGCAGCAGAAGGGGCCGGCAAGATGCTTGGCTTTACAGAAAAAGTTGACAAGGGCAGCGATGCGATGAAGAAATCCGGCCCGAAGGCTGCTAGTGCTGTTGGACCCCTATTGGCTTTCGGCGCTGCTATACTTATGATTGGTGCTGGTATTGGTCTCGCGGCATACGGCTTCTCTCTTTTGGTTGCGTCGTTCAATGGTATCACAAATGCCGGAATGGCTTTGGGCGCAGTTGCCATAGTGATGGGCGGCTTTGTTCTTGTGCTGCTTCTTATGATACCAGTTATTAGTGCTCTGGGCGCTGTAACTTATGCCGTCGGAGCGCCTCTGTTAGCTTTAGGTTTGGTTTTCCTAATGATGGGTGTCGGTGTCTTGGCAGCGGCATTTGGAATATCTCTGTTAGTTGCAGCACTAAATGGTGTTAGTGCAGAGGTATTGTGGGAACAATCAAAATCGCTTATGCTCTTAGGAGCAGCAATAGCAATCATCAGCGCCGCATCCGTTTTGGCCGGCCCAGGGTTGGTAATATTGAGCCTGGGTCTTGTGGGCTTGGCAGGCGCATTATTTATATTGTCTTTCCCTTTGAGTAAAATATCAGAAGACTTGACGAACCTTATGAGTGTTATGATAATGCCAAAGACCAAGGGTTCGTCTATGTTTGCGCAAATCAGTTCAGAGATCCCGACAGCAATTGGCCATATCAACGCATTCACAGAAGCCTGGGAAAAAATGATTAAGGCAGTGAATATGATGGCAACTAATCCAAAGCCAACAATAATCACCACCATAATGATGGAAAGGTTGTTTGGGAGCATATCTTCCGTAAGTCCAAAATCAGCAGCTAGCACTGTAAGGGTTATTGAGAAAGCGAAAGAATATCAAAAAGAAGTTGTAAAGAACAAGGACAATGTTGACGCTCTCGTTGAACTACTCAAGGCGAAGGGCGATGTTCCGGGCGGCGGATCCGGCGGCGGCCCATCTTTAGATGGCGCAGTTATTAGGCTTGAAGTGGGTGGCAATCGATTTGGCGACTACATAATCAAAACAAATACTGAATATGCTAACAGAACTGGACTGGGAGAGTATACGGCTAGCTAAAAAACTTTTTACTTTTCTATTTATAGGGAGAAGATAAGAGGGTTTTTAGAATGCCAAGAAAACAAATAAGCGTAGAGCAATTTGACGCCAACACATATGTGCAGCGAATCAACAAGCAGATGAACGGATCCATCTCCGATGGGAAGAATAGCTATAACGACATAACCGATCAGATAGCTACGCAGAAAGGTCAAGTTGTTGAGATATACCATGTGAACACTGGATATTCAGTCATGTTCAAGGCAATGCTCACAGATTTCAAAGATGATTTTAAGATGGATTATAAGAGAGAAACCGTCTTTGGTCGCGCAGATCCCATTGCTACATATAAAGGAACAGAGAGGACCATTAGTTTGGCATGGAAAGTTGTAGCTTCTCATCTAGACGAAGCAAAGTCCAATCTAAGAAAGATTGAGCAGTTCGCTTCTATGTTATATGCGACATATGATTCGGCCGGTTCGAATTTAACAAACTCTAGCGCAACTCAAATACAAGCAGGCCCTTTGTTCAAAATCAAATACAGTAATTTGATAGTAAAAGCCGGCCATAGAGAGGAAGGCATGCTAACATCTGCGGAAGAGACAGGGCTAGCCGGAACTATAGATGGATTCACTTTTACGCCCGAGATCTCAGACAGTGCGCCATGGTATTCACCAGGTGTAGAAGGGGTATTTCCCGCTTCGATTGATATATCTTTAGATTTCCACGTTCTTCACGAGACCGCTTTGGGGTGGGATCCTGATGGCAAGCTAAGGATAGATTCTTGGGCTAATGGCGCGCCAGGAATAGATCAGCGACAGATATTTTATGGAGGCCAACAAAAAACATCCTCTGGAAAGAAAGAAGAAACGATTCGAACTCCAGTTGACACACCTCCTCCCCCAGGTCCAGAACCCTTCTTCGACCAACTTACTGACGCCCTAGAAAGGGTGCCTGATGTTCTTGAGGCTAAAGCAAAAGACTTTCTTAACACTCAGAGAAACGAAATTCGGTCAAAAGTTATGGGAGTAAGAGATGATATTTTGGGCGCCCTCGCAGGTAAATGGTAAATAATTATGGCATCTAGATATGACAACAAAGTAGCAGCACTAAACGATTCAGAAATGTATAAGAAGCTCTTCAACAGAAGGGGCATTACATTTATAAATCAATATAGAACACCCGAAATTTACTTTCCAACTGATGAAGAGTATCTACAACTTGAGAACGTTGATCACGTTTGGAAGATGGGAGATAGGTATTATAAACTAGCCCATCAATATTATGGCAAGCCGTCTTACTGGTGGCTACTGGCTTGGTATAATCAAAAGCCAACAGAATCACATCTTGAGAATGGAGACTTGATTCAAATTCCACTTCCATTTGATGCAGCACTAATGCTGTATATGAGAAGCGTATAGGAGGCAATAAGAAGTGGGCAATGAGAACTCAAAAATCAGTTTCGCGACGCCACCCGTTGTCAAAGAAGAGGCAGCAGCCGAACTGAAGGAGACGCGGGAGGCGAACGAAAAAGCCCGCCTCGCCGCCCTAACACCTACCCAGCGGAAGGCTGAGGATGCAAACCGTGCCGTAAAAAAGGAGGAGCGGGAAAAAAAGGCCGCAGCGAAAGCAAAAGAAAAACAAGACGACTGCGTTGAAGATATATTCGATGCACAGTATGAAGAGCAGGTCGGGACAGAACTCATAGATGACATTGCTGAATTTGGCCTTAAAGCCGGCGCCTTTCTCTCCAGTGTGCCCCTTATCGGGGGGCTCTTTGGGGACGCTCAAACCGCAAACGATATTCTACTAGAACATCAGGACCGAAAAGAAGTAGCGAAAAACCTTGCGGAAAAGAACGCCAAAGCCATAGCAAACCTAGATTGTGGTGTCGTGACCACCAAGCCAAAGCCCCGCAGAAGAAAAAGAAAGAGCGTCCTAAAAGAACTCAAAAAACGACAGATTGAGCAAGCATACCTTCTTCAAAATTTAGAAGCCATAGCGACTGATGCCATCAGTCCGGATCCGCAAACGCTTGAGAACCTAATACAAGTTGAGGCAGGCGGAGAGCTTATGAACGACCTAACAACAAGCCGGCTCTTGACTCCTCTTTTCTCCGCGCTCCCAGCTGACTTGAGCAGCCTTACGCCATATGTAAAGATGTATAGAAGAGACAGGGATGAGAACGGGAATTATATAGATAGAGTCTTTCGTTTTGCTAACTCAATGCCAGACGTGGTAGACCTTTTTAGGGAGACAAAGGGCCTAGGCCACGGCGTCGGGCTTAAAAGCTTTAGGTGGGAAACTACAGGAAAGAATCCATACTCCGCGCCACGAACACTAATAGCATCAATGAAGATACACTTCCAGTCAATCTCAGAACTATATGGGAGCGCCGAAGGTGGAAATGAATTGGGCGAACTAAGATGGGCAGAGCTTCTAATGCCGCCTGGCCCCACAACCACACTTATGGGAAACCTATGTTGGGCGGATGTAAAAAAGAAATATCCAGGTCAGTTCGATAACGTAAAAGAATACGAAGACAGAGTAAAACTAGAATCTGAAAAAAAGCAAAAGGGCGCTTCTAGCACAACGCTGATGGTAGAGACTGGCTGGGCTTATACGAAGAAGAATATATTATCCGAAGAGATGAAGATGGCAGTTGACAAAGCGAAAATGGTTTTTTCTTTGAGGTTGAATCGCCACAACTTCAACTTCAATCAGGATGGAACAATTGATTTGGACATCGATTTCAACTCCTCTATGGAAACAAGGGCCGGCGCTCCTGAGAGTGACGTACTGACACTAGGTTTAGATGGTAAAAGTGCGATACAGAAAGAGATCAAGAACCTAGAAACCAAAATAGGGACAGAAAACACTAGTGTTGCAGGCTTGGCATGCAAGATAGCTGAAGAGAAAGCAGCCGGCGCCAAGACTGATGGAAAATCACCACAGGAAATAGAAAAGAAAGCAAAGGAAGAGTGTCTGACAGAGTACAAGAAAGCATTGGCAGCGGCCAAGAAGGAAAGGCGCATTTCCAATTATGGGAGATTTGTGCAAAATCTCCTAAAAAAGGAAAGGCTTTTTAGGATAGTCGTAAGCGAAGAACAATATGAAGCCGGCCAGCTTCCACTAAGAAAGCCTCAGCCGGCCTCCAACCGTAATGCTGCTGATAAGCTAGCAGAAGGCACAGTAGCTGCCGAAAAGAAGAGGGGCAAGAAAAAGAGAAAGAGCAAGAGAGGTAAGAAAAACTCTGAACAGGCAGAGATAAAATCTGGCACACTCCTATCGAGACTGAGGGCTGAATTCAAAGCAGATAAATCTTTGAAGCGCGGCCAGAAGGCAGTATATTTTTTCTATCTCGGAGACTTGCTAGACTACTATACTGATGCCATGTCAAATTCAGCCAGAAATATGAAAAAGGATGAATCTGCCAACAAGGAAACTCCGTTTAGGATGATATTGGGAGAGTTCAACGTATATAATTATAAGGCGATAGTAAGGGACAAGATCAACATATATGATGCCGATGACGAGGAGTTGCTGGATAAAGAGAAATACGCGACACGGACCAACTTGGCGAACCTTCCCATTTCTCTAGATTTGTATTCGATGTGGTTCACTGATAAGATGGTCAACAAGGCAGACGAATTTAGTTTTAAAAGATTTATTGATTTGCTGATGCCAGAAGTCACATCGAACGCTTTGAGCGTTTTGTTGATAGTGATCCAAATTTGAATGAAAAGATTAGAATATCAGAAAAGGGGCTGCCCATTAAAACGTCAATTGCTTATGGAGCAAATAGCCTACTAGAGGAGCGAAGCCAGAATCACTACCCGATTGAAGCCAGAGATCTTTCTAACTTGGTTGGGGGCGAGAGCCCAATCTTGCTTGAAAGAGACCTTATTGGCAATCAGAATGGCGCCGCCGATTATATGATACTATATTCAAAGCGCTTGCCGGCAGGATTTACTGAAGTGAACGAAGCGGAGAATGCCAAGAGCGGCATATATCATTTTAGGCTGGGATCTGACAGGGGCATAGTAAAGAGTATCGAACTACAAAAGACAGACAACAAGGCAATACAAGCCAGAAACATAATGCACGCCTACAACCGGAAGGATGGGTATGGCCTTCTCCAAGAGCCATATGATGGTAATATTACGATATTTGGTGGAGCAATGTTTCAGCCGGGCCAGTATATTTACATTAATCCTACCGGGGCAGGACTAGGCACAGGGCTAGAAAGGCTTTCCATTGCTCACCGACTAGGGTTAGGGGGCTTCTATTTGATAACTAAAGTTACGACAGACTTGGAAGCTGGAATGCTAGAAACCAAACTGGAATGTAAGTTTGAGCACTATGGGAAACTACTGGGTGAGAAGTTTGTAGGAATAGATGCTGATAATAATAAGACTCGAACTGCCGTCAAGCTAACAGGAATTTCAGGCGGAGGTCAAAGAGCACCCAATAAAATAGAGGATCCTTCGCGCGGAGCCACGGGGTAACATAATATGGAAATAAGTTTCGGCTCCAATGATCTCCCCGCTAGCGCCTCTTTCAACCAGAGGTTAGCATACAAAAACAATTATCCGGCTGGGATAAATGAGTATAGAACTCTGGACTTCTGGTATGACGATATGTTATACGGCAGAGTCGATACGCAGGGCGACACCATCTATCCTTCCGAAGCTCGCTTGAAGCAACTAAAAACAGACGGCAATGAGTCGCTCTTCGCGCTAGACTTTGTGGTAGATGCTTATAATGGTTTCATTGGGGCGATGCAACAGCAAGAAAACAATGGAAACTTTATTCTTTTAGATGGTTCTGTTTTTGCTAGCCGCTTTACTGCTGTTCGTGGGTGGTATAATATCAATGAGAAATATGCTGCCTATATGAAGTTCTATTACGACAACAACATCTTTCCATACATGACGGATGAATCTAGAACTGATGAGATAGTTGATTTTGACGATTTCATTGAAGTTTTTACACGCTTGATAGAAGAGACGACCATAAATTCCCCATTTACTAGAACTGAGCTTATAACGAGCAAATACTCTTCCCCTCACAGCAGCGGATTATCTATTGAGTTTGCAGAGTCAGATCATGGAGAAGATTTCATAAAGGCTCTTGGATATATGAACAATATTAATTTTGAACTATATCGAGAGACCGCCAGACAGCATGGCTTTTCTGTTGATAAGAATGCGCCATGGCGCTTGACTGCTGATGTCGGCTCAAACCGAATGCAGGCTTATATGAAGAGATACGATGTTAGTTTTGAGACATTTTTTGACAAATATTTTTATAAGTCTCACCTTCTCGATATCGCCACGATGAAGGCTTACATATTTCAATTCTATGAATTTTTTGTTCAATCTTTTCCGGATGCTACGGTCCCGCTCGTCGAAAACGTAGGCGGCAAAAGTATTAGCTTGACAAAGCGGATGCCTCGTGCTACAATGAGCCAAGTAGAATACCGAGAAAGGTATGACAACCTCTTTTGGATACGGCTGTATATCTACGTGAGGGCGAAAGAGACAAACAGGAAATGGGATCAACACAAGTTTGATCAAACAGTCAAGAAAGCTAGTGATTTTTTTGTTTATAGTGGCGAAGCGGCTTTATTCAAATTTATCAACAAAGAAGTGAAGAGAGCGCCGGGTGAATTCTTCCGAGAGGAGGAGCCCAGAAGAGGCACTTTTAGGTTTAGAAGAAAGAGAGGGTAGTTTGCGGTTTGTTGTATTAGATTCAAAGAAAGAATGCTTAGGATACTATTACGATGGAAAGATTAACGATACTCCCCCCAACAACGCATCAACAACTTGGGATTACAGGCATCATCACCATGATGATAAATATGAGTATGCTTCTCTCTACGTGAAGGGCAAAAGCCTAACGGATTCATGTCCAGATTACATGAAGCCCGAATGGGATAAACTACAAGAGCAAAAGAAAGCATATCAGAATGCTATTACCAAGTCAAGAATAAACATTGACGACGTGTGCGCTTTTGATTTGATACCGGAGTGGTTTCTCAGAGAAATGTCGCAAGCAAAGTGTGACATCATCAAACATGTGGTAGAGGAAGTAGAGAAGCCTATCACTTACGACTTTACACTTCAACTAGAAAAGTTGTTTGGCGAGATAAGACAGAACACACTAAACTTGGACATGGAGTCCGTGAAAGATAGAATGCTCTTCCCGTCAGCCAAGAGCCTGATACAGAGAATCAAAAAGGCAGACAAGAGCATTCAGTACAGTCAGTTTGGCTCTATAACAGGACGCCTTGTTAGCACCAAGACCAGCTTCCCTATTCTAAACCTACATAAATCTTTCAGAAAGATGGTAAAGCCAAACAATGACTTCTTTATTGAGTTTGACTACAACGCAGCAGAGCTAAGAACTCTATTGGCTCTCTCCGGAGAGGAACAGCCTCAAGAAGATATGCACATCTGGAACATGAAGAATATCTTCAATAAAGAGATTACGAGAGACGAGGCAAAGAAGAAAATCTTTGCAGCCCTCTACAATTCTAAGAGCAAACAGAAATACTACAAGATAGAAGAAGTGGTGGCCAAACATTATAGTGCTGAGACCGTCTCAACGCCCTTCTATCGCACGATAAAGACTGACAGGCATCACGCCCTCAACTATCTGCTACAGAGCACTACAAGCGATCTGGTGCTGGAGCAAGTGCTAAGGGTAAATGAGCTTCTGAAAGGAAAGCGCTCGAAAATAGTTTTTTTGATCCACGACAGTTTTGTGCTTGACATGGCAGCCGAAGACAGGTATACTGTACCAGAGATCAAAAAGATATTTTCCGAAAATCGCTTTGGGAAGTATCTTGTCGGCGTCAAGGCTGGAAAAGACTTTGATTCTATGAAAGAGATAAAGTTATAATGAACGTTATAGGATTAGGCAGCGCAGGGTGTAATATAGCTGACAAACTATCAGGATATCCTCAGTACACCATTCACAAGATAGACGTCGGCCTCAAGAAGGGTAAAGGTAATCACCCTCTAACTAAACGATCCTCTACGGAGCAATATGAGGAAAAATTTCCCAAGAAGGTTTTTTCAGATTTGCAAAAGATAGAAGGGGATGCATTATTTATTGTTGGTGGCGGTGGAAGTGTTTCTTCTGCTTCTTTGAGGATACTGGAAGCTCTGAAGGGCAATAGGACAGAAGTTATTTATGTGAGGCCAGACACTTCATTTATGAATGAGGCTGGCGTAATGCTTGATAGGGCAGTTTTCAACATTCTTCAAGAATATGCCCGGTCTGGCATCCTTGAGAAATTATATATTGTATCTAATTCCGAGATAGAGAGAGTCGTTGGTGACCTTCCAGTCTCAAAATATCATGACAAGATTAATGAAATAATAGCGTCTACCATTCACATGGTAAATGTCTATCGAAACTCAGAAACGCCCTTAAGCAATATCGCAGAAGGGGCAGGCGTTTCAAGAATATCAACCATTGGGGTAGGAACGATGGAGAAGGTCATTGATCAAATGTTCTTCTCTCTCGACCATACATCTGAAAAGGTTTATTATTTCGCAATTAACAAAAAACAAATGGAGGAAGACAACCAACTATTGTTTTCGATAAAAAACAGAATAAGGCAAGACGATTCAACCACAAAGACTAGTTTCGGAGTATTCCCTTCTTTATATGAGGAGAACTACATATACATCGTTGCTAGCACAAAGATTATACAAGGAGTAGAGTATGAATAATGAAAAAGCCTATGTAGGCACCTTTCGAAAAAAGAACAACGACTTTAGAACAATGGTGTTCGTAAAGTTAGAAGATTTACCAGCTTCTTTTCTGGAGACGAAAATCAAAGGAAAAGAGACCGACAGAAAGTTGGCAGAAGGCTCAGAGCTGGTATGGGATGTTGAGAGCGATGGATTCCGAGTTTTTAATTGGAACACCATCATCGGAGAGGTCGAGAAATACAGCGCTTTTGAAGAAAAACGCACACCGACAGAAAAAACCTCTTGACAAATGAAAAATGATCTGTTACAATACGGGTTCACGAGCGAAAAACGCTTTTAAAAGGAGAAAAAATGGCAATTGACATGAAGAAAATGAGATCAAAACTAACTCAACTTAAGAGTCGCGGAAGCGGCGGAGGGAACTTTTGGAAGCCACAAGATGGTAACCAGACTATCCGCATTCTTCCTACGGAAGATGAAGACCCTTTTAAGCAGTTCTTCTTTCACTATAACGTGGGTGAAGGAGGAGGGTTCTTGTGTCCAAAGAATAATTTTGGAGACAATTGTCCAGTGTGTGGTTTTGTAAAGACTCTCTATCAGCAAGGTGATGATGAGAGCAAGGAAGTGGCCCGCGGACTCAATGTAAAGAGTCGCTTCTTTTCCCCTGTGCTTGTTCGAGGGGAAGATGATTCGGGAGTCCGTGTCTATGGGTATAGCAAGACCGTGTATGAAACACTACTTGGGCTTGTTCTAAACCCTGAATATGGTGATATTACCGACTTGGAGACTGGAGTTGATCTGGGTCTTCAATACGGTAAGCCACCGGGTGGAAACTTCCCCGTTACCAAGATTACCCCCAAGAGGCAATCTAGCTCGCTTTGTGATAAACTAAGCGATGATCAGTGTAAAGAAATGCTTGAGAGCATTCCTGATTTTAGCACTCTTTTCGAGCGACGCTCTTCGGAAGATGTGCAAAAGTTGCTGGATGAGCACATGGCTGGTAATAATGCGGAAGGTTTCTCTAAGGAAACTGAAAAGTACACCGACACGGAGAAGGTAGACAGCGCGTTTAACGAGTTGCTCTAGCGCTCCCGCTCCCACAGGGAGGCATAGGGTTATCAGGTGCCTCACTTTTTACAAGGATTCTTATATGGCAAGAAATAAAAGCAAGTCAGCAGGCAAACTAAGTATTGCTGAAATGCGAAATTTGATAAATAAAAAAGCCGGCATGACAGTTTCCCATGATCTAACTTCTAAGAATCCTTCCGAAGTTACTGACTGGATACCGACAGGCTCAACATGGTTAAATAGTATTATTTGTAGGGGCAAGACTGCCGGCATTCCAGTAGGAAAGATTACTGAGATCGCCGGCATGGAGTCTAGCGGGAAAAGCTACATGGCAGCGCAAACTTGCGCTAGCGCGCAGAAGAAAGGGATAGAGGTTGTCTATTTCGATTCTGAGTCTGCCATAGATCCATCATTTTTAGAGAGGAGCGGCGTCAATTTAAGTGAACTTTTATATACACAAGCAATTTCTGTTGAATTTGTCTTGGAAACTATAGAAGATTTGCTCAATTCTAATGACGCTAGGTTTCTCTTCGTGTGGGACTCTTTAGCATTGACTCCCGCCATTAGTGATGTAGAAGGGTCTTTCAACCCGAATGAATCGGTAGCAGTAAAGGCGAGAGTCCTGGCAAAGGGGATGTCAAAATTGATAGTGACACTGGCCAACTCTCAGTCAACGCTCTTGGTTCTAAATCAATTGAAAACAAACTTGCAGGTTGCCAACCCGAAATATGCAACTGATAGCGAAAAGTATACTTGTCCAGGTGGGAAGGCAATGAACTATGCTTATAGTTTGCGCGTCTGGCTCACAGGAAGAAAGGGCAAGAATAGTGTAATTTTAGATGACAAAGGGTATAGAATAGGAAATGAAGTTAAGGCACGTTTAGAGAAATCGCGCTTTGGTACGGCCGGCCGCATTTGTAACTTCAAAATTATGTGGGGTGGCGATATTGGGGTAAGGGATGACGAGAGTCTATTTGAAGCAATTCAAAGCTCCAAGCATCTGAACAATGCAGGTGCATGGTGGACCTTATCCTATGAAGACGGCAGCAAAGAAAAGTTTCAAGCATCCAAATGGCCACAGCTAATGACTGGAGAAAAGTTTAGGGACCGAGTGATGGCTATCCTCGATGAGGAAGTTGTTTTGAAATTCGACAAGAGATTGGTGGATGCCGATGTCTTTTATGAAGAAGAAGACGAAGAAGCGACGAAAGAAAGCGCGTAAGTTGTAAAAGTGCTTGACAAACTGCCTCTCATGTGGTATAATGTGCCACATGAGAGGTTTTTATGTTTCCAAAGAGGCACAAGAGAGCACTAGAACTCGCAAGAAGAGTGGCGTTTAGATCGACCTACTGTAGACAGCGCCACGGCGCAGTTTTACTAAAAGGTGGCACAGTAAGAAATGTATCTACAAACAGCATCAATTATTGCTCCTTTGCAGGAAGGTTCCGGCCGCATGATATGTGTGGCCATGCGACACAACACGCAGAGGTTGGAGCGGTATTAGGGCTGGATAGAAGCGTCACAGAGGGAAGCATAGTTTATGTTGTTAGAATAAATAAGTCTGGTGACCTGCTGCTATCCAAACCATGTCCAATGTGTGAGTGCATTCTAAGACATTGCGGCGTGAAAAAGGTGATATACTCTGTTAGTGATAAGGAAATAGGAGAACATAGAATATGACAGAAAAAGATAAAGATAAAGAAATAAAGAAGCTGCGCGAGACAATAGAGTTGTCCGTAGATGCACTTCATAAGAATATGGCAATTTTGGGATCTCTATATACAAAGATAGGAATTCTTGAAGCGAAAAACACTGAACTAGAACAAAAGGTGAAAGACCTGGAGGAGAAAGTATCTTGAAAAGACTAATGATTGTTGACGGAAATAATGATTTTGTTAGGCACTATATTGTCAACCCATCGCTGTCCACCAATGGCCAGCCAGTTGGTGGTATTGTGGGCTTCCTTCAAAGTTTACAGAAGCTTGATCGCTCAATCAAGCCGGATTCTATTGTCGTGGTGTGGGATGGCGCCGGCGGCAGCAAGAAGAGAAAGTCTCTTGTTAAAACATACAAGGAAGGCCGAAAGCCTATCCGCCTAAACAGAAACGTTAGGAACCTGGAGGCAAACGAAGAGACAGATAACCGGATTTGGCAGCAGGTGAGGATTTTAGAATATCTCAACAAGACTCCAGTAATCCAATTTATGAAGCCAGACATAGAGGCGGATGATATTGTTGCTTTTGTTAGCATGCTTCCGCGGTTCTCTGAGTGGCAAAAGGTTATTGTATCGAGCGACAAAGATTTCATCCAGCTATGTGATGATAACACCGTCCTTTTCCGCCCGATCCAAAAAGAAGTCTTGAACAAGAAGGCTATAATTAGCGACTTCTCTATTAGTCCGACAAACTTTGCATTGGCCCGAGCAATGGTAGGCGATAAATCAGATAACCTGCCAGGAGTTCCAGGTGTAGGATTAGCCACCGCTGCCAAGCGCCTGCCTTTTCTGGTAGAAGAAAAATCTTACTTTATTGAAGATGTCATGAACTACTGCCAGAAGAAAGTTGATGAGGATACAAACATTAGGTTTTATTCTTCGATCTTAGAACACGAGGATGTGGTAAATTTGAATTATAAGATGATGCAACTATATAGCCCAAGTCTGTCAACCCAAGCTGTGCGCTCTATAAGGGAGTCTCTCGAAAAGCACGAGCCAGAGTTTAGCGAGACTGAGGTTGTCAAGATGTTGTTCCAAGATGGCTTCCCCCAAATTAACTTAGATGAACTATATGCCACCTTCCGAAAAATAATCCGTGAGCACAAAGAAAGCTCTTGACGTTCTTTCGAAAATAGCGTAAACTGTCAAATATTGGAGCGTCAAAAGTGTTAGAGCAAGAGATTAAAACGTTTGGTTCTTTCGGGAAACCATTTCAAGAAGTATTAGCAAAATTGATATTAGAAGATTCGAAGTTCGCCACGCAGCTTGGTGAGATTCTGGATATCAACTTTTTTGAATTAAGATACCTTCAGGATTTCGTAAATAAGATTTATGTGCACAAAAAAGGCTACGAGGTGCACCCGTCAAAAGGAACTTTTGAGAGCATTCTTAAGAATGAATCGAAAGATGCTATCAGCGAGACACTGAGAAAGCAAGTAAGAGACTATTATGTCAAGATGGCATCTGGCCGCATTGATGAAGTAGATGAAGAGTATGTAAAAAGTAAAGCATTAGATTTCTGCAAGAAGCAGAAGCTTCAAGAGGCGATGCTAAAGAGCGTAAAGCTGATGAAGGAATCTTCTTTCGACGAGATCAGCAAGATAATCAATGACGCGCTCAAGCTAGGGCTGGATACAGACTTTGGATACAACTTTTTAGAAGACTTCGAGAAAAGATACGAACTCAAATATAGAAACCCAATATCAACAGGGTGGTTAGAGATCGATGATATTCTACGTGGCGGACTGGGAAATGGTGAACTTGGTGTCGTTATTGCTCCTACAGGGGTTGGCAAAAGTATGGTCTTGGCTCACTTGGGAGCGAAAGCAATCCTGGCCGGCCACAACGTAGTTCATTATACACTAGAGTTGCAGGACATTACCATAGGAAATAGATATGATTCTTGCTTGACGGGGATTCGACTAAACGAATTATATTCCAGGAAAGATGAAGTTTACGAAAAGATCAAGGAGACTCCAGGAAAACTTTTGATCAAAGAGTACCCTACAAAATCTGCAACAACAAATACCATACGCAATCATTTAGAGAAGTTACGGCAACGAGATTTTAAGGTTGATACCCTTATTGTAGACTATGGCGATCTTTTAAAACCTATTTTATATTCAAAAGAGAAAAGAGAAAACCTCGAAACTATTTATGAAGAGTTGAGGGGAATCGCTCAAGAATTTGAGTGCCCAGTCTGGACAGCCTCACAAACCAACAGGAGCGGAATAAACGCAGAAGTCATAACGATGGAAGCAATCAGCGAAGCGTTCTCTAAATGCTTTGTTGCGGATTTTATTTTTTCAGTTTCGAGGACGGGCACAGACAAAGTGAACAACACAGGTAGAATTTTCATTGCAAAAAATAGAAATGGTATTGATGGCATCGTGTTTCCAATTTTTATGGACGCATCAAATGTTGACATCAAGGTGCTGCCTCAATCTGAATTGCCAAAAGATGAGAATGGGCTGACAAAGCCTCAACAAATTTACAAACTACAAAGGGAAAAGGGAAAATAACATGGAACTATCCAATCAAATTTTGAGCGACATTACAATTCATATGAAATATGCCCGGTTTCAGGAACATCTAAGCAGGCGGGAGACGTGGGAAGAGTTAGTTACGAGAAACAAAGAGATGCACAAGAAGAAGTATCCGGAACTAAAGGATGAGATCGAAGAGGCATATGCCCTGGTTTATGAGAAGAAGGTATTACCTTCCATGAGATCGCTTCAATTTGGGGGAAAGCCAATTGAGATATCTCCAAACAGAGTTTATAACTGCGCATTTCTTCCTGTTGACGATTGGAGAGCGTTTAGCGAGATTCTTTTTTTGCTTTTAGGGGGTACTGGTGTTGGATATAGTGTCCAGACGCATCATATTGAGAAGCTCCCAGAGATCAAAAAACCAAACTTCGCCAAAAGGAAAAGGTACCTTGTTGGTGACAGCATAGAAGGGTGGGCAGATGCAGTTAAAGTTCTAATGAAGTCGTACTTCAAGGGCACCAGTGCGTTGGAATTTGATTATAGCGATATTCGAGAAAAAGGCTCTCTCTTGGTAACAAGCGGAGGAAAAGCGCCTGGCCCAGAGCCCCTCAAGACATGCTTACGCCAAATCAAGAGCATTCTAAATCATAAGGAAGATGGCGATCAGCTTAGAGCAATTGAAGTGCATGACATTATTTGCCACATTGCTGATGCAGTATTGGCTGGTGGTATCCGTCGTGCCGCACTAATTTCTTTATTCTCTGCTGATGATGAAGAGATGATTTCTTGTAAGTATGGCAATTGGCATGAAACCAATCCGCAAAGAGGCAGGTCAAACAATAGTGTTGTTTTGTTGCGCCACAAAATTGAAGAGGATTTCTTTTTTGAGTTGTGGGAGAAAATTAAGTTAAGTAATTCGGGCGAGCCAGGGATCTATTTCTCTAACGACAAAGACTATGGCACGAACCCTTGTTGTGAAATCGCATTACGGCCATTCCAATTTTGCAACCTTTGTGAAGTTAACGCATCCAATGTCGAGACACAAGAAGACTTGAACCAGAGAGTATCTGCGGCAGCATTTATTGGCACTCTTCAGGCAGGCTATACGGACTTCCATTATCTTCGCTCAAACTGGAAGAAGACCACAGAACGCGAGGCTCTTTTAGGAGTTAGTCTTACTGGCATTGCTAGCAACAAAGTACAGCAATTAGATATGAAGGAAGCAGCCAGATTTGCAACACAGATAAACAAGACAGTATCACAGGTATTAGGTATCAATCCAGCAGCTCGAATTACAACAGTGAAGCCAGCTGGAACTACCTCTTTAGCTCTTGGGTGCAGTTCCGGCATTCATGCGTGGCACAATGAATATTACATTCGCAGAATAAGGGTGGCTAAGAATGAATCGATTTATGGGTATCTCCTCAAGAACCACCCAGAGCTAGTAGAAGACGAGTTCTTTCGGCCTCACGATACAGCAGTTATTTCAGTACCACAAAAGGCGCCAGAGGGAGCAACTCTGAGGGTAGAGTCTCCTCTTGACTTGCTTGAGAGAATAAAGCACTTTGCAAAGAACTGGATCAAGCCAGGGCACAAGAGAGGCTCCAATACACATAACATTTCAGCGACTATCTCTATCAAAGAAGATGAGTGGGAAACCGTCGGCAAATGGATGTGGGAAAACAGGAAGTTTTATAATGGTATCTCAGTCCTTCCTTACGATGGAGGCACATATGTGCAGGCACCATTTGAAGACTGCGATGAACTAACCTACGAAAGGATGATGAGATCCCTAAAAGAAATTGACTTAAGTAAAATCAAAGAAACGGAAGATAACACGGACTTACGAGGAGAGCTTGCTTGTGCAGGCGGAGCGTGTGAAATAAGATGAAAAAACTTATGACAGAATGGCGAAAGCATCTCAACGAGATGATATCAACTAGAGAGTTGGAAGATTTTGATGCAAAGTACAAGAATCCTGAAAATGTTCAGATCCTAGCGTCAGAACTGCTTGATTTAGGTTGGGCGCGAGAAGCAGTCGAACATCACAAGACTGAAATTCCGCCTTTTTCGGAAATTAGAAATGTTATATTGAACCTAGAGAAGTACGATGCGCCAAAAACAGCAGAAGTAGTCAATGCTGACGAACTTTTTGTTTCAGGCGACAACATGAGAGACAGGGAACAGAAATATCAAGATTATAAGTCGGGAAAGATAGACAGGTATTTTCGCGATAGCGATAAAGACCCAGACGGCATTGATTTTGCGAACCTGCCCCCAGTCACGGCAGTGGAAGAACCCGATGGCAGACTCGAAGTTGCTGACGGCAACCATCGTGTTTTCTTGGCGAAGAAGTCTGGTGCGAGTGTGCCGGCATGGATAATAAGATTAAAAAAATAAAAAGCTTGACAAGCGCTCTGTTCTGTGCTATAATGCCAGAACAGACTAAACTAATAAAGGAGTGATAATGTCTAATAGTAACTTAAAAGTTGTCAAAAAAGAAGAAGATGAAATAACAGCAAAGGAAGATCGGATTACCGATTATGTTAAGTCCCTTGTCGCCATCGAAGAAGAGATGGAACCATACAAGGAACAGAAGCGAGCCCTAAAAAGCAACTATGTAGAAAATGGCTGGCTGAGTAAGGATGAAATTAGTATCGCCATAAAGGCGTTACGCCTAATGAAGAGTGATGTTGATCTTGAACAGATTCAAGACTTCATTGATCTATATAAGAAAACAAAGGTGGGATGATGAGAGAGTTCGCTCCCTGTAACAGACATTTGTCGATAGTGAGGATTGAAGATGAGGATTCCAAAGAGGAAAATGTTACTACGAAGGTATTATTGCCTGATGAGTATAAAGCTTCTAAAGATCACGGTACTTATAGGGTTGTGGGCTCTGCTCCTGACTGTTTGCAAGAATTTAGAACTGATAGCCTCGTGGTTGTAGAGGAGCACCTTGTAAGGTCTCTTAGGGCAGATAAGGAATATCTTATTATTCCAGAGGGTGCGGTTTTGATGGTGTCAAAGTGAGCGATAAGCTAGACCTGACCTTTCGGTTCTCTCACACTCATCCGAGAGAGCCGAAAGCCATTAAGATCAAGAAAGATCTGTATGGCGATGGCATTGGTTCAGTAGAATATGTGGAACACATGGGCAGCGATTTATCAGTGGTAAATTCTGCCCGTGTTTCATTTGGTGCTCAAAAAGAGAAACTGGATAAGAAAGATGAAAAGCTCATTTCTTATCTAATCAAACATAAGCACACTTCTACACTTGAACACTGTCTTATTACCTTTCGCTTTGTGGTCCCTCTGTTTGTGCGCTCACAACATCACAGGCACAGAACTTGGTCATATAATGAAATATCTCGTCGCTATACAGACGTTGATATCAATTTCTACGAACCAAAAGAGTTTAGGACGCAGCATGAGAGCAACAGGCAGGCAAGCAATGAGAGTGATTTGGTTGACCCTTTTTTATTGGGCTCTTCCTATCCTGCCTCGCAAGCAGTAAGAGAACACCATGTGATATCAATAGACTTGTTTGATAGACTTATCAATGCAGGCGTTTGTCGTGAACAAGCAAGAGGCATCTTGCCGCAGAATATGTACACACAATACTATGGCACAGTAAACCTAAACAACTTACTAAAGTTTATTGACTTGCGAACTCACGAAGGAGCACAGTGGGAAATACAAAAGGTCGCTGAAGCTTGTTTGGAGATAGCAACTGAATTGTTTCCTATTACTGTCGGTGCATATAGAAAGGAAAGAAAATGAAAAAGGTTCATTTGTGGCAAAACGGAAACGCACTTTCAGACAAATTCGCTATAGTTGATGATGAAGATTATGATATGGTAATTAATTTTGCAATGAAGTATAAAAAGGATGGTTCTCCATATAAAAATACCGGGAAGTGGTTTGGGTGGAAGATGACACCTCAAAGCGGATGCTATTATGCTTGCCTAGGCAATAAAACCACTACAATGCATAGAGTAATCACGAATATTTCTGATAGCAACATGTGTGTTGATCATATCAATGGCGACACCTTAGATAACCGAAAAGAAAACCTAAGAATTTGCAGCAGATCAGAAAACTCAAGAAATAGAAAACTTCGATGCGATTCTCGCTCGGGGTATAAGGGTGTATACGAGCAAGTGAAACCCACGCGCGGGAGGCAGTCATATACTAAAAAAGATGGTGAAGTGTCGCTTTATGAATATGAATGTATGCCGAAAAAGAGATTCACTGCATATACGGGAAACGGACGCGGCGGTCATATCCAGAAAGGGCGCTATCTAACTGCCGAAGAGGCCGCCATGGCAAGAGACATATTGTTCATTAGAAAGTGGGGAACGTCAGTCCCAGAAAGGGAGTTGAACTTTCCAGAAAAGTTAGAAGAGTACCTCAAAGAAATGATAGAAAGAAAATGATCCCTCCTCACGATAAGATAATCATTGGAGGCAGTCTTGCCTCTTTACTTTATGGGTACTACAATGACATCCCAGTCATTTATGTGAAACCAAGAGTACCTCTCTTTTATGAGGAGGACGAGGAAGGCAACTCAAAAGAGTTTATGTGGAGGGAGCTAGCATTTCAATTATCAATGGCTGGCTTGATGCCGATGAGTGACAAAGCGGTGGGCCTTAGAGTAGAGGAAGGAAACTTACTCAAGGTCTTTACGGAAGGTGCTTACTATGCTTCATACACGTTCAACGAACTTGTTGTGTTTGATGACGAGAAACTAGAAGGCTGGGAAGGGACTCTTGAGAAGGAAGATAGATACAGGGTGCTAGACTGGATAAACGATAGGCGCAGCTCTCCTCACAATGTAACACACTTGCAAACGGAAGATGATTTTGTGAAACATGTTTATTTTTATCCTTCGAAAAGAATACCAGGAAATTGGAGTGAAAAGAAGGACATCCTTACGGTATCCTATCTTACAAAAGAGCAGGTGTCGCATATAGAATACTCAGATATCTATGTTAAGTTCAAAGTTTTAGATATGATGAAGGGTGCTGGCATTCAAGGGAAGAAGAATGGCAAGAGCATAAAGGATCCAACCAAATCTAATCGCCTCTCCATCAAAATAGAAACAGAGAAGAGGGAGACGCAGAGGGTGATAAAAGAGCCTTATTTGGAAGAGGAGCTGCTTGCCAATTATAGAGACAAAGAATCAAAGAATAAGAACATACGCAAGTTAAGGAAATATTTGGATGGATGGCAAAAGTTTTGATACAACATATTTCAGCTTAGCAGGAGTTATTCCTGTTGCTGGCCAGCCATTAGATTATAAGTTTCCATGGCACGATAGTTTGATGCCAATTGGAAACAACTATTTGGCAGTAGAAAGAAGTGTCTACGAATGCGCAATGGCGGGCTGTGAGAGCATATGGATTGTTTGCCACAAAGAGATGCAGTCTATTATAAGACATAGAATAGGGGACTGGATATTAGACCCTGCAACTCACCCCTCAATTAAGCACCATTTTGTTTGGCAACCATCAGACCATAGAAAGTTTGTTCCAATCTACTATGTGCCCATTCACCCAAAAGATAGAGATAAGAGAGACTGCCTGTCTTGGAGTGTAATATACGGAGCCATGAGAGCATTCTCACTATCAAAGATTATAAGCAAGTGGGTAGTTCCAGACAAGTATTACGTTTCTTTCCCTTTTGGCGTTCATTATACACACGATCTTAGGAAGCAGAGAAAGAACATATCAAATAAGAAGAAGTTCTATATGACATACAATGGGAAGACAGTAAAGGACGGTGAGTATTTATCTTTTACGTTTGATGCCGAAGACTGGAAGAAGTTCCGCAGAGTCATTAGAGGGGGCACAGGAAAGTATAGTCCGGACTCCTATTATGATGAAAAAGAAAACACTGTAAAAGGGGATAAGTTACCAGTTAGTGAGAGATATAGTGCCAAGAACTTCCCTATAGAAAAGGTCTTTGGCTGCGTTGATACAACAGATCAGAACACGTATGAGGTTGAGTGGCATCACAATATAGACAACTGGGAAGGCTATTGTAAATACATAGGGAGCGAAGAAGCGAAGAAGATTCAAAGGCCAAACTACATCCTAAAGTATCACGAACACAATCCTTTTGGAAAAGACAAAGAAGAAATCGTCAGCCCTCCCGAAGAAAGCACTTGACATATTCAAAAATATGTGCTATACTACCATTCCGCGACGGACAGCACAAGGCGAGAAATAGGAGTTTTGGTGAAAAGAAAAGTAAAGAATAAAGAATTTTTAGATTCTTTGAAAAAGTATTTTGAAGCAGAAGTAAGTAAGAACGTAGCTACTCTTAAGTTATACCTGGATGACCCGCTAGCGGTAGCCGATCATGAAGGTCTTGTCGAGAGTATGATTAAGCTAACTCATAAGGTAGCAGAAGCAGAAGAAGCCCTAGCTACACTAGAAATTCATTTCGAGTAGAAAGTTAAAACAACATGGAAAGAAAAGAATCAAAGCTCCCCTTTGTTGGTCTACACGCACATAGTGTGGCAAGCGTATTTGACGGATTGGGATACCCATCAGAGCATATGGATTTCGCCTATAATAATGGCATGGATGCTTTAGCTCTTACTGATCACGGGAATATGAATGGCTTGGCCTATCAAGTGATGCATGCCAAGAAGATGGAGAAAGAAGGCAAAGACTTCAAGCCCATCTTTGGTGTGGAGGCATACTTTCTCCCTTCCGTTGCGGAATGGAAAGAGGACTATAATCGCATTCGCGAAGAAAAGATCAAGCTAAAGAAGAGGATCACCAAAGATGAGGAGACTAGTGGCGCCACGATTGAAGTAGAAGAAGACACGAAGGCTGCCATTAAGAATATCCTAAACCGCCGCCGCCACTTGGTATTGTTGGCGCAGAACCAGACAGGATTATATAACCTGTTTCAGCTAATCTCTAAGAGCTACATGCAAGAGAACTATTACAGGTTTCCTCGCTTGGACTATGCACTACTCAAAGAACACAATGAAGGGATTATTGCTTCTTCTGCATGTCTTGGTGGCGTGTATGCTGGAGACTTTTGGCAGAATAGAGAGCAGGGCGATGATGCTGTCCTAGATGCCATGAGGGAAACAAGCAAGTCCATGGTAGATATCTATGGAGATAGGTGGTATGCGGAGATTCAGTGGAACAGGATCAAAGAACAACACGAATTAAATAAATATGTCATTCAAGTTGCTGAAGAGTTTGATATTAAGCTAGTCAGCACTGCCGACAGTCATTACCCTAATCCCCTGCTTTGGAAACAACGAGAGATCTATAAGCAGATTGGATGGAAAGGATTCCAGAGTGAAAGCAAGCTTCCCGATAGCATTGAAGAGATGCCTTACCAACTTTATCCAAAGAATGGCGATCAAATGTGGGATTCGTACAAAGAGTATTCCAAAGATTGCGGATTCGAATATGATGATAATGTGGTACGCGACTCTATCACCGAAACACATCACATTGCCCATGAAAGAATATCCCGGTTCCTACCAAGCAACGAGGTACGGCTTCCAAGTTTTGTGGTCCCCAAAGATAAAAGCGCCGCCGCAGCCCTTATTGATTGCGCAACTGAGGGACTTCAGCATGCCGGCCTTAGTAAAAAGACCGTTTATGTAGAGAGGTTGAATGAGGAGTTGGAGGTAATCAATGCTAACGACTTTGCTCAATACTTTTTGACAATGAAAGCAATTGCTGATATCGCTTCATCCAAACAGTTGGTTGGTACCGCTCGTGGTAGCGCTGCTGGCTCTCTAGTCTCTTATGTCCTTGGCATCACACAGATTGACCCCATTGAACACAACTTGTTGTTTGAGAGGTTCATGACAAGGAACCAAAAAGATATCGGGTTTCCCGATATTGACTATGATGTTTCAGATCCGATGGAACTCAAGGAAGATTTGATCAAACGATGGGGAGAGGACAAAGTTATTCCAATTTCAAACTGGAATACTTTGCAACTGAAATCTCTTATCAAGGATATTAGTAAGCTTCAAAACATCCCCTTTACAGAAGTGAATACGGTTACAATGAGGATGATGCAGGAGGCAACTCCACCAGCTAAGGCAGCGAAGGGTATCACTTCTGGTATGTATATTCCTGACTTCGAAGAAGTGAAGAAATACAGCCAGTCGCTTCAGGACTATTTTCGTAGATATCCTGAAGTGGCAACTCATGTTGACGTTCTATATGGACAGATCCGCAGTTGTTCACGACACGCTGGAGGCGTTGTTGTGGGGGACAACCTAGACAAGTATATGCCGCTCATTAATAGTGGTGGCGTGAGGCAGACTCCATGGAGCGAAGGCCAGAACGTTAGACACTTAGAGCCCATGGGTTTTATTAAGTTTGATATCCTTGGACTAACCACATTGCGAATGATGGAAGGAGCAATCCGCCACATACTCAAACGTCATTATGACAACAAGGATCCATCTTTCGAGGAAGTGAGGGACTTTTATAATAAGAAACTTCATCCGAAGAAGATAGACTTGAAGGACAAGAAGGTCTACAAGAATGTGTTCCAAAAAGGCAATTGGGCTGGAGTCTTTCAGTTTACAGAAGGTGGAGCACAGAGGCTTTGCCAGCAAGTAAAGCCAGAGAACATTGTTGATCTATCTGCTATCACAAGCATCTATCGTCCAGGCCCATTGTCGGCAAAGGTTGACAAACACTACATGGAAGCCAAGAGCGATCCAAGCAGCATCAAGTATGCACACAAGATTGTGAAAGAAGTCACAAAGGAAACTTATGGGTTCCTAATCTTTCAGGAACAAATCGCTATGTTGGCTCATCGTCTTGGAAAAGATATTTCTCTGGATGAAGGAAACATCCTAAGAAAGATTCTCACCAAGAAAGGGAGCAAGAAGGATAAGGTCAAGGATGGTATCTATAATAGATTCATTGCTGGGTGTGAAGAGAAGGGGATGACTTTCCGTTCTGCTCAAAAGCTTTGGGAAACATTTGAATACTTCTCAGGATATGGTTTCAACAAATCACATGCTTTGAGCTATAGCATTCTATCGTTTCAGTGTGCTTGGCTGCTGACATACTATCCTGTTGAGTGGATGTCGGCGTTCTTAGATAAAGAACCAGAGGCTCGCAAAGAGAAGGCAATCAACATTGCTCAAAGCATGGGTTTTGGCATCGAGAGACTAAATATCAACACCAGCGGTCTTACCTGGGAAATATCAGAAGACGGCAAGACTCTAATCCAGCCCCTGACTAGTGTTAAGGGGATGGGCGAGGCAGCGATTAAAGAGATTATAAACTACCGACCATTCAATACCATTGAAGAGTTTTTGTTTCACGATAGGATGTCATATTCTAAAGTAAATAAAAAGACTTTGGATGTGCTGGTTCGCTCGCAAACACTAAACAGTCTCATGGATGATAGGTTTAGCGGGATGAAGCACTTCTGGACGGCAGTAGCAAGCGAGCGGCCAAGAAAGGAGAAGAACCTTTTAGAGAACATAGAGAAGTATGTAACAGAAGGCGACTTCACTCCAGAGGAGAGATTACAACACTTGATTGACTTGACAGGGTTGTTTCCATTTGACTTGGTTATGTCAGATGAGATCAAGGTGAGACTAGAGGAGAAGTTTGTTCCCCCTATTAGTGAATTTGATCCTGACTTGGGCTTGGCGTGGTTCATTCCACGCAAAGTGATTCCCAAGAAAACAAAGTTTGGAAAGGACTGGTGGCTGGTTGAAGTTATTGATGACAACAGCACTGTCACCGCGATCAAGTGTTGGGGAGTGAAACCTGGAACGGATGTCATCCACCTCAACCGACCATACATAGCAAGACTAGAATGTGATCCCGTGTGGGGATTTAGCACTAGAAGTGTACGACATACTTTTAGATTATTAGGATAGGAGAACCATGAAGAATATTGTGAGTGTAAAAAAGAAGAGGTTACTTTTGATTATGGAAATGCGGCTCTCATTGATGATTTTGTCAAAGTGTTGAACAAAGAAGGTAATACCCTGAAGTGTTACAAGATCTATGATATTGAGGCGGCGATAAACGCAACGGGGTATACTTATAAAATGGCTGACGGATATGAAAGTGACTTCTCTTCTAAAAATGGGTGGGTGTATTGTCTCACTATCGACCGTCGCATAGTTAAGATAGGAATGACAGAGGTGACACTGAAAAGTCGCTTTAGTTCCTATTGCGCAGGCACGCTTAAAGCCCGACAAAAAGGTACCTGCTCAGTTACCAACTACTATTGCTCTGAAACTATACGAACTTGTTTGCGTGCGGGGAATAAGGTGGAAGTATTTGCGTGGCATGCCCCGGACATGTCGGTGGAGATAATGCTTTTTGGGAATCCAGCCAAGGCGCTTGCAAAGACTGCATACTTGTATGAAGATGCGTGGATGAGTCTTTACGAGAAAATAAACGGGTCGAAGCCGGCGCTCTGTAGAAATACGAGCAAGAGTATGATAGTGGAAAGAAAATAGTATGAATATATATGACAGCACTTTTGCGGACTTAAAGAAGAACTTTGATGACAATTTAAATGTAGATAAATCTACTTATTTGACTTCCAACGATGAACCTACTCCAATTGGGTGCGTTGAGGAGATGTTGAATAAAATACCTGATGCCGCATGGAGCAATGATGTTAAGATATTAGATCCGTGTTGCGGCAACGGAAATTTTCATCTTTTTGCATGGGACAAATTAAGAAAGATGGGAGTAAGTGACAGCGATATAGTTAAGAAACATCTTTATTTTAACGACACCAATCGAGAGAGATTAGAGAATGTAAAAAGACTTTATGGTGCAGAAGCAAATATTACATATTTAGATTTCTTGCAGTATCCTGAAGATCAAAAGTATGATATTATATATGCCAACCCTCCTTACGCTAAGTTTACGATTGAGGGTAAAAGAGCTAGCAAGAACCATACGATGGTGCGAGATTTTCTTTCCAAATCACTCAAGTTGTTGAAACCGGGGGGATATCTGGTGTATATCGTGCCTGATAATTGGATGTCGTTTGCCGACAGGAATACTGTTATCAAGGAACTTACAAAATATCAGTTCGTGCACCTTAATATACACGGAGCAAAAAAATGGTTTCCAAAGATAGGAAGTTCTTTTACGTGGCTTGTTCTTCGAAAGACGCCGGGCCTTCACCACTTTAGGGTGGAGTCTACTTATCGTGGAAAAAGATTTACAAGCTACGTTAAACCAGGGGAAAGATCTTATATGCCTCTCCTGTGGACGCGGGAATCTCAAAGTATCTTTGATAAGACTATAGACGCCCCAGGAGAAAAGTTCAAGGTAGAAACATCAAGCGATTTGCATAAGTATACAAAGAAAGAAAATATCTCCGCTGACCGGAGTCCAAACTTTAGATATAAGTTAATTCACACACCTAAGCAGACAGTGTGGGGGGACAGACCACACAAGTTTCAGGCGGGGTATAAATGCTTTATAAGCACTACAGATAAATACGCTACTTTTGTGGATGCGTGTGGAATGACCCAATCGATTGCATTCGTGCGGTGTAAGGACAAGGAAGAAGCAGAATCAGTTTCGGGAATACTAAATCATAAATTATATGTATTTTTAAATAATTTGTGCCGCTGGGGTAATTTCAACAATATTAGAATCCTCCAAAGGTTTCCAGTTCCTGCTAACGCAGCGGATATTTATGGATCTTTTGGAATAACATCCGGAGAGATAGAATTCTTAGAAGAGATTGTCGGCAAATAGGATACATTAAGGATGAGATTAATTATAATAACAACTCTGTTGTGTTTAACGGGTTGTGGTACCAACCCCCGAGTGGCTTGCAACGCAGGTGTTTGGGGCGCGGGATTTAAAAATGGTGGTGTAGCGGAGAATTGCACCCAAGGAGATAACAAGTGAAAAAAATTATATTTGTGGGCATTTTATGCTTGACATCGTGTGGAAAAGATGATAGAGTAAGGTGTGCCGACTTGGACGGGGGAACTGTCGATGGCGGCGATGCTGGATGCGTTGAAGATCAAATCATCGCATTTCCAGATATGTTAGTGCATTTTGAACGATAGGAGAAAAGATGATTAGAATTGAACTCGTAAGAGATCCAGATGGAAGAGAAGATGATTTTACAATCATTGATTATGATGGTGACTTGAAGTCATATAACGAAACTGAGTTTAAAGTGGACATCGATGGGGATAGCGTAAGCATTATTCCGAGGCAGATTCCATTTTACTCATCAAGAGGATAAGATGATTTTAGAATATGTTAGAACGAGAGAGAATGTTATTCCGCCGACTAGGGCAAACCCAAGTGATGCTGGATTAGATCTGTTTTATAATCCAGCAGACGGGCAGGAAATAACACTACAACCAGGATGCACAGCTTTATTCCAAACTGGATATAAGTTCGGCATTCCACATGGCTATTGTTTGGAGGTAAAGAACCGTTCAGGTAATGCCTCTAAGCGAAGTTTGCTTGTGGGCGCCTGTATCATTGACCCTGGCTACGATGGAGAAGTTTTTGTTAATCTACATAACGTAGGCAAAGAAGAACAAACAATTTACTTGGGTGATAAGATCGCTCAAGTGGTAATGTATCCAGTTGTGCACTTCAAAGCTTTTGAAAAGCATGATAGTGATCTATACAACTATTATCCTATCGCGATGAGTGATAGGAAGGATGGTGCTTTAGGTAGCACAGACAATAAAAGTCGTCAGCTCGACTTAAAATATGCTGATTTGCATTTCGATCACGAAGGTGAGAGATAAAGGAGAAAAAATATGAAAAACATTATGTATGTTTTAGTGGCTTCCTTGCTAGGAAGTAGTGCGGCGTATGCTGGCTCTCATGCGAGAGTAACGGCTACGGGAAAGGTTGACCTCAAAGGGGTTGACATTACAGTGGAAGAGCAAGTGAGGGAGAATATCGATATCAGTAACATCGATCCTCTTTCGTTGCCTGAATACAACCACACTCAGCTTACTCTTAGTAAGACGTTTACTGATATTTACACCCTAAAAGGGACCAGTGTTACTATTGGGGCAGCCGGCCGCAACGCAATTGCGGGTGGTGAAACTCTCAATCGTTTGCAGCTTGACGGGGAAGCAAAGTATAGTTTCCGCGGCTTAGGGCTGGCTCTAGGAAAGAGTGTCCAACAAAATGTTGATAGTGCAAATATTGCAAATGTCGGCTTGGGCTCATTTGTCATGAGAGACAAGTTGACGTTGGACTATTCCCATACGTTATATGATTTGACTTTTGGTGCACACGTTGGTGATGAAGTATTTGTCAGCGAAGGTGGCCTTGTTGAAAACCGTGCGCTAGTCGGGGCATCAGTAACTGCACTCGATAACGTTACTTTGGTAGCAGAATACTTCTTGCAAACGCAAGGAGACCTTCTAACGCCCAACTTGCAAGTGTTGGGTGACCATGAGAATGCGCACGTTGTTGCGCTAAACGCAATCGTCTCCTTTTAGTTAGACGATTTTTATGCGCCTCAACCGGCTAGCATATAGGTATTCCTTATGCTCCTGACCGGGAGGGCAGGATGGCGCAATGAACCCTCCCATTTTTGCGGGAATAACTCAGTGGTAGAGTGCAACCTTGCCAAGGTTGAAGTCGTGGGTTCGAATCCCATTTCCCGCTCAGTCAACATAATATAGAAAGAAAGGCTCTGAAAATGGATAAGCACACTAAAGATGTTATGTTCAGTAGCAAAGATATGGAATGGGAAACCCCGCAAGATTTTTTCGACAAACTAAATCGAGATTTTAACTTTGATTTGGATCCATGTGCAACGAAAGAAACTGCAAAATGTAAGGACTATTATACCGAAGATGATGACGGACTGGCTAAAGATTGGGGTCCGTGTAAAACAGTATTTGTTAACCCACCATATGGACGAGACATAAAGAAGTGGGTAAAAAAGGGATATGAGGAATCCCAAAAGGATAAAACGACAGTTGTAATGCTCATGCCGGCCAGAACTGACACTTCTTATTGGCACGAATACTGCATGAAAGCATCTCAAATCTTTTTTGTAAAGGGAAGATTGAAGTTTGGAGGTGCAAAAACAGGAGCACCATTTCCTTCTGCTGTGGTGGTTTTCAAGTGGTATTTCAATGGGCCCTTTCCTAGTATGGCGTCAATTGATAGGTAAAAGAACTATTTATTAGTGTGTTCTTAAGATACTTATCTTATTCTTTATTGGGTGCAGCTGTTATGAGTGCAACAATAATAGGATGCTTGACGGTCAAAGACAAAGTGTTGCAACTAAACAGGAAGCCAAATTGTTTGGAGCCCAACGAGATAACAAGAATACCAACTTTCAAGTATGCATACCAAACGCAGGCAGACTGTGAAATACCAGATAAAAATGATGTTTCTTTGGCACTAACAGTTTTTTACATTTACTGGTATGATGAGTTCGGAGACACTGGAGACTTAATCTTGGAAAATCTAAATGAAATGTTTATTGAGTGGTCACCGGAGCTAATGACTTTTAATAATGGTTATGATATTAATGGAAATTTTATTGCAGAGGGAAAGGCTTCCGGCTTAGCATTCGGGAAGAAACATATTCAGGTATACCTTGGGAAAGAAATGGAAATATATGAAACGTCACTCGTGCACGAACTTATACACGCCTCAATTCGCGCACTAAACCACATACACGGAGATCCCGATCATGAAGGGAAGAAGTATGAAGGCTGGACTTTCAAGCACACAAAAATGATAAAAGAAATCAATGAAGAACTGAAATATATGATGGAGCCAAATGATGCCAAAAAAGATTAAGAAAACAACACTTACTAAGAAGCAAGCAGAAAAAGATCTAAGAGATAAACTAAACATGTTTGACAGATTGCCTGAAGAGTGCACTGCATGCCAAACACCATTTGATAAACAAAACAGAGATATGGTCAAGTCTTGGAATGTTGTTGTAAGAACGAACGAAGATGCAGTGAGGATATACTGCCCAACATGCTGGGAGACAGCGATATCAGTAGTAAAAACTATTACGGAGGAAGAGTGAGAGACCTAAAGACAAAACAAGATAAATTTTGGGGCAATACAGATAACGATCCCAACGACGCAGGAGACAACAATGAAAATCAAGTCTCCACGACAAACAACAGAATATATTTTTATTCAGAGGTAACAAGGCCAGACTGCCTAAACCTCAATAGAAACATCCAGACTCTATCAGATGCGATGGTTAACACATCCCATAGCTATGGCGTGTCCATTCCCCCCATCAAACTACATATAAATTCTTATGGTGGAAGCGTCTTTGCCGGGCTGTCGTCTGTTGATTATATTGCCTCTTCGAAAGCACCCATACATTCTATCGTTGAGGGTTGCGCAGCTAGCGCAGCTACAATAATGAGTGTCGTTGCAGAAAAGAGATATATGCGGAAAAATGCTTACATGCTGATCCACCAACTTTCTTCTGGAATGTGGGGCAAGTACGAAGAGCTAAAAGATGATATGGAAAACAATGAGCGCCTAATGGAAACAATTAGGGACATCTATGCTCACCATACAAAGATACCAAAAAAGAAGCTAAATGAAATACTAAAGCACGATCTTTGGTTTGACTCAGATACCTGTCTAGAGTATGGGTTGGTAGATGAGATACTCTCCTAATGATTATTGGGTTTGAGGACGCCGACGACACATATGCTAAGTTGCTAATAAGGCTTAAGCACGAAGGAATAACTAAGCGCGAGTTTTTTCGCGGAGTAGTGTCATCTTTTTTGGAAGAAGATCCGTCTTTCATGCAATATATTCTTGAGTTCAAAAAAAGAAAACATTTATATGTCAAGAGCAAACAAAAAGTCCTTGACAAGGAAAGGGAAGTGTGCGATAATACTGAGAAGCAGTTCGGCTTATCCAATGATGAGATAGAGGACTTGTTTGATATGTTTGAAGAAGAAATGGATTTATAAAATGAAAGATTGTGCTAGCGAATGCTTGAAGAAGAATGAAGGATGTAAAAAAGAAGAGTGTCGTTTGTGGATAGACTATAAAGAAGATAATAATTGCACTCTCATAGCTATAAAGAAACACGGAGAAATGACTCTAATGGAAGTAGCAGAGAGAATGAAGGTTAGTTTTGTAAGGATAAAACAGATACAAGACAAGGCAGTAAAGAAAATAAGTAAGGAAAAGTTCGAAGAAGACCTTTTTACACAAGAAGATGGTTTTTTTTGAAAACTGGATACTATTTACCTTTGTTAACATTCCTGTGCCTTTCTTGGGCATTTGAAAAGGAGATATCTCAATGTCAAAGAAGAAAGTATTAATAGAAGAAGGTACAGTCCGCCAGTTTATGAAATTGGCGAACCTTACTCCACTATCCGAAGAGTTTGTTTCCGGCCTATATGAAGAGGAAGTGGTCGAGGAAGGTGAAGAGGAAGTGGTCGAGGAAGGTGAAGAGGAGGTGGTCGAAGTTGCTCTCAAAGAAGAGCTAGAAGACCCTGCTTTAGAAGACGTGGCACTAGAAGCGCCACCAGAAGAAGGGGGTGAAGACCTAGGTTTAGAAGAGCCAGCTCCAGAAGAAGGGGGTGAAGATAAATCTGCTGTTGTTGCTGACGCACTACAAGTTATTGCTGATGCGCTTAGTGATGCCGGCGTTGACGTAAGTGTCGAAGCTGGCGGAGAAGAAGAAGCTCCACTAGAAGAGCCAGCTTTAGACGCAGCTCCAGAAGAAGAGATACCTTTACCAGATGAGGAAGCCCCAGCTAATATGGGCACCTATGAAGAGAACATGGAGAACGCTGTCTCTGCCATTGCCGAAAGGGTGATGAATAGAATTACTAAAGAGAAAAAGAAAGAAGACGCAGCATCTCTTGTTGCTGAGCGGGTTATGAAAAGAATTGAAAAAATGAATAAGAAATAAAATAATCAATTTCATTTTCAATAACAATAGAATAAGCCACCAAGTTCCGCTTGGTGGTTATTTTTTTACTTGACAGACTATAAGAATTGTTGTAAACTATTTATATAGAACGCTTATGGAATATCTTCAAAAATGTTGGAATCTATTAAAAGAACGTGTAATAAGCTTTATTATGCCCTCATCTTATTCACTCTCACCCGTCGCAATAAGGCGCAATGGGAGAAATGCCTCGAACTACAGAAGAAGAGGCAGTTCGCAGAGCTGGCAAGAGCGTTTATGAAGTTTCAGTATATGGAAAAGAAGATCAAATCAATGAAGGAAAGAATATAATATGGACACCAAACTATTATTAGAGCTTATCGACACAGAGATAAATGGACTGCTTGGAATAACAGAAGAAAAAGAACTAGCTCCAATAAACGAGGAGAACAAACTAGCTGCTGATAAAGGAAAAATACTTGACCTCTTTAAGCTGCAAATATCAGAGAATTGGGGTAAGCTTGATACGGTAGAGCGCCAAGAGTTGGAACGCATTGTTAGAACTGCTACTGCCGGGCAAACAACCGTTGCAGGGCGCTTGATGAAGATTGAGGAGCAGATGACACAATTGAGAGAGGGCACTCTTGGAAAGATTAAGAACCCGAGGAGAATCCTATCTCAGATTATTTTGTTAGAAACTTTCAACAGGCTGTTTAAGGGCTTTCAACCTTCTCCGGCAGGCTTTATTAATGAGGGGTTGCTAAGCGTTTTCTATGGTTCGACTCAAGAAGAAGCGGGAGAGGCGAATAAAGCCTTTCAGATTGGCGATGTTATAGCCGCCGATGGATCGCCAATTTCAGTTAAAACGAAAATCGATGGCAAGGCAATAGTTGATGGTAGTATCAAGAATCTCTATCATTCTCTCAACGGCAGTTCTACAGGAAAAGTATATTTTGACATTTTTTTGAAAAAGGCGACTGCAAAAGGTGAAAAAGAAGTTGGCTCTTTGACATATATCAGGTTCGTCGTAGATGCTTCAAACATAAATGATTTTTTGGGTAAGGATTTTTTCGATCCCGATCCCGAAGATCCAACCAAGGTCGTATTGAAGCCAGAGTATAGCGACACTCACTTGTCCTCCAAAGCTGTTAATGAGGGCATCGCGAGCACGAAATATGGATCTAAAGCCATCCGCGATTATTTTCAGCAGCAAGCAGCCAAAGAAGCTGAAGGCGCTGAGCCCGTTGGCTCTCTTGACATTGGTGCAGAATCTTTGGCAAACTTGTTTGGTGTTAAAAGCGCAGACCAACTAGCTCAATTCTTGTCTGGCCTGCTTAGTAGTAAAGAGTTTACACGCGGCGCGATAGGTGAAGAGGGTGAAAGGGAAATTTACAATGGATATGTACAAGACATAGCCAAATTGAGCCAAGAAATCAACAGAGGGAAAAAGAAAATTCAGCACGACCCAAAGACGGGGAAAATAGAGACGGAGTTTAAGTTAGAGCAAGGGGCGTGGGAGAATTTTGCTATGGCGCAAGGAAATATGGTACAAGAACCAATTGTGTTGAACTTTTCAGAGGCAGACATCGCAAAGACTATTGAAGTAGCCGTAGAGCAGATTGACGAAGCGATAACTGATATGTTCAACAGCTTGGCTGTGTTTACCGAAACCGTTCAAACTTATCTAACTACAATAGCTTCCAACAGGGGCTCTATCGGTATCAAAGCAACCGAAGAGGCTAACAAGCTACCAGAGAAAACCGAGAAAGTTGTGGCTGTTGCTGCTGCGGACCCGGATGAAGAAGGCGTATAAACAAACGGAGGGATAATGTCAAAAGAGTATCTTGACACAGAAAAAGGTTTAAATCAGAAAATAGTAGACGGAGTAAATAAGTTAGCAGACAACGTTGCTGCTACAATGGGACCAAGAGGAAGAAACGTTATTCTCTATCCCAAAAACAGTAACCCAATAATAACAAAAGATGGTGTAACGGTAGCAAGGTTTGTAAGCCTTGAAGATCCATTTGAAAATGTTGGGGCACAAATAATCAAACAGGCAAGTGAAGAAACTAATTCAAGCGCAGGAGATGGCACAACCACTGCGACTGTATTGGCTCGCTCATTGCTCATAGAATCGCAAAAGTATCTCGCTGCGGGTTCGTCACCGGTAGAGCTAAAGAAAGGCATTGAGAAGGCATCTGAGCGCGTTGTAGGGCACATTAAAGACATGTCCCAAGAGGTAAAGTCTCTTGATGATATAGAATCTATTGCAACCATCTCAGCAAATGGTGACAAGAGTATTGGAAAGCTTATTGCAACAGCAATTGATATGATAGGCAAAGACGGCTCCATCACAATAGAAGAGGGCCGCTCTCTTGAGACAAGTTTAGATGTAGTAGAAGGGTTTAGATTTGACAGCGGGTATGCCGCCGGCGCATTCATTACCGACGAGCGAAGAGGGGTGATGAAACATAACGATCCGCTCTTTCTTATCACTGACGAAAAGATAGAGTTTGTAGAAGACATACTTCCAGCGCTGGAATTAGCTGCAAGAGACTCAAGACCGCTAATCATTGTGGCCGAAGAAGTAGAAGGTCAGGCGCTAGCTGCCGTTATCATGAACTCTGTTCGTGGTTCAATGAAGGTTGCTGCCATCAAGGCTCCGAAATATGGTGACGAAAGAAGGAACATATTAGAAGATTTATCAATAAGCGTTGGTGCTACTTTTATGTCTAGACAATCAGGGCTATCGCTCAAGGGCGTAAAGCTTAAGCACTTGGGCAATGCAAAATCAATTGAAAGCTCCAGGTTCGTTACAACAATTGTTGGCGGCAAGGGAGACGACGAAGAGACAGAAAAGAGAATAGAGTCTCTCAAGTCATTGTTCGAGCAGACAGACAATATGCATGCATGCGAGCTTATACAAGAAAGAATAACAAGGCTGGCCAGCGGCATTGCCATTATTAATGTCGGTGCTGCGACAGAGATAGAGATGATAGAGAAGAAGCATAGAATAGAAGACTCTCTTGAGGCAGTAAAGTCTGCGCAACAAGCTTCTCAATGCCGCCGCTATGGTTGACAGAGAGGATCTTAGTTTAGAGAACAAAGAGCAAGAGTGCGGAGCAGACATACTATTTAAGATATGTGAAGCACCACTAAGACAAATGGTGCTAAACGCAGGAGGAAAGCCGGATGTTGTTATTAGCGAAGTCTTGTCTTCTGACGGGCTAGGGTATGACATCCTTAAAGAGGAGAAGGTCGATCTGGTAAAGGAAGGCATCATAGATCCGGCAAAAGTAACACGCTGTGCTCTTCAGAACGCTGTATCAGCAGCCGGCACACTTATCACTACAAGCCACGCTATTATTGAGGAATAACACACTATTTATACTATTGAATGAGGGTGTAAATTATGGTGGAGAAGAAGGCAACTAAAGAAGTCTGCTTAGCAATGCTAGATGGGAAATTGGATATGTTGGATTTGAAAATAGACGAACTTAAAGATAAGCAAGAAGACATGGCGGAAGACATCTCTAAAGTAAAAGATGCAGTTTATCATCCCGATGAAGGATTATACGCAAGGCTGAGAGAGTTAGAGGGCTGGAAAAAAACATCTTCTAAGCTGTTGTGGATGCTCATTTCTTCGATGATTGGCGTCATCTCATACATCATAACAAAGATAATAAGCTAAAGAAAGTGCTTGACACGCCGCCGAAGGTGTGCTATTCTGTCTTTGATTTCCGTTTTGGAAGAAAGGTTTTACATGTCAAAAGAGGTAAATATCACTCTAAAGACTTCTCTGGATGATATTCCGGCTGAAGTGGCAGAGTTATTAGAAGTTTTAGTATTGAAGCTAGCGAAAGAACTAGACAATCTAAAAGTCGTAACGAACAATATTGCAAACTCCAGAAGCGTGTCTGAATACGGGCATTGTTTGGTGGATATGGAAAGCTTGCGCCGCGGCTTATACAAAATAGATAATAGGGTGGAGGATACGATGGGCATATTAGCAGCATACCAGCAACATATATCTGGCGCGCCCCAACAACCTTCTCAAGAGGATCTTCCCGTAGCAGAGGAGATAGTTGCGAACTATGATTAAGACTGGAGACTTGGTGCACGTTCCAGAGAACGTATTGTTGTTCGATCCCACGAGCAAAGATGAAACTAAGTTTGATTACACTTACACCTTATCCCCACAAGTGGGGATGGTGCTAGGCGAACCACGCTTCTTTAATGATCTAGAGAGTCCAACTTTTCCAAATAAATACTGTAAGATTTTTTGTATGGGGAGAATCTACAATGTCAGCAGGGAAAGTGTTTTTCCCCTCAAAGAAGGAGAGTGATTATGTTAGTAGAATTAGTAGAAGTAAAAAAGAAAAACCATTATGGTACTGGCGCAGGTGTGCAAAAACTAGAAAAAGTTTTCATAAACCCAGAGCACATAGTTAGTGTGCGCACCGACGATGTTGTAACAGCTTTATTTAGAGAAGGAAAACTACCGTGGAGTGAGTTGAATCACGCTACTTCGTTTTCAGTAGTTACTTTGAGCGGCGGCAGTGCCGGCACCAGCATTACAGTTGTTGGCGCCCCCGAGATAGTTCAAAAGAAATGCTTCGAATCGAAGAGAACTCTTCTTAGGGGATAAAGATGTTTAAATACATTCACGCCTACATCAAAGTCGATTGCCCTTATTGCAAGGATGCAATAGATTTGTTGGAAGAAAAAGAGAAGGATTATGTCATAACTGTGATGGACAAGTGTGAGACGTTCATGAGTGGCTTGAAGACACAGCTCAACCATAAGACAGTTCCTGTTGTGATGGAGTGCGCGAGCGATGGGAGCACTAAACTAATTGGTGGGTTTACAGAATTAAAACCCTACCTCCTGAAAGAAGAGAAGAAGAAGT
>LWDU01040131.1_pt1 | contig 43090 bp, 36 predicted proteins | sample 727161 | NCBI WGS metagenome assembly LWDU01 (sample SAMN04566230, study PRJNA314399) | hydrothermal vent metagenome | isolation source: deep sea hydrothermal plume seawater | place: Mexico: Gulf of California, Guaymas Basin | collected 2004-07-11
GTTCGAAGAGGCGTTCGCAGTAACCGGGCAAAACTCTTAAAAGGTCGATTATTTGGCGAATAAGCAACCACCGGAGAACCAGGAGTCACAAGCATGGGGTCGGAACAACACAAAGCACTAATAACAATGGGTACGCGTCGATTCGTTAGAAATATGTTGCGCAGCATGACCGTCTTGATAACTATCCCCTTTGTTATATTTTTCTCAGTGTGGGGATCTTTAGAGGGCAAATATACAACGGATTGGGTAATGAGCCCTTTAACTATTGTCGTTGGAATTGTTTTTAGCGTAATAACCATGATCGTCGCCAGGATTTACTATAAAAGAGACGTGACAGCGATATTTGAAAGCTTTGCTAAACCGGTTCCTACGGACTCCCAGCCCCCACCTATCAATCCAATCTATTGATGAGCGGAGACGCTCGCAGTTTTCAGATAAGAGTTCTCGTGTTGGCGAGGTTGAATAATTAGGTTGCAATGTAGGGAAAATACCCCCTGAACAGTTCAGGGGGTATACCTATATCTTGGAAGGTAATTCTCCTCTACGTATAGCTCCATAAGCCGAAGATCTGCCGATGCCCAGCAGCTTTCCCGCTTCCTCTACGGTCATCGTTAACCTATCTATGACACGCAGTTCCATTTCTTAACCCCCTGCGTTATTTTGAGCTATATGTATTATATTATGTTAACTTAGGCGTATCAGTGCAGAATAGATATAGGAATACGCATTTATTCAAAACCAGGTTTCAGGAGCCCCATAACCTTGATTCACTCGAAAATACGTCAGATGATCGCAGAGCTTTGGTCCGAAGATATGTCTCTGGGCGGAACAGCCATACACAATCTTCTGAAAGAGGAGCCAATAAAACCTCCGAGCCTGAGGTTCGTTCAAGATGAGGTTAAGAAGCTGAATACGGGCGTGATGAAACTGGAGCTGCAAGCCGAGCTCTGTCTCTGGCAGCACGAATGGTATGAAGACCCGGGAAAAGTTCCCGTTCTACTGACTCTTCACTACATACGGTCCGAAATCGAAGGCCCTGTCCATTCGAAAATGTACGTGGAGGAGGCTAGATGGGCTCTCAAAATAGCCAGGTTCTTCGACATATCATCTCCAGTCCACGCCTATCTGTTATTCAGGTTCGCAGTCACTTATGCCAAAGGGGAACTTATGGCGAGTCTGCTCGGGCAGCCATTCGATACGCGAACGCTAGATAGGGCTTTACTAGAATTCTCGGGCGTAATCAAAGGTGGTAAGCCAGAAACCACTTTCCTGTTAGTCAGAGACTTCTTATCTGACCTCAAACGGCTACGACCGGAATACTTGGAAGAACCAAAGCCCGATGAGCTAGGATTCCAGGGGTTTGTGGAAGACACAGTTTTAAGCGAAAACGATCATGATGTAGGCACGGAAATCGACCAATGGAAACAACTGGAATGGGAGATAGCAAGGCTCGACCGAGAACGTTTCATTGCTGAAGGCCGGTTCCAGCCGTCCGAGAACACAGACTGGGAACGATCAGCGGATAAAACCTATTTCAAGAACCAGGAGAACTATATCTGGTCCAGAGCAGCGGATTTATACGCAACTCCGGAAGGGAAAACAGCGTACGATTCGTTCGCAAAAAGTATAAGTGTACAAAATAAGCTGCGATTTCCCTGAAAGGTGAGGTTGTATTAGAGGTGACTGCGGGTAATAGCAAACCAAGGCGCGGCAGGGGTTCGATCATCAAACGCGGGAACCGTTATTCGATAATCGTGAGCTTCCAGGACAGTTCTGGGAACCGAACCCGCAAATGGGAGAGCGGATTTACCACCAAACGACAGGCCGAGAGCCGACTGGGCGAATTATTGTCCCAGATCGAGAACGGGTTGAACATCAAGGCTTCTGATACTACGTTCGGAAAGTTCTTGAATGAATGGTTAGAACGTTACGTGTCCAAACGTGTACGGGGTAGCACTATGGACGGCTACCGCCAGAGAGCGAAACATATCGTGGACGGGCTGGGAGATGTCAGTATCATAGACCTCAGACCGGACCATTTGATCGAATACTACGACTCCAAGTTATTGAATCTGAGCGCAAGTACGATAACCAAGCACCATCACCTGATAGTTGATTGCCTTTCTGACGCCGTCAAATGGAATCTGGTGGGACGTAATGTGGGTATCGTGGTTGAACCTCCCAGGGCCTCTAAAAAAGAGATGACGGCACTCTCCGTGGGCGAAACCCAGCGATTCCTGGATAACTGTACAACCGAGCCATGGCGAACCATATTCCATACTCTTATATGTACAGGAATCCGACGCAGCGAACTTCTTGGCCTTCAATAGAATGGCATGGACCTAGACATGGCCCTCATGACAATACGACGGTCATTGGTTCGCTTGCAAAACGGCACGTACGTAATAGAGGAACCGAAGACATCTAGTGGTGCAAGGATATTGGATCTGGCACCTTCTACTTGCCTGATTCTGAAAGAACATAGAGCGAACCATGAACAAGCGATAGATCTATTGGGTATCCCTATTTCCGAGGCTAATCTGGTCTTCGGTCACCCGGATGGAAGTCCCCGAGCGCCATCCACGGTTACCCAACAGTTCAAAAGGACCGCTAGAAAGGCCAGCCTACCTGAAGTGAGACTACACGACTTGAGACACACTCATGCCTCATTGATGCTACAGCAAGGAACCGACATTAAAACGATTAGTACCAGATTAGGGCATTCTAGTGTCGCATTCACCATGGATACGTACGCCCATCTCTTACCAGGTATGCAGAAGGCCGCGATGGAAAGGTTCGAAGAGGCTCTAAACACAAGCCCTCTTGAAAACTCTATGCTAAAAGCAAGTTCTTCTTAGCCGATTTGGATACTTAATTAACGTTAAGTCTTGTCGACTAATAGCCATTCTTGCTGACCCTAGCTCTCTTCTTTTCCCAATCTGGTTGTCGTTCTTCAACCCACATCTGGTCGCTGCTCCCTAATTGAAATTCCACATCCATTACTCTGGCTGCGTTTTGCCAGTCTTTCCGTTTTGAATAAAGGATCCTTAGATGTTCGCTCGGAAAATGGGAGTGTGCTAAGTCTGCTAATCGGAGGTTTAGTTCAAGCAACTTGGCTGCTTCGTCTTCTATGTTGTTACGAATTGCCTCATTGTCGTCCCTCCTAGATGTCCATAACATATCACGGGCAAGCAAGTTCCTTGCTACAAAATCTGTTTCGTCATTTGACGTGTCGCGGGGATAACCTCGTGTTAACGGGTTATGGCCCGTTTTTAAAATTCGTTCCAAAATGAGGTTTTTATATTCACTGGAAAGTCCGAGGTACTCGGGGAATTGGACCTCTAATTCCACAACATCAGTAGATTTCTCCGGAGTAGTGGCAAGGTTCGATTCAGGCGGAATAACATCGTCGTCCGGCTTATTTAAAATACTTTGCTTGGGTGGGCCCTTTGCATCGTTGGACCCGCTAAACATACCTGATAGAAAGTTAAGTAATTTTTGCATGCGATTATTTAACCCTCTGAATCTGAATTACGTGGATCATAAAATATTATGCTCCAACTCGCCATAAACCAAACACGGCTTTGTGCCTAACGGTTTGGGTAATCTAGGTTGCAATTAGGTTGCAAAGCCCAAAATAAAAAGCCTCCCGAGTTCACTCAGGAGGCTTTTTCATGCCTATATTTTGGTAGGGCGTAGGGGATTTGAACCCCTGATCTCCGCCTTGAGAGGGCGGTGTCCTGGGCCGCTAGACGAACGCCCCACACATGAAACGCCGAACCCTCAGCCTACGAGTGAATCCAGCCCAGATATGCTATCAAACACTGCAGTGGTTGTAAATCTTATTAACGGACGAGTATGGCAATAAAAACCGGCCCTGGTTTCAGGGCCGGTTTTGTTGCTTGATTGGTTTGGCTGTCCGGTGGGGCAAAGCCGAGTTGGCCCTGCGCCCTTTGAACGGAGCCTAGTTGACGATGAAGTCACCAAACATGGTGAAGTTATGGCCAGGAAAGGTGCAGACAAACTGATAGGTGCCTGCCGCCGGAGCGGTGAAGGTTGCCGTATCACTTTGGCCGGGGCTCAACACCATGGTGTTGCCAATGACCCTGGAGTCATCTACGGGTAGCCAGTTGTTGCCAGGGCCAGCGCCGGTGCCGTCAGCGGCCACAGCGTCCTTGGTGCCATTCTCAACCAACGCCCAGTTGTGGGAGTTAACGCTAGAGGAGTTGGTGAAGGTCACCGAAACCTCGCTGCCGGCAGTCGCAAACATATCGGCAACGCTGAATTGTAGGGCGTCGCCCTTAACATTGATGTCCAACGTTGCAGAGTCGCCGCCACCGACGGGTGCCGGGGCCTTGGTGGCCGGAACTGCAGTGGGAGCGGCAGTGGGCTCAGGGGCCCGGTCTCCCGCTGGTACTGTAGCGGGCGGCGCCGGAGTGGCGGTGGCGTTGGGATCGGCTTCGTCACTGCCGCAGGCAATGGCCAAGAGCATCACAGCGCTCATCATTGCAAAGAGAATTACGAGTGGTTTTTTCATTTATTCAGACTCCAAATCATCCAGATTAAAAAGGTAATTCTAGGCATGTAATTACTTTGTTATTTTTATCACAATCACTGTTTGGGTGTCAACGCTCAGGCGTGCTATTTAGTATATCTGACCGGAACTGTCACCGTTAAACATTCCCAATCTGTTTCTTTAATAGAACCGCTAATAGAGCCGCTCCGTGGGGTCTACACTCCGGGTGCGAATTTGGGTTGGGTCCGGTCTGGAAAGGTTACTTTAATCTGGACTATCATACCCTCGCATTATTAAACCAAAGACAAGGCCGAAACCCGGGGCCGAGAATCTACAATTGCGACCGGCCTTCGACAACCGGCAAGCTGGCCGCTCAGGAGTTCAAGTGGACATTGGCAAGTTCCCTCCCTCATTACTGGAGAAGCTACTGCAAAAAAGTGGAGTCACCGACCCCAGGGTGCTCTTAGGGCCTGGCTTGGGCGAAGACGCCGCCGTCTTAGACCTGGGCGAAACCCTGCTGGTGGCCAAGAGTGACCCGATAACCTTTGCCACCGACCGTATCGGCTGGTACGCAGTTCAGGTCAACGCCAACGACATTTCCTGCACCGGCGGCACCCCCCGTTGGTTCCTAGCCACGCTGCTGGTTCCTGAACGCTTCACCGAGGACCAAGCGGAGGAGTTGTTCACCCAGGTGTTGGACGCCTGCAACTCGATTGATGTGGCGCTGATCGGCGGACACAGTGAGGTTACCTACGGGATTGACCGTCCGATTGTGTCTGGGACCATGTTGGGTGAGGTCACTAGAGATCGTCTGGTCAGAACTGGCGGCGCACAGGACGGTGACAGCATAATTGTCACTAAAGGCCTCGCAATCGAAGGCACAGCGCTTTTAGCCTCGGAGCGGGCTCAGGAGCTTCGCGATGCCGGTGTAAGTGATGACACTATTACACAAAGTATAAATTTACTGAATGTACCTGGTATAAGTGTACTTACCGATGCAAGTACTGCTTGCACTGCCGCACAAGTCCATTCAATGCACGATGTCACAGAAGGCGGGTTAATCACTGGATTAAGGGAAGTTGCTGCGGCATCGGATCTGGGGCTGGCTATCGAAGAAGGTAGTATTCCGATACTGCCAGAGACTGTTGAAGTCTGCCAAGCCCTGGATTTGGACCCGTTGGGATTGTTGGCGTCCGGTTCTCTCATCATTACACTTTCACCTGAAGACGTTCCCTCTTTACTTTCTGAACTAGAGAAAAAGGGAATAGATGGCTGGGAGATCGGAAGGATGATGCCGCAAGAAGAAGGGCTGATATCCATTGGCAGAACGGGCGAGATTGAGCTACCCCAGTTCAGCCGGGACGAGTTAGCACGTTATTTCAGCCGACCGAGGGCTTGAGAAGAAACAGTTGCCTGTAACGGCATTTAAGGGGCCTTAAAGTTTTCTAGTGAGTACAAACCCCTGCCGGGGGTTAAGGGACTCAGTTGGCCAGTTCTTTAATGGCTTCCGCCGCCCGTTGTTGTGCTGGCACGGTTAACGACCAATCGTTTCCATGGGAGATAAACATGTCCCGTTGCTTCTTCATGTGGGACGCGAAGTTGGGCGCATCATAGGCACCATACTCGCGACACGCCTCAATAAGCCTTTCCTTGCTGAACACCGGCTGACCGCTGGCCAGTAGACCGCCAATTCCAAGCAACAAAGCCAGTTTTACCTGCTTCTTGGAGTTGGTCTTTTCCTTCAGGTCTTTGACGATAATACGATATGAGTTGCCGTCCAAATGATAGACCCGTGAGATGAACGCCTCAGGTATTTGGTGCTGATCCAAAAATATGGGTCCGCGTTCGCCCGACTGTTGCTGGCCGTTATTGGGCGCTGAATTAAAGGCGGGATTGTTGTAGGAACCGCTGGAGACGCCGGTGGTACCCCCGTTCGTGCCGCCGTTGGAACCGTTCCCATTCAATAGATGAGAATCATCGGCGCTCTGTGCCGGCAGAAAATCGGACTGGGCCAGCACGCGAATCAACGCTTCAAAGCAGGGGATCTGATATTTCTCTGGGCACCTCTCCGCCAGCCTTACGGCTTCGTCCAGGTGCTCAGACACGTTCTCGAACACTACCGACCCTCCATATACGCCGAGGCAAGCTCGCGGGCGATTGGCTCAGAAGAACCGACCAGACCCAGATCAAACCAGCCAGGTTGTTAATCGATTCCACCATGCTCAGTATATCGCCGTGAATATCCTACATCAATTATTTATGAGTCCGGATATGTCCATAAATAACAGGGCTATGAAACGTTACATTATTATTGCCAGACGGCCGGGTACTCTAACTCCGGTAGACTTCCAACGACTGACTGAGCTGTTCAGCGGTGATGTTACCACCGCTGATAGTTATCGCTACCTTTTTGCCCTTGACCTTCTCTGGGTACTTAATCGCCCCGGCCAGAGCAGTGGCGCCAGCGCCCTCAGCCAGCGTGTGGGCCTTGTCCACCAACGTGCCGATGGCCCGGTGAATTTCCTCGTCGCTCACCAACAAGAAATCGTCCAGCAGCTCACGGATGATCGACTGGGCCAGTTCGTATCCTAAGCGAGTGGCAACACCCTCGGCGAAGGTGTTCATTTCCGCTTCAACTATCTGACCTTGCTTCCAAGACAGGTAGCCAGCGGGTGCCTGTTCCGACTGCACAGCCAGCACTTCTATAGAAGGGTCGATTCCCTTGGCGACGATACAGGCGCCGGACACTCCAGAGCCGCCTCCCAATGGGAGCATCAACACCTGGACGTCGGGAAGATCTTCCAATGTCTCAAGGGCTTGGGTCCCGACACCGGCAATGAGCAATGGGTCGTTCACCGGATGCACGAACCGGTACCCCTCCTCCTTCGCCAACATCTCGCAATGCAGCCGGGCGGCATCGAAGTCCGCGCCGTGGAATACAAGCTCAGCGCCCAGTGCACGCATGACTGCAACTTTGTTGGGATTAGCATCTTCAGGAAGGCCGATAATCGCCTTCACGCCAAACAGCTTGCAGGCACTGGCCATCGACTGCCCATGGTTACCCGAGGAAGCGGTGATCAATCCCCGCTCCTTTTCCTCATCGCTGAGGTTGGCCAGCAGGTTGATACCGCCTCGTCCCTTGAACGCGCCCAGAGGGAGGTATTCCTCATGCTTTAAGTAAACTTCTGCGCCCAGCATTTCACTAAGCCCAGAAGAAAAGTGTAACGGTGTACGCGGAATATGAGGGGCGATGGTCTTCTTCGCTCGGTAGACGTCCCGTAAAGTGGGAGCCTGCATATCATGCCGCCTTTTTCGTAATTTTTATCGGGTCGTACTTGGCAGCTTATGGTCCGGATATGACCGTGTCAACGACGGTTTTCATCAAATGGTCCAAAAAACCGGCGCGGGCAGGAAGCTGCGCAACAAAGAAATATGCTCTTACTGCCGTTCTTCGGCCCGGATGGTCTTGATGCGGTGATAAATGAACCAAGCCACCACCACGATGATAATGCCGGCGATTGGGAAGTCGAAGGGCCGCATCACCTGCCTCATGTCCTCCCAGTTCTCCCCCAGCTTGAAGCCACCATAGGCCAGTCCTAGACTCCAGGGATAGGAACCAACAAACGTGTAGAAGCTGAACTTCCAGAAGTTCATGCGAGCGATCCCGGCCGGCACGCTGATAAAAGTACGGACTACAGGCAGCATGCGCGACGCAAAGACCGCCAGCTCGCCGTACTTCTTAAACCAATCCTCTGCCTGATCCACCTCGTGCTGGGTCACCAACACGTATTTCCCGTACTTCTTTAATAGGGGACGTCCGCCTTTGTAACTAATCCAATAGGCCACCCAGGATCCCAACAGGTTCCCCAGAGCCCCATAGAAGGCCGCCATCCACAGCATCCAGGCTGAATCACCCTTGGCTTCTATTAAGAGCCACCCGGCCAAGGGCATGATCAATTCACTTGGAAAGGGGATGGCCGCGCTTTCTATCCCCATGAGGAAGACCACACCGGGCCAGCCCATGGCGTCGTAGACGTTTGTAATTATGTCCAAAAACCAGTTTTCTATGCCTGCCATATATCTAACATCCCTCTGATTAACCTTTTAATGAGATACCTCTAAAAATTTAATGCATAACTCATTTCTTAAATTAATTTAAAATAATCTTTAAAAAACTCTTGACGTCCGCCTAAACCACTGTTATTATATTGGTAACCCGGTGGCCCGGGTAGCGGTATAAAGCAGTACTAATAACAGAAGATACGGAGGGAACCATGGCTAGGAAGACGAAACTGATGCAGCGCGTAGAAAAAGAATTCCAGAGGCCCCTGGAGCGCTTGTTGCCCGAGAAGGTCAATGAGGTTGGTCTTTCGGCCACTGCCGAAGAATTAGGCGTCAGCAAAGCTACTCTCGGCTACTGGCTCCTGAAACTAGGTATAAATGTACGCCGTGTAGCACTCGCTCCTGGTGAGACCCTCGAAGTTAAACGTATCAGCTAAATCCTTGAATCCTTAGTTCTCTAAAAGCGAAGCGAAGCGCTTTTAGCAAAAACCCCGTCCTTACGTGATCAGGACGGGGTTTTTCTTTTTGTCTGGACTTCCGAGGTATGGACTACCGGGGGTTCCATCTTCTGCGTCACCCAAGAAAATATTGGCGGCCTCTCATCCGATTTAAGGCATTTTTTTCGAGGACACTCACACCGCTGGTCATTTGGACCCCAAATCGACAGCCATCCGCGTCAGAATCTAACTTTGGAAGATATCTTCTGGTAAAAACGCCGACACTGTGACATTTGGTAGGTCGACCACGTTACTTATCCTGAGGTCCACCGCTACGCTGCAGATGATGTAGGCCTGTTCCCTGGACCAACCCCGTTCTTGGAGTAGATCAATCATCTGGATTAGTGCGTTACGCGCCGCCAGTGTCAGGTCCTCTCCCTCTTGGGTGCCATCCTCCCGGATGGGCATTCCCATGGTTGCGATGAAGTTTCGGGGCGCGGCCCATTCCGGGGGCAGGAAGTAACCGGGGTGAGAGAACCTGGGGAAGATTATGTTATTCCGGGCGGCCTCTCCCTTTCTTAAGTGGAACTTGACCACTGCGGTGGCACCCATCTCGATGGCCGTGATGCAGCATTCGCCGTCGCCCTGGGCAAAGTGTCCGTCACCGGCGGAATACAGCCCGCCGTCCACGTTCACCGGTATCATTAATCGAGAACCCTTGGTCAGTTGTTTAGCGTCCACATTGCCGCAGTTCTCCCGAGGCGGAATGGTACGCAGTCCCTCGGTGGCAATCACGCCCTCCGGGATCGCATCTTCGGCGTCAGGCGGGAAAGCTGTCCCGCCGCGGCGTACTAGGTCAGCTTCCCGGTCTCGCCAAGCATCCATCTGAGCCCGAGACGGTGCGATTCCCGCAGTGCCCATGAAAGACCCATTGGGTATCCTCACGCCGGGCAAATCCTTGGATGTCGCCCAGCCGTCTTTCATCTCCCAGTGGACGACAAACGACGTTGGGAACAGGTCACGCAGGAACCCGGCTCCGGGTCGGTTGCGGGTCCAACCGTATTCCTGGGGGATGATGTCAACGTACTCGATCTCCAGCAAATCACCTGGCTCGGCCCCTTTTATGTAAACCGGTCCGGTCAGTGGGTGCCCCACCTTGCCGGCGAAACCGTCAAAGTCACCGACGGTCACGTTGGCATTCATCTGCCCGTCGGAGGCGTCCCGAGTCTCCAGTAAAACTTCCTCGCCGAGATCCACTTCAATAATTGGAGTTATGTCCGGATGCCAGCGGTTGTGCCCTTTGCCCGGGTCGTCCTTCAGCCGCTTACTACGGTCAATCTCAATGCTTTTCATCTAATCTCCGAAGCCATCAGCAATCAACGGCTGGCGGCTTTAAAGCGACCAGTCGTCAGGAGTGTTGGGCATGGCCATGGGTTTAATCATTATTTCCAGCAGAGCTGCCTGACCGTTTTCAGTAGCAGTGATGGCGCGTTGCAGGGCGGGTCCAACATCAAGAGGGTCTTCCACGCGCTCTGTCCAAGCACCCAAACCCTCGGCAACCTTGCTCCAGTTTCCGGTTAGTTTGGCCATGTCCGGCGGCGGTCCGGAAGGGCCGTTCATGCCCATGAGCCCTCCGCCAGTTCCTTCATTATTCACGACTATGGTAAGCGTGGATATGCCCATCCGAACGGCAGTCTCTAACTCCATACCGACCATGCCGAACGATGCGTCTCCCAACAGGTGGACCACCAAATCGTCGGGTCGGCCAAGCTTTGCGCCGATGGCCCCACCCAGGGACCAACCCATGGCGGCCATGCCACCCATACCAACGTAGCTGCGGGGTTTCGTGGCTTCCCAGAACGGTGACATATAACCACGGCTGCCGCCGGCATCGTGGAGGGCGATCGTCTTGTCCGGGTCGATTATTTTGGCTAATTCATGGACAACCCGATAGCCTGTGGTGGGAGCGGATGTGTCATTTACGATGTCAGCCCATTCGGCTGCTTGTTTGTCCTTGGCCTGCTTAATCTCGGCGACAACTTCCTCTTTTAGACCGCCCTTGCCTGGTCCAACGCGCTCTTTCACGGCGTCCAGAATCGAGCGGAGGGCCAATTTGGCATCAGCCAAAATCGGCACGTCCGCCTGGTACTGTTTGTTGAGATCTGCCTCGTCAGCATTCACGTGAATCAGGCTGACCCCTTCAGGAATCGGCCGACCGTCAGTGCCATTGGGCAGACGGTAGGAGTTGCCCACCGCCAGTACCACATCGGCCTTGCGGTTCATGTGTATTGCAGCTCCGCTGGCGTACCGACTACGCGGATAGCAGCCCATGCCCATGGCGAGGGGGTGGTTTTCGGGGAATACGCCCTTGGCAACCAGGGTGGTTGCCACTGGCATGGACAGTAATTCAGCCAGTTCTTTAGCCTCGTCCCACGCCTCGGCGGATAGGACACCGCCACCCAGGTTCAAAACGGGATTCTTGGCGTTGACCAGCAGATCGGCGGCCTTGGCCACTGCATCTCCGTCCGGAGCAGCCCGGTGTCCGGGGCCGACCGGCTCGTATTCCAATGAACCGTCGGGAACTTCAGTCATTAATACGTCATTGGGCATCTCCAGCACCACCGGTCCGGGGGAACCGGAGCGGAGGGCGGTAAAGGCCCGGCGCATAATTGATGGGATGTCTTCAACCTTGGCCATGGTCCCCCGCCACTTGACTAGAGTGTTAAATATGTCGGCGGAGACCTCTTGTTGCACCTCTTTACCCAGTTGAGACAAGGGGACCTGTCCCATCAATAGAAGCACCGGGATGTTGTCAGCGAATGCGCCGGCAATCCCGGTTAGGGTATTGGTGGCGCCGGGGCCGGTACCGGTCATTGCCACGCCTACCTTGCCAGTGGCGCGAGCGTAACCGTCGGCAATTTCGACGCCCAGTCTCTCGTTCCTAGCCGCGAAGACCTTGATGGTTTTCGACTCCCTAAGACTCGGCCAAAGGGGGTTCAGTCCACCGCCTTGAAACCCGGCGATATACTCAACACCTTCTTTTTCTAGGGCATGGATAATGGCATCAGCAGCACGCATGATTTTTCTCTCAAACTGATCAAATCGGGTAATGGGTATCCCAAAACCCGCCGAGGATACCCATCTGTGAAACCGTGCCTGGGCTGCCTCAGGTTGGAGGGATGATACGCCTGCCCATGATGCGGGTCAACTGGCTCACCGTCCTTGTGGGATACCCTTCCCCAGCCTCGCTTTAAACAAAGCTAGCTTTCTTGACCCGGTCATAGGCGGCGGGTATCATCCCCTCAGCGCCATGCGGGCGTTAATACCCATGCTTATTAATAAGAAACAAAGCGGAAAAAGCGAGGCCATGCATGCCATCAGCCAGCGAGATGATTGTCCAGACCTTAGAGGAAGCCGGTATCGAGTATGTCTTCGGCATTCCCGGAGGCGGGACCGGGCAAATATTCCAGATTCTTGAGACCAAGCAAGACCGAATCAAGACCATCTTGGTGCGCCATGAGCAGGTGGCAGCAATCATGGCCGACGCCTACGGACGCGCCGCTGGAAAACCAGCAGCGATCATGGGCCAGGGTTTGTTCATGGGCTCAAACGCGGCCTTTGGAATAATGGAAGCCATGCTCAGCAGCTCCCCCATGCTGGTCATCACCGACACCTCGGACGGAGGCGCTGCGCAGCGTCCCGCCAACCAGTCTGGCGCTGGGGAATACGGCAGCATTGACCTCCAGTCCATGTTCAAGGCCATGACCAAGTACACAACCCTGGCCACCAATCCCAAAGAAGCAGTGCTGGGCGCTCAGATGGCCATCAAACACGCTGTTAGCGGACGCCCCGGCCCTGCAACCCTGTTGATGCGTTCTGCCGCGATTAGCGGAGAAGTTGACGTAGAGTCGCCGCCATTCATCCACAACACCGCCGGCTTCTTGAACACAGTGAAGCCCGCCAGCGCATCGGTGGACATTGAAAGGGCCATCCAGATACTAAACGAGTCTAAACGGCCAGTGATTATCGCCGGAAATGGCGTCCACGTGGCCCGCGCCCACGACGAGTTGCAGCAATTGGCCGAGCAATGGGGCATGCCCGTGGCCACCAGCTACAAGGGCAAGAGCGCCATCTCCGAGGACCATCCGCTGTCCCTGGGCATGGTGGGCACCTACGGTCAGGAAGCCGCCAACAAGGCTGTCGGCGATGCTGACACGGTCTTGGTGATTGGCGCACTCTTGCGCTCCCAGGAGACTGTGGGAGAACGTCCCGACATCTTCAACCCAGCCCGCCAGCGCATCATCCAGATAGACATTGACGAGCGCAACGCCGGCTGGTCCTTCCCCGTGGAGATTGGTCTCATTGGAGATGCCAAGGCGATTCTGGAGCAATTGGTTGAGGCTTCCAAAGCTGCTGCGCCGGGCAATGCGTCCAGTAGAAGTGAATGGACGGAAAGTATGCAGACCCGCCGTGACGCCGCCGGTTTCCACGACCAACCGGAAATGCACGAAGACAGTTCGCCGGTGAAGCCGCAACGCCTGATTGCCCAGTTACAAGCAACCATGCCCGCCGACACCATCTACGCCTTGGACGCCGGCAACAACCGCACCTGGATGGCCCATCTTTACCGAGCCCAGCAGGCCAACACTTTCTACAGCCCTGGCGGTACTGCGGGCATGGGCTGGGCGCTGCCAGCGGCGGTTGGACTCAAACTGGTCTATCCCGACCAGCCGGTGGTCTGCATCAGCGGCGACGGCGGCTACATGATGACTGTGAACGCCATCTCAACCGCGGTGCAATATGACCTGCCGATTATCTGTGTGGTGTTCAACAACGGAACCCTGGGCATGGTGAACGACCACCAGCCAGAGGGCCACAAGATAGCCTCCGAGTTCTACCCCACCAACAACGCCACGGTGGCCGAGGGCATGGGCGCGTGGGGAATTCAAATCAACGACTCCAAAGACCTGCCCGACGCTCTTCGGGCGGCCCAGGCGTCCGGCAGAACGGCAGTAATCGACGTCATCATAGATCCGGGTCCCAGCCCTGATGACTGGCGGGCCGGTGCTTGGCGAGCAGGTCAAACTTAGGTCGGAGAACAGGACTAGGGGGATAAAATACCCCCTAGAGTCCGTTCGAGGAAGGGAAACCAATAAGTATATGGTGATCGCTCAAGCTGGGCCTGTCGATCCACCTTTTTCACGGAGTCCGACTTGTACTGGAAGACCCTTCGATAGGTCCGATAAATCGAGACTCTCGACATTGGTCGTAGCTCAGGATGAGCGGACCTTAACCCCCCAGGCGTGAATCGTTGGACGAGATATTAGGCTGGTGATAATATAGTCCGAAGGTTCATTCTCAAGGTGAACACGAGCCTGAACCCCGACTTGATTCCAGGCTCTATTCCCAGCCCTATTAAATGTCTTTCTCCGGCCCGATTGTCTTGGGTCGGTTGTTCTATTTAAACCGCCCGGCGGATCCCACCGGAGGCCCTTTTGGCAGACTTACTACAAATAGTAGACTTGGCCGACTCAGACCAGGTCCAACTTTCTCTTATTTCCGATTCCAATCAGCCCGAAACCGCTCCGCCAGCCAGTTTCCCCTTTCCATTGTCCGACACCGAGATGGCGGAAATTCGCTGGTATTTCAACGAATACCCAAATGATACATTTGGCGACGCCAAGACTCGCGCTGACATTGTCGAGACCGGTCTCAAAGCTCTTGGGCAACTGTTGTTCCAAGCAGCATTTGGGTCCAATGACGAGTCTAAATTACTCCTGAATAAGGCCGTTGGCAACGAGCCACCCCAGCTCGCAATTGTATCCTCCCGCCCTGAATTTCTCAGCATCCCATGGGAGCTGATGAACGGCGGCGAGGATACCTATCTAGCATCACGGTTTTCCGGCATCAGCCGTCGACTATCGTCCGGCCCAATTGAAAGTTTCACCGCCGAACTACCCATCGACCAGCTAAATGTGCTACTCCTACTACCTCCCACCGGTGAAGGGTCTGGCAGCGTCGCAACCGAAGCCCTCAGTGCCCTAGAATCTCTGGCTGTTTCCGCAGAACTAGACTGCCTGCGACCGTCCACGGCGACCAGTCTCCAGGAGCAATTAACCCGCCAGCCAGGACACTACCATCTGGTGCACCTAGACGGTTTCACTATTACCAGTGAAGGCGTCATCCTTGAAAACGGCTCCGGTGGAACGACCACCGTCGACGCTGCCACTCTGGCCGAAACACTGAATGGAACACAAACCCCGGTTCTACTAATCAACGCCTCATCTTCCAGCGCCCTGAACGACGTTATGTCATTTGCCTCCGGTCTGATTCAGAACGGTGTCCCGCAGTTGGTCGTAGCCCCGCTACCCATTGCCGGAGCAGGCCGTGTTCTGTTCTGCTTGAATTTCTTCAAGGGTCTCAGCGGCGGGTCATCAGTCGCCCAGACCGTAGCCACCGTGCGCCAGGCCATGGTGGACCATCCCCAGCGTCCTTCAGCCACCGGCCCGTTGGTCTCCTGGGACTGGACGTTGCCTGTGGTGTTCGAGTCGAAAGAATATGCACCCGCAGCCATTTTTTCTGAAGAAGTTGCCCCGTTGGCCCCAGGCCAACCCCAACCAGAAGAAGAAACCGCTGGCACCGAATTGCCCCGGGGCGGTCCTTACGGGCTGATTGGCCGCCATACAGAGATGCTGGAGCTAGAGCGCAAATTCCGCGAAACACCAGTCGTTTTCCTATCCGGAGACGTTGGCGTTGGCAAGTCTGAACTAGCTCTGGGCCTGGCCGGATGGCTCCGCAAAACTGGCGGACGCTCCGGTGGAGTTTTCTATTCTGCCTTCGAGGTGGGCGCTGGTCTGGAACGGGTATTGCACGAGATTGGTACTTCATTAGCAGGCCTGGGTTTTGCCGACTTGCGCAACGAAGACCGCCGGACTTGGGTCGTCGATTACCTACAGAACAACCCGGCAATGCTGGTCTTTGACAGCCTCCAGAACCTGGATGGATTCCCCTCAGGAGCGCCAGGCCTGTTAGACGACAAAGAGATGGCCGACCTAGACGCTTTCATCAAAGATGTGGCCGAGGGCGGACAGACTTGGATTTTATTGGTCAGCCGCCGGGACAAGGAATCGTGGCTCACCGTAACCCACGGCAGCAGCCACCTTGATGGTCTCACCGGGTCAGACCGCATCGTCTTGGGCACTCGACTCCTGGAAGAGGCCAAGGCCGACCCCATGCGCCTGGGCTCTGAGTACCTAGAAATATTGGAGTTGGTGCACGGCCACCCCTTGGCCATGGAGATTGCCCTGCCCCTGTTGAAAGACGTTCCGTCTTCCATATTAATCAGCGAACTCAAAGCAGCATCGGAACAACACGAGCCGGGCGCCGACGAAGAGGGCCGCCCAGCCTACCTGACAGTTGCGATGGACCTCTCCTACGGTCGTATGACTCGGCGCAACCGAGTACACCTGCCATTCCTGTCCATGTTCCGCAGCCGGATTATGATGGACATCTTGACCCATATCACTGAGGAGCAGGTCTACAAATCTGCCATGGGCGAGGCGTTAGGCTACGGAGCCACACGGTCCCTGCTCAGAAACGCCCGCACCAGTGGGTTCCTAGAACCCATCACTCCCAGCGTTTACCAGATACACCCATCACTACCGTGGTTCTACGGACGCAGTCTCTACCGACAGTTCCCGCAGTCCACCATTCAACGGTTGGAACAGGAGATGGTCCGGGTCTACGCCGACACTGCAGACTATTTCATGGAAACCCTCTACGAAAACCAGGATGCCGGTACCACAGCCATTCTCGCTGAAGAGGGCAACATCACCCAGGCCTTGGCCCTTTCACTGGAGGCCGGTCAATGGGAAAACGCCCAGCTACTGGTCCAGCCACTGGCCCAGGTGTTCCGCATGCAAAAACGGTACCCGGAACTGCGCCGCCTGCGGCGTCAGTTGCTTGAGGTAACCGGTGTGACCGCTGAGGAAGCCGACAAATCTGGTGGCATTCAACTGTGGCTCTATCTAATGGGCACCGAAGCCAGCGAGTGCATCGAGACCAAAGAGTTTGAACGGGCCGACGACCTGAACAAGCAACTGCTTGAATACCTGATAACCAAAGATGACGGTGACACGGACCCGCGCACCGCTGCGGTCTTCCATCAGATGGGTCAGGTAGCCCAGAACCGTTGGAAACTAGAAGAGGCTCATGGCCTGTACACCCAGTCTCTGGCTATCATCGAAGGCGGAGAAGACGAAGAAGCCGCCGCCGACGACTACTATGGCCTGGGGATGATCTCCCAGTATCGCCGTCGCTATACTGAAGCCAAAGAATGGTTCAGCAAAGCACTGGAGATTCATCAGCGCGTCGACAATGCCGAGGAAATGATCAAGGACTACCGGTCCCTGGGTCTTTGTTCTCAGTACAAGTTTGAATATGACGAAGCTGCCAGCTGGTACCAGCGGGCCAGGGAGATGCTGGAAGAGGCCCGAGACGAAGAGACCGCGGTCTTGGTCTACCATTCACTGGGCACCGTCTGCCACGCTCAGTATCAGTTCGATGAAGCCGAAAACTGGTACCAACAAGCCCTGCAGATCAGCGACCGAATGGAGAACCACGCCCAAATGGGTATCGAGTTCCATCACCTGGGCCTGATTGAACAGGCCAGGGAAATGTTCGTCCAAGATGCCGAACACTGGTACATGATGGCCCTCAGGGAATGGCAGGAGTTAGGCGACCGTCGATCCGAAGGCGACGAATGCCGACAACTTGGAGTGCTCTTCCACGAGCAGAAAGACCTGGACAAGGCAGAAGAGTGGTACGCCAAGGCGCGGGACGTCTTTGAAGAGATTCAAGACCTCAACCGGATCTGCCGCACCTACGGTCAACTTGGCATGGTTGCGGAGGAGCGGGACGACATCTCCGGTGCGTTGCTGTGGGCTGGCCGCACTTATCAACTGGCCAATACCAACAACCTAGAGGTTATTGTCCAAGTGAAGGCCCACTTGGCCCGTCTAAAAGAAAAACACGGTGATGAAAACTTCACCGCCTGGTGGCAGGAATTTGCGGGTGAAGCTCCACCTACCGACCTGGACGTTGACCCAGAGACCATCCTTTAGCCTCGGATTAAGATTGATGGACTCGGCAAGTGACCTGCTCACAAGCGTAATCGAAGACCTGAACTCCCTGAAAACTCTGGGGAGTGACAGCACTGCACCGGCAGCACTGAAAAGCGTCAGCCAACTGGCCTTTCGGCTGCTGGTCGCCAGGGATTTGCAAAAGGCGCAGACGTCTTTGAGAATGCCAAAGTCGCCCCAGATCAAGAGCTTTTCGCTCCATCCGGCGTATGTCTCAGACCCCGGTAGAAACTACGCCTTTGCCCTGGCTGGTGGTGCAATCATCAACGGGTCAAGGGTGGTCGGCATCGGCAGAGTCAAAGATGAAATCAACCTGACCCCACCAAACGTGCCCAAAATTGCTACAATCCCGCTAGTTAAATATTTAGACTCGCCGGGCGTGATGATTAACGGAGTGTCGGTAAACCGGCGAGCCCTGATAAAATACGCGGCCACGAAACTGGATGATTCAGACTTCGATTTCATCGCCGACGAATCACACGATGGCCGGTTGCAACTGCTCCTTGATACAGAGGGGGCCAGGCATTGTTTAAATGACGTACCCTTGGCCTATTACGAACTTCTGTCCATTGGCCAGGCCCTGATAACTTCACCCAACGTCATTCGGCTGTCTCGACGTATCGAAAAATTCCTCAAGCAGGATGTCTAAAACACCGCTGCTGCAACAGGAGACTAAAAAATGGCAGTCACATCTATAGAGATCGCAGAGCACGCCCCATACGCCGGAGGAGAATACTTTGGTGACGTTGGCGCCTACGAACAGTTGGACGGCACCGTCCACTTCGCTGTCGACCCAACCAACCCAGCCAACGCGTTAATCACCGACGTGGATCTGGTACCGAGGAACCAGGTCGGTCTAGTAGAGTTTTCCGCCGACTTCAGAATAGTCAAACCGGTAGACCTTCAAAAAGGCAGCCACAAACTGTTCTTTGATGTGGTCAACCGGGGCAAGCCGCTATCTCTATTGCGTATCAACAGCGCCCCTGAGAACGACCCAATGGATCCGGGCAACGGTTTCCAGATGCGCCGAGGTTATACCCAGGTCTGGTGCGGCTGGCAGCACGATTTCCCCACGACTCCTGGTTTCCTCCAGGTTCATATTCCCAACGCGTCAGACGCCAACGGGCCGGTCACCGGTCGGATTGCCGTGACCTTCCAACCAAATGAAGCGTCCAACAGCCAGATGCTCTCTGACCGAGGGCACCACCCCTACCCCGCCAATAACCTGGACCAACCGGATGCCCAACTTTTCGTTCATGACTATGTCGGTGGGCCCAGCACTCTGATCCCTAGGTCTGATTGGATCTTCGGCCAGTTGAAAGATGGGACCGTAGTACCAGACGATACCCATATCTGTATAGCAAGCGGGTTTGAACCGGGCAAGGTCTACCAATGCATCTACACAACCAGTACTGCGCCGGTGGTGGGACTAGGCATGGCAGGAATTCGCGACTTAATCTCATTCCTGCGTTACTCAGACAGCTCTGGCAACCCATGTACGGGTGACATTCAACACACGATGGCCTTTGGTTCTTCCCAGAGCGGCCGATTCCTCCGTGAAATGCTCTATCTGGCAATGAACCAAGATGAAGAAGACCGGACGGTATTTGACGGAATCATTGCCAATATCGCCGGTGGCCGTCGCGGCGAGTTCAACCAGCGGTTTGGCCAGCCATCAAACACAGTAGAAGCCAGTACCGCCAGCTTGTTTCCCTTCGCAGACATCCAGCAGGTCGACTCAGAAACCGGGGTATCAGACGGCCTGCTCTCCCGTCTTATAGCCAGGGGCAAAGCGCCCAAATTATTCTTGACCAATACTTCCAGCGAATACTGGGCTGGCCACGCAGCCTTGACCCACATCGATGCTACTGGAACCAAGGATATAGTCCCATCCCACACCGTGCGTATCTACCATTTTGCCGGCACCCAACACAGCCCTGGCGTATTGCCATTGGGCCACATCCAGGCCACCGGCGCCGTTGGCTTACACCCACTCAACTGGGTAGACTGGCGGCCGCTAATGCGGGCGGCAGTAGCCAACCTGGACGCCTGGGTCAGCGAGAATATTTCACCCCCAGCCAACAAGCACGCCCGGTTGGATGACGGTACTGCAGTGCCAACAGATTCACTAAAATCCGTCTACGATGCCTTTCCCGGATTTGGCTTCCCTGAACACTTGAGGAATCTGTCCCGTTACGACTTCGGCCCTGAAGAAGGCATTACAGAAAACCTGCCTCCGGTCATCGGAAAGGCCTATCCATCTTTGACAACAACCGTGGATCAGGACGGAAACGACGTGGCCGGAATCCGCCTGCCTGACTTAGCGGTTCCGCTAGCAACGGTCACGGGCTGGAACCTGCGAAGACCGGACACTGGCGGCCCAGGCCAGACTCACAAGATCATGGGCTCCACGGTGCCTTTCACCCTCACTCGCCAAGAGCGGCAAGAGTCAGGCGACCCACGCCCATCGATCGAAGAGCGGTACGCATCTAAAGAAGACTACCTAGACCGTGTCGAAGGCGTGGCGAAAGACCTCACAGCAGAACGCTATTTGCTGGAAGAAGACATAGAGCGAGTCACCGATATGGCCGCGGAACGGTACGACCTGCTAGAGTCTCAAGTGGCGGAACCGCAACCCGCCGACGACTAAATAGTTTGGGCTAAAAAGACTTATCTTGCTTAACATGGCTATTGGCTAACAAATTCCCCACCCTAACCCTCCCCTTTAAAAAGGGAGGGGGATTGTCCCTTCCCCTGTCCGGGAAGAAGACTAGGATGGAGGCGATGGCGGCAACCAAGCTAAGAATAAAAATTCATTCAAGTAAACGAAACTGGAGAGAAGAAGATGAACGTTGGAACATCGGTCCCCCTACCGGCCTATACCATCGACCCGGCTTTTATGGCCAAGAAGGCTGAAGACTTGGGTTTCGAGTCCATCTGGTACGCCGAGCACGCCGCAGTGCCAGTCCACAGCGACAGTCCCTTCCCGGCCACCGGTGGAGAGATTCCCTGGACCTACTCCCATTTCACCGACCCATATATCGCCTTGGCCCGGGCGTCTGCCGTCACCACCAAGATAAAGCTGGGCACCGGCATCACCCTGGTCCCCGAGCGCAACCCGCTGCTGCTAGCCAAAGAGATTGCCACCCTTGACCGTTATAGCGGTGGCCGTTTCCAGTTCGGCATCGGCACCGGATGGCTACGAGAAGAGACCGAGCTGATGGGCGGCGACTTTGACCACCGATGGACGCAGACCCGTGAAGCCATCGAAGCCATGAAAGAACTCTGGACCAAGGAAGAGGCAGAATACCACGGTCGGTACTTCGACTTTCCCCTGGTTAAGTCATACCCCAAACCGGTGCAAACTCCCCACCCGCCAATCATCCTGGGCGGTATGGCAAAGAACGTACTACGTCGAGTAATCGCCCACGCTGACGGATGGATGCCCAACCGGGTAACACCAGTCGAGGTGGAAGAAAGCCGCAAGAAGCTGGACGCAATGGCCGCCGAAGCGGGCCGCGATCCCAAGTCCATCACCATCACGGTCTACGGACAAGTACCGCAGAAGGACGTTGTCCAACCCTTGCTGGACGCCGGCGCTGACCGCGTTGTGGTTCGTCCTGAGCACGTGGAAACCGAGAAGGAAATGGGAGAACAACTGGAGCGCATGGCCGAAGCAGTCTTCAAATAGGGCATTTAATAGTTTAACAACGAAACCGACTTTACCGACTCACCACCCGCTCATCCTGAGCTCCGACTAATATCGAGAGTCTCGATTTACTGGACCTGTCGAAGGACTTTTCTCAGGAATTTAACTAAACCAAAGCAGATGGTTCGACAGGCTCACCATGAGCGGACGGGGTGAGTGTGTGGTTTCTGGTACCAACCTCCGTCATTCCTGCCTTAGCAGGAATCCAATAAAGTGCTGGTAAAAGAAAATCGGTCAACACAAGCAAGAAGGAACATGAACATGGACCGGACCACTGAAATGCTGGCGTCCTACGCCTGCCGGATAAGCTTTGAGGAATTGGACGACAAAACAGTCCACCAGGTGAAACGTACCCTGGTGGATACGATGGGCTGCGCCATGGGCGGCTTCGTTTCCGAGCCAGCCAAGATTGCTCGGGGCATGGCTTCAACCATCACCAGCACCACACCCGCCCGAGTCCTCGGCACTGACGTTTACACCTCGCCAGACATGGCGGCCTTCGCCAATGGTGTCATGGTTCGGTACCTAGACTGCAACGACTCCTACTTCTCCCCCGGCGGTGGACACCCCTCGGACATGATTACCGCCGTGCTGGCTTTGGCCGACCCCATGCTGTCCGACGGACGCACTATCGTAACCGCCATCGCACTGGCCTACGAGGTGTTCTGCCGTCTGTCCGACCAGGTAGTCATCGGTGACCTGGGTTGGGACCAAGGTATATTCAGCGTGGTTGGCGCCGCCTGTGGCGCGGGCAAGATCCTTGGTCTGGACCAAGAGCAGATGGGCAACGCCATATCTCTGGCCATCACCCCATCTCTCCCCTTGGCAGTTACCAGAAGCGGCGAGCTATCCATGTGGAAGGGCTGTGCCACTGCAGCATCGTCTCGCTCGGCCGTGTTCGCGGCCCTGCTGGCCGCGGAGGGAATGCAGGGTCCGGGAGAGCCCTTTGACGGCAAACGGGGACTCTGGGAGCAGGCCGTGGGCAAGCCGGTGGAAATAGTCGACTTCCCGATGGGCGGCAACCGGAAAGCAGACGACCCATTTCGTATCAACCAGACCATCGTCAAGAGTTACCCCTCCCAGATCCACACCCAAGCGCCCATCGGGTTGGCTCTCGAACTCGGCAAAAAGGTGGCGTTGGCGGATATTAAATCCATCCACATAGACACCTATCACACGGCCGCCAGCACCGCTTCCAGCGAGCCGGAGAAATGGGACCCAAAGACCAGGGAGACTGCCGACCACAGCATCCCGTTCTTGGTAGCAGTGGCATTCCAAGATGGGGCAGTGACTCCAGGGACCTTCACTCCTCAGGGGATTGCCGACGCCACCAAGCGTGCGACCATGGCCAAGATGACACTGATTGAAGACCCAGAGTTCACCACAAACTTCCCAGCTCAATACAACTGCCGGATCACGGTCACAGACCAAGCGGGCGAAGACCATATCGCTCACACCGCCTACTCCAAGGGCCACAAGAACAACCCTCTGGATGACATTGAACTGGAAGGAAAATTCCGCAGCTTTGCCTCCGGAGTCCTTTCAGACATGCAATGCGACCAGGTTTTGGCGACCCTCTGGGCCTTTGAAGAAGCCGCAGACTTGGACAATCTATTTGAAGGACTGGTCGTGTAGGAAGCATGTCTACCAACTCTGGATTCAGGTCCATGTTCACAGCTTTAGTCCAAAAACCCGAAGAAGATATGCAATTAGACCTGGCCGCTCTTTACTTGTCCGGTGAAGAGTATCCGGAGCTTGATGTCTCCTCTCATCTAGCCCAGTTAGACGCTTTTGCCATTCAGGTCTCGGCCAGAGTGAACTCCGAGGCATCACCCTCCGAACTTGCCCACGCAATCTCCGTATACCTATTCACAGAAATGGGATTTCACGGAAATTCCGGAGAGTATTACAGCCCGGACAACAGCTTCCTGAACCGCGTGATGGAGACCCATACTGGAATACCCATCACCTTGTCATTGCTGTTCCTTGAAGTTGCTCGCCGCCTTGAACTGCGGTGTTCCGGAGTCGGACTGCCCGGTCACTTTATCGTCAGCTTAGACGAGTCAGGAGAATACATTGACCCGTTCAATGCCGGTGCCACTCTCTCGGCCGCAGACTGCCGCACGATGGTCCAAGAAATGTATGGCGGCCAACTGGAATGGACTGATGCATTCCTGGTCCCCTGCACCAAGTACGACATCCTCTTTCGGATGCTGAACAACCTTAAAGGTCTCTACATGCAGAGCAAGGTGTACACCAAAGCCTTGGGTGTGATTGAGCGGATGGTAATCGTCAGCCCCGGTCTGCCGTCGCTTTACCAGGAAAAAGCCTGGTGCCACGCGCAACAGCACGAGTACCGCCTGGCCATAGGCGCGCTTGAGAGTTATCTGGAACACGCCCAAAACGCCGGTAGCTTGGCAGACACCAAGCAGGTCAAAGACCAGATTAACAAACTCTGGGCTTCTCTAAGCAGGTTGAACTAGTTTTGCCAGTTGCATCGATTAAAGACCCCGACGAAGAATCCAGCAGAAAATCTGTCCGGAAATCCGTTCGGGAATATGAGCCGTATATAATTATGGACATGAAACGCATGTCGAAAGTCCGGGAACCCGCCGGTAAAAACCAGTGGTCGACTACGAATCTCTAGACGACCACCAGTTGATACAACTGTGATGGACCAGGTGCTGAAACTACAACAGGCCAGCTACGAGAGTTGGCCCAGCCCGACAACATGTCGCTAGAATTGCTTCCCCCGTCCTCCAATAGCCCTTCCCAGGGCATATTGCTGGTGAGCCATGATGGCGACCGAGGCGTGATAATGGTTGCGGGCATGGAGCCTCCTAGTACCTCCTCCGGCTACCATGTGTGGCTCATGCGTGGTCAAGACAAGGTCTCGGCGAGTCAGATTGGGATTGACGATCGCGGCTGGGGCACTGTGTCACTAATACTCCCGGAATCCATAAAGGGCTTCCAGAAAGGGGAATTGACTGAAGCCGATTCCCGCAACACCTCAGCCCCGCCGACAGATATGGTCTTGGTTGGGGACCTGGTTTCGATGAACACACCGGACACACCGCGGATGCTGAACTACGCGCCCATAAGACAGTTCTACCGCTAGGATTTTGGTCCGGCAAGTCCTTTAAACATTGGCCGAATCTTTAGGCCAAAATCCTCTTTTGAAATGCTTGGTAGGCCGATTCACTGCCTGATATACTCCAGCGAGTTGAACCCCAAGTTAACCTGTGGACAGTGTGGTGGACGTGTTGTTGATAATTTCCACTTTGAATAGCCCCTACGATCTGACCTGCGAGATTTGTGGCTGCGTGATGATTGAGCGCAGTTGCAAAATCAAATGCCCCAACTGCGGCTTCACTCGCGACTGCTCAGACCCTTAAGACAGACCTAGTCCTGTTTCGCGTGCGGCCACCAGTCAGGGTAATTCCTGAGCTTCAAGTGCCGGAATAACTGGGGCTGTACTTCAACTGCCAACCGCATCGCTTCCACCATGGGTTCTCTGATAGCGAAATGGGCTTCGTCCGAAGTCCGCATTTTGAACAGGTGGTAGGACTCACGCAGATTAAACTTGGTCACCACTCGGCGGTTGTGGGCGTGAGTGACCAGGTATTGGGCCGCCTGGGGTGACACTTCCTTGACGTTCCAATAGGTCTCTTCCGCCGGACTCACGGCGTCATCAAACAGCGCCGATAGACCGGCATCGGTCACCACCTGCGGGATAAGATACCCATGAGCCACGGTCAACGGCTGAGGCAGGTAGGACATCATCCGGTGTCGTTTGAATTCCCGGTAGGCACCGTAGTCCAACAAGAACTCAAAGGTGTAATCCACCACTTCAAACTCACGCACCGGTGCGTCGTGTGGACCTAGACCAGCAGAACTCTCATCAATAATTGCCTGCAGCGCTTCCGTTCCCAGACCCTTGACCTGTTCCAAGACCTCGTCGTAGGACAGATTGGAGTAGCGATAGAGTATCACCGCCGCCAGTTTTTCTTCGCCCATCGGGTCCCAGTGGACCAACTTTACTTCAGGTGCGCCGTCTCCGGTCACTGAATCCACTGCTGGTTCTTCGTCGGCGAAGCCGTAGCGGCGGGCCAACTCCAAAGCCAACCCAGGTGCGCGTTGTAGATAATCGACTTTATCGGCGTATTTGATCAGGGTAGGTGTCACCAGTCGGCCTTGCTCTCTGATCGCTTCGCCCAAGCGTTGCTCCTCAATCAGTTCGGCTGACACCAACTTTGCGATGGCATGTTCCAAGGTACGGGCGTTGGCCGTGACACCGACGTGGGTCAGCGTCGCCGCCGGTAGCAACGCACGGCAGTGGTCGGTGGCCACCCGACTGAGGCGCATCCTATAAGCGCCGTCTCGCTCTGAGGCGATTCTCGGGGTGATTCCTCTCAGGTAATCCATGCAACCATCAATAAGCTTGAAGTACCCCTGAAACAGGCCCTGACAGGCCGCTTCATACTCTTGCTTCAGGGCTGGGTGTTGGTCCAGTTCCTCTGGTACGTAGTAGTAATCCTCGGGCATCACCTGGTAGCGGGAAGACTTTTCGGTATAGGACGCCAGCCGGTTGTCCTCCAGGGTGTCCACAGCCAGACGGGACACGTTTTCTACCGCCAGATGGACCACTGCGTGCTCCGCAACTGAAGCATGGCCGTAACCCAGGACCCAACGCTCATTGAAATCGGCTGCTTTTTCCTCACTGACCTGCTTGGCGATTTCGTCAAAAGCCTCCGGCCTACGCGATGTCATAGCAAAGGCCACGGCGATTTGTTCTTCGGTCAGGCCGAGTTCATCCAGTGGGTAGACCCGCCTGGAATAAAGCTGATCAGATTCACGAATTTTGTTGATCGGTTCGGTCATGTGGCAGTGAAAACTCTCCCTAATTAATCGCCTACGTTATTTGCGCGGATTGGCGACTATCCGTCAAGGACGCACCGCCCCAACTTTATGTTAATTGTGGCCGTCCATCCCGGAATAGACAAGAGCCTGGAAGCAGCACTTCCAGGCTCTTGTTTTTATATGGTTATCTGGCAGGATTCTTAGGTCAGTTCCCCAAATCCGTTGGGTATTTGAACTTCTACCAGATGGGTCTTGCCGGAACTAATGGCATTCTCAAGCGCCTTTCCCAGTTGACTGACGTCGGTGACCTTTGTGCCTTCAAAGCCATAAGACTCGAAGAGTTTGACGAAGTCCGGGTTCACCAGGTTGGTGGCAAACCTTCGGTTCTCGCCGAACCGGTCCCCCTGAAACCCCTTCAACACGCCCCAGGCGTTGTCATTGAACATCAAAACCACCGGGTGGATGCCGTACTGGGCGCAAGTGGCAAGTTCCTGGAAGTTGTACTGGAACCCGCCGTCACCGGTCACGCAGACCACCGGGCTATCCGGCTTGCCAACCTTGGCGCCGACCGCCGCAGGGAAGGCGAAGCCCAGGCCAAGCCAGCCGTGGGGATGCATGTACGTTCTAGGGTCGTAAATGTCTAAACAGCGAGTAGCTCGGCTCGCTGGAACCGTCGGATCCAGCGAGAAGATCGTGTTCCTAGGTGTTACTTCCCGGATCGTTTCAAAGACCTTTAGCTCGTTGCCCCAGGTCTCTTGAAGGACGCTCCGCATCTCGCCCCGGATGGTTACGATATCGTCTTGGAAAGATTTACCTTTGTGTACATCTTGTTCGCCAATTGCGCCTAACCACTGCTGTACCACTGCTTGGGAATTGGCAACTATCGGCACTGCTGTTGAATAGTTCTTGCCGATCGCATCGCCGTCCAGCAGCACGTGGACTATGTCTTTGGGAAGCTGCATCTGGATACCGGTCGTGGTCCGCTGGGGAAGTATCGATCCCAGAACGATTGCCAGGTCGCAAGTGCCCATCCATTCCTGCAGCGGGTTCTCGCCCCAGATGCGGCGACCCATTGATTGTCCCAGAGATTGGGGATGGTCCTCTGGGAAGGCTCCCTTGGCTCCATCTCCGGTCACCACGGCAGCGCCTAGTTTTTCAGCCAACTCTATAATCTGCTGGGTACCGCCCAGCATGTTGACCTCTTCACCCACAAATATCAGTGGGCGCTTTGCCTTGAGCAGCATCTGCAAAGCCTGTTCAACCTTAGCGGGGTCTCCCTTTGGAATCTCTGCCTGCCGGGGACTCGACAGCTCAACATCAACTTCGGTTCCCAGAAGGTCGGTTGGTATCTCCAGTTCGATCGGTCGAGGACGGCGGGTTTGGAACCGCTCAAAGGCATCATTGATGTTGTCCGGAATGGACTCGACCTGCGGGATAGAAGCGTTCCAGTCGGTGACCGCCTCGAACATCCCAAGCTGATTCTTGGTCTCGTGGGTAGCCAGTTTGCCACTGCCGATGAACTCTTGTTCCACGTTGGTGGTGATTTGCAGCAGGGGCGAGCCAGAAAAATAAGCCTCTCCCATCGCGCCCACCGAGTCTGCAGCGCCGGGGCCGGTGCTGGTGATCAAGACGCCAGGTTTCCCTGTAGCCCGGGAGTAACCATCGGCCATGAAGCCGCAGCCCAACTCCAGACGACCGCCGACGAAATTCAGGCTATCTTGGCTGCCAAATAATGAGTCAAATATATCCAGGTTATGAATCGATATGATACCAAAGACGGTATCCACTTCCTGGGCTTTGAGGGACTCAATTACAGTCTGTCCACCGGTTAGTTTAGGCAACTTGTTCTCTCCTTTGTTTTTACGGCGTCAGCAAGTGCTGACGGCCACTAGATTACTAAGCTGATTGGGTTTTCCAGGTACTTTTTAATCTCCGATATGAACTGGGCGGCTTCTGCTCCGTCGGCCACCCGGTGATCGGTTGAAATGGTGGCTTTCATGATTTGAGCGATCGCCAGTTCTCCGTCACGCACCACCGGTTGCTCTTTAACGGTGCCCACAGCCAAGATGGCAGCGTGGGGCGGGAAAATGATGGCCGTGAAGCTATCAACATCAAACATGCCCAAGTTACTGACACTAAATGTGGTTCCGCTGTATTCCTCATTGCGCAGGGTTCCGCTGTTGGCCCTGGAAACCAGGTCTCTGCTGGCAGTGGAAATCTCAATCAGGCTCTTGCTCTCGCAGTTGTTGATGCCGGGGATGATTAATCCGGAATCCAGTGCGATTGCGATGCCAATATTGACCGATACGTTCATCTGCAGGTGGTTGTCTTGGAAAGATGAATTGAACTTGGGGTGATGCTTGATAGCCATAGCCGATGCTTTCACTATCAGGTCATTTACGCTGACCCTTTGTTCAGCTGAAACTTCGTCATTCACGTCACGCCGGAACAACATTGCCTTGGTCATGTCTATCTCAACGGCAACGTAGAAGTGGGGCGCTTCCCGTTTACTATCCACCGTCACTCTGGCGATGGCCTGGCGCATGCGAGACAGTTCAACCAGTTCAGATTCTTGGGCAGGTGTGGCAGCGGCCGAGGCTGCAACGGTGGCTGGCACTGGATCTGAGGCCGCATGCTCAGGCACATCGGATTCTGTAATGCGTCCGCCGGGGCCCGTGCCCGTAATGGTGCTGAGGTCTATTCCGCGCTCTTTGGCCAATCGACGAGCCAATGGCGAGGCCCGAACCTCGCCCTGTTCGGCAGCCGGAGCGGCCTGAGTTACAGCGCCTAATGCGGATATGTCGGCTTCGACGATGCGACCTTCAGGGCCGGTGCCAACGATTTCTGCCAGGTCTACGCCGCGTTCCCTGGCCAATCTCTTGGCGAGTGGAGACGCTTTGACCACACCGTTGTTCGACGATGCAGGAGCTGAAACCGGAGCTGTTGCTGCGGAAGATAATTGTTCAGTTGGAGCATCAGATACAACGGCTCCGAGTTCGGCTAGCATGTCTTCCGGAATCGCCTCCCCGGGGTTTGTTATCACCGCTATGAGCCCGCCCACTGGTATGGTAATTCCTTCTTCAGCCACGATTTTGGCCATAACGCCGCCGGTATAGGCTTCATACTCAACGGTCGCTTTGTCGGTTTCGATCTCGGCGATAACCTCGCCTCGGACCACTTCTTCGCCCTCTTTTTTATGCCAGCGGACCACCTTGCCTTCGTGCATGTCGTAACCCATCTGGGGCATCACGATTGATGTTGCCAATTTTTCCTCCTGAATGGGTTCGACTGAGAGAACCGGCTAGCAGATATGAACGATTGCCAGGCACGACCTTGGACAGGTAGAGCCTAGGCTGAAGTGTTGCTTAGATATTAATGCACACCCCGCAACGGGGCAACCGTCGTCACGCTTGAGTGACCCAAAATGAACCCATAAAATCAGGGGAGCAAGAAAATATCTTGCTCCCCTGGTTATTTAACGCTTTGCGATGATAGGCCACGTATTTCGCGGCTGGTTACATCATACCGGTAATGATCTTCTTCGCCTCATCTTGACCAAGACCTAGTTCCCGGAAGGACAGCGGCCCACCGGTTTTAAGGACGGGTTCAACGTCCTCTAGTGAGGGCCGATCACCCTCATAGAACACACCAGTGTAAATGGTGTCACCAAACAACATCGCCTTCTCGCAGGCGGTCTTCCAGTCGCTGGTGCTGTGTCCTTCATCTTCCAGTTTCTTGATCCGTTCCTTGAAGAAGTCGTGTGTGTTGTTGAGGTTGAAGGTCACACAGGGACTGAACACGTCGATTATAGAGAATCCTTTGTGCTGGATCGCCTGTTGGATAATGCCTGACAAGTGTCTGACATCACCGCTGTAAGCCCGTGCCACAAAGGTAGCACCATTCATTATCGCGGAAGTCACGGGGTTAATCGGCTGTTCCACGTTGCCAAACGGCGTGCTCTTCGTGGTCATGCCAATACTGCTGGTGGGTGAAATCTGACCAGTGGTCAACCCGTAAATTTGGTTGTTCATCACCACGTAGGTCAAGTCGGTATTACGACGGGCTGTATGTGTGAAGTGGTTGCCGCCAATTCCGTAACCGTCACCGTCACCACCAACGACTATCACGTTCAGTTCGTGGTTGGCCATCTTCACGCCAGTAGCCATCGGCAGTGACCGACCGTGAAGCGTGTGCATGCCGTAGGTATTGATGTAACCGGGCAGGTTGGATGAACAACCAATTCCGCTGACGGTCATGATCTCATGGGGACGAAATCCCAACTCAGCAACGGATCGCTGAATGGCATTTAGTACGCCAAAGTCACCGCAGCCAGCACACCAGTCTGGATTTGACTTTCCCTTAAAATCTCTGGGCGTAAGGTTTATCGCTGTTGTTGCCATATATTTACCTCGCTACAAACCGGATTGATTAACGATACCGGTTAAACGGTTATTTCCTGGTAGGGGATGTATTTCTCGGTCTCACCATTAACCTGGGCTTTCACGCCGTCCACAATGTGGTGGGGCATGAACGGTTCACCGTCATACTTGCGAATGTGCCCGTTGGCGGAGAACCCGTTCTCACTGCGCATATAACGTGCGAACTGGCCGGAGTAGTTGTTCTCCACTATGATAGTCCATTTGGCCTTGGATACGATGTCCAGTATCTCGTCTCCGTGGAAGGGAACCATCCATTTAACCTGCAGATGGTTGGTCGAAATTCCTGCGGCGTTCAGAACGTCCACCGCCTCCGAGATTATCCCGTCTGTGGAGCCCCAGCCAATCAAAGTCACATCGGCGTCTGCTGGTCCGACCAAAGCCGGAGCGGCGATGTCCTGCAAGATGTTATCGAACTTCCTGGCCCTTTTTTCGACCATCGCCCGCCGTTTGTGAGGGTTGGTGAACTCGTCACTGAGTAGCGTCGAGTCCTCATCATGTTCATCGGTTGCTGCCAAGTGGACGTACCCTTCAAGTCCGGCCAACGCTCTCGGCGAGATACCGCTGTCCGTCAACTGATACCGGAGATACCCATCGGTATCAGAAGGCTCCGTGATCAGTTCGCCCCGATCAATGGTCGGGTGCATGTCTATCTTGTCCGGATCAACGCTGAAACGTCCCTCAGATATATAGAGATCCGAGATGATGATGGCCGGGCATTGATACTTGTCTGTAAGGTTAAACACCTCTGCGGAGATGTTAAAGGCGTCTAGACAGTTCAGTGGTGCAACAATTATGCGCTCAAAATCGCCTTGGCTGGCGCCTAAGCACTGCCAAAGGTCGCCCTGCTCTGTCTTGGTGGGGACACCGGTGGAAGGGCCAGCGCGCATCACATTGATGAAAACTACTGGAATTTCCATCATCGCCGCCGCGCCGATTGCCTCGGTCATCAGTGCAAATCCACCACCAGATGTGGCGCACAGTGAGCGGGTTCCGGCCTGCGCTGCTCCAACTACCATGTTGGCCACACCGATCTCGTCTTCAACCTGGCGGACCATTATTCCCAGGTTACGGGCATTGGCGGCCATCCAGTGCAGCACGCCGGTTGCCGGGCTCATGGGATAAGCGGCGTAGAATTTAACTCCGGCTGCCGCACCGCCCATAGCCAAGGCTTCATTGCCTGACCACACTGCCAGAGGTTTGCCGCCAGAGGGCGGGGTTTGTTCAAATTGGGTGAAGTGCTCGCGGGCGTATTCATAACCGGCCCGAGCAACGTTCACGTTCTCATCAACCATTTCCTGACCTCTCCGCTGAAAACGGAGGGTCAAGCTCTCTTCCAATACCGAGAAGTCGATTCCCATCAGGTACGTCACCGCAGCCAAACCCACGGTGTTCTGCACCAGGCGGTTCCGGCTCTGGGTCAACTCACCCACCGGAAGTCCGCAGAGGTCAGCGCCCATGTCTTCAGTGCCAGGATTGATCGAATCGCTGTTGTAGACGATCCTAGTCCCGGGACCCATCAGACGCTGGTGACGGTCCATTGTGTCTTGGTTGAGACACATGAGCAGATTCAGGCTGTCTCCATGATTTTCAATCTCGGCATCGCTGATGCGCATGGTCAAGAAGATATGCCCACCACGGACGATGGACTGGTATGAGTTGTAGGTGGCCAGATGCAAACCGCGTCGGACAATAATCCGCGCTAGAATGTCTCCCGGCGTAGCGATACCTTGTCCCGCCTCGCCGCCTATCGCTAATGCGAAATCGTAAGTTCCCAACCCCATTTGGTCTGCTCCTTTCCCTTCGAGTCCTCAGATACAATCTTCAGATTAGTCCCGTATCTGAGTCGTCCGCAGGTCTTACCGATTCCCAAGCATGGAATTAGACCACACGGATATTGTAAACGTTATATTTCTTAATTGAGAGAATTACATATGAATGGTACGGCCCTGTGCGCCCAGCGCGGCCTCTTTCAACATCTCTGAGAGCGACGGGTGCGCGTGCACCGCCCAGCCCAATTCCAAGACTGTGCCCTCCAGTAATCGGGTCATTGATAGTTCACCCAGCAACTCGGTGACCTCTGGGCCGATCATATGTCCGCCCAAGATTTCACCATACTTAGCATCAACAACCAACTTCACCAAACCAGTGCCTTCCCCCATCGCCAGGGCCTTGCCGTTGGCTTGGACGTTAAACGTACCCACGTTGATATCTTTACCCTGCTCCCTGGCCTGGGTCTCAGTTAAGCCAAAGCTGGCTATCTGCGGCATACAGTACGTTGCCCGGGGCATGTACGCGTAATCCAAAGGCTGGGTTTCCAGCCCTGCGATGGTCTCAACTGCAATCATTGCCTGGGCTGACGCAACGTGGGCCAAGGGCATCTTTCCATTGACATCGCCAATGGCATAAATGCCGGCAACGTTGGTCGCCATCTTCTCATCCACTATGATGCCGGTGCGGTCGGTTGCGATGCCCACGGTCTCCAATCCAATATCTTCCACGTTGGGCTGAATGCCAATTGCAACCAAGACTTTATCGCACTCCAGCGTCTGGACAGCGCCATTTTTCTCCACGGTAACCTTTACACCAGGCCCGGAGGTATCAACGCCGGTGACTCCGGCTCCAGTTAGAAAATCGATCCGATGCCGCTTGAAGGCGCGCTCCAATTGGGCGCTGATGTCTTCATCTTCATTGGGCACCAGCCGGGGCAGCATCTCAACGATGGTCACCTGCACGCCGTACATCTTATAGATGTAGGCAAACTCCACTCCGATTGCCCCGCCGCCAACGATGACTATCGATGATGGCAGATCTTTCATGACAATGGACTCACGGCTGGTGATGATCTTATCGCCGTCGACCGGCAGGGGAGGGATGCTTCTGGGTCGAGCTCCGGTGGAGACAATGATGTTCTTGGCTTCGATAATCGAACCACCGGGCACAGGGCCGTCCGGGCCCACTTCCACTTTTCCAGCGCCGACGATCTTGCCCCTGCCCTGGATGTGGTCAACCTTGTTCTTGTCCAGTAGAAAGGCAACACCCTTCGTATTACGGTCCACCACTTTGCGGCTGCGGTCGATGGCAACGGAAAAATCAGCGCTGAAATTGTCCATCTTCAGGCCAAATTCGTCAGCTCGTTTGAAATAAGACACAACCTCTGCATTCTTGAGCAGCGTTTTACTGGGAATACAGCCCCAGTTCAGGCACACTCCGCCCAGTTCCGCTGGCTCTAAGATGGCTGTTTTCAAGCCTAATTGACCGGCCCGAATTGCGGCCACATAGCCACCCGGTCCAGAGCCAATCACCACCAAGTCGTAGTTAGATTCCATTCCCACCCGCAGTTTATTCTGCCCGGTACATTTCCTAGGCGTGTTTCCCATCCGTGTTTACAACTACACGGCCCGATTATGTTATCTGAGCTATAAGGCCGCCCGACACATGCATCAAGTGGGCGGATTTGGGCACAAGTTAAGATTATAGCGTCGGTCTCGCCTCTATACAAACTATATCACTCCGATAGGCCACATCTATCACTCTTTCGATAACTCAAGTCTAAAATCACAATATGCCAAACGAAATCGGCTGGTGATGCTGCCGTATAATCCCGGCATCTCACTGACGTCTTAGTGACAACCATCAGGCGTGATTCATTGTCCTGCTAGGCTGTTTCTGCTAGTATTTAAGTGTCTCGACGCTAAAGCTCGGGGCATCTAAATTGCAACTATCACTGGGCAACTGCCACAGGCGGGAGGAAAAGACATGAGAGTTGGGCCTTTGGGCATCCCTGAGCTAGCGATAATCGTTGTGGTCATTCTCTTGATCTTCGGTGCAAAGCGCCTCCCGGAGATTGGGACTTCTATGGGCAAGGGCATCCGAACCTTCAAGACTGCGCTGATGGGCGAAGAAGAGAAGGAAGAAGCCGCGAAGCAGGCTGCCGCCAGCGGCAAAGACGACAGCAGCGCCTAGTCCACCACCTTCAACCAAGAACGAGCTAATAGAAAAATAGACCAGCCATCTTACGATGGCTGGTCTATTTTCTTGTCAGACTAAACCGTGTTAGGCGGATGTTATGGCGTTGGACTTTTTGCGGCTGCGCCCGGCGATTCTTGCCAAGAGGATGCCCACTTCGTACAGTACTAGCAGCGGCCCCGCGACCAATGCCTGGTTCACCGGATCCACAGTAGGCGTGATAATGGCCGCCAAAACGAATGCCACCACCACCCAGTAACGCCGGAACCGTGCCAAAGACCCGGCCGTGACAATGCCCAATTGGGCCAATAAAAACATCACCAATGGGGTTTCAAACGCCAGACCCATCCAGAACAAGAGGCGAATCATCAGGTTGATGATATTGCTGATCCGGATCAACGGCACGGCCACGCCGCCACCAAAAGTAAGTAGAAAGTGCAAGGCCGGGGGAGTCAGTACGTAGTAGGCAAATGCCACACCACCGGCAAAGGCCAGCAGCACTGCAGGCATGAAACCAAAAAGGTACCGTTTCTCGCGTCCGGTCAACCCCGGTGCGATGAACATCACAGCCTGGAACAGGACCAATGGGGAGGCCAGCACGAACCCGGAAACGAACGAGACCTTGATCGCGGTGGTCAGAAGTTCTGTAACCTCTGTGTAGATCAACTCGCCGCCGGTGCCTAATCCCAGGTCTTTGGCGGGCCGGACCAATACCTCAATGATCTGCTCAAAGAAGACAAATGAAACAGCGCTGCCCACCAACAGGGCAATCACACAGATGAAAACCCTACGCCGCAGCTCACCTAGATGCTGCATCAAGGTCTGTTCCCGCAACCTCATCCCTTGTCCCCGGACTCTGTGGTGTCTCGATCTCCGGCCTCAAACGCAGGTGGCTCATCAGGCTGATCTATGTCTTCGCCTTCTGGCGGCATCTCGGCCCGCATGGGAACGCCCGGTAAAGGCGCCATCTGAGGATCTGATTTCTGGTCTTGAAGGGTTGCCGGCCGGGAGGGCCGATCCATAGTCTCAACGGTCATTGCGCTGGTCACATCACCAAACGACCGCTTCAAATCACCCAGTACCTTGCCCACGTTTTTAGCCATATCGATGGCGCGGGCCGGTCCCAATACAAGGAAAGCAACCAAGAAGATAACGCCCAGTTCCGGAACGCCCATACCCATAAAGTTCATCAGGTTCCATCCGTCTGGCGTGCCATCACGGTGGGGCATTCATCATCGCAAGCAATGTCGTCAGGCATCGACCAGCCATCAGGAAATTGGTATCCCAGTTCTTGCAGCATCTCGACCAATCGGCAAACCGGTAGGCCCACGATGTTGTTGTAACAGCCTTCCCAATCTGCGGCCGGTCGCAGTTCAGTATCCTGGACGGCGTAGGCACCGGCTTTGTCTCTGGGAACGCCAGATGCGATCGACGCGTCAATCTCCTGATCTGTCAGGTGCCGCAGGGTGATTTGGCTAGTCATGGCGTCACTTATAGAACGTCCCGACGCCGCATCCACAACCGTTAGTCCAGTGGAGACGTGATGCGTGGTGCCGCTAAGTTCGTGCAGCATCCGGCGCGCATCATCGTCATCGACTGGCTTGCCTACGGCCTGACCCTCAAACACCACTGTGCTATCAGCGCCAATGACTAGGCCAGAATCCAAGTTGGTCGCCACCGCCTGCGCTTTCTCCAAAGACAATCGACGCACCATTTCCACAGGGGTCTCTCCGGCAACCGGGTCTTCAGAGAGGTCAGCCGGAGTTACTGCGAACGACAGCCCTAGAATATCCATCAACTCCTGTCGTCGCGGCGATGCTGAAGCAAGCGTGATACCGGGAGTGTCCTGCCTTGTTGTTACATCAGACGATTCTGACTCAGCTTCTGATGCGAGTTCAGCCACGCCCAATTCTTGGTGCCCCTGAGAGAGCAGCGCAACGCATTCAACATGGTGGGTCTGGGGGAACATGTCCAGCGGCGCTACTTCATCTAACTTGTAGCCGCCCTGGCAGAGGACTTTGAGGTCTCGGCCCAGCGTCTCGGCGTCGCAGGATATGTAGGCCACCCGGGAAGGAGCCATCTCAATCAGGCTTTCCAGTGCCCGAATCTGGCAGCCAGAACGGGGCGGGTCAAGCACCACAACATCGGGAGTCTCTGGCAGGTTTCTGAGAACATCTTCGGTCCGGCCCAAAACAAAGAAGAGGTTATCCAAGTCGCCGGCGTTCTGCTTGGCGTCGGCCACTGCGGCGGACGATTCCTCCACGGCAATTACCTTCTTCACAAACGGGGCCAGCATGATGGCAAACGTCCCCACACCAGTGTAGGCGTCCAACAACACGTCGTCGGCTGTGAGCTGCAGTCGGTCCTTTACCACACTAGCAGCGGCGGCGGCTTGGTCCACATTGACCTGGAAGAACGAGGGTGATGAAACCAGGAAATCCTGCCTGTCAATGGACTCCGTGTACTTTTTCTGTCCCGTGGTGACGCTGATATTTGGGTGGACCAGATACGGCTGAATCAAGAAATCGCCGGAGTACTTCCCGGCCCGGATGGACAACTGGGTGGTCTCGGCGCAGTTGTCCTGCAGGTCTTCCAACAGAGTATTGACGCCGTCGTGCATCAGGAGACATTTCTCGATGCGAACGAACTGGCGGGTCTCCCGATTAACAAACCCCAGCGAGCCTTCCTTATTGATGGTGAAGCGCGCGTGGTTTCGGTAGCCGTATTGGTCGGGGGATGGGTTAACTGCCACGACATTAGGGTTGACCAAATCACCGACGCGTTGGAGAGCGTCGAACACTTTCTCCCGTTTGATCCTCAGTTGTGCCTCGTAAGACAGGTGTTGCCATTGGCAGCCGGTGCATTCGCCGTAATAGGGACAGGGGGGCTCCACCCGGTCTGGTGATGCCTCAAGCACCTGCACAACCTTCGCGGAAACGTACTTTCGGTGGACTTTAACCACCTCTACCACCACTCGTTCTCCGGGTATGCCACCGGCCACGAACACGTTTTGTCCGTCAAATTCGGCCATGGCTTCGCCCAACCTACCCCATGAGGTAAGTGTTAGGGTGGCACGGTCTCCCTGTTGTTTGATGCGCTCGGATATCTCCATAGGTTCCTAAATACTATAAGCCAACGAGGGTAAGAAACCAAGGAGTGCCAACCAAATTCACAGGCTCGGCGCGTGCCTGACCTGTCTGGACAATGAATCGAGACTGCAACCAACCGGTAACCAAGGTCAAAGCAGACATCAGACGGTGACTAATTGGGACCCTCGTCAGTTGACCTTCATCTATACGGCCAGTAAACTGATGCCACACCAGATTGGTTCCTGTTGGTCAGCCCAGTCTTGCAGGTTCACCTTCGGGTGAACCCAAAACCAGTAAATCGCATCCAAGATATTGCGCATGAAAAATGCGTAAGAGATTCCGGAGGATGGAAATGGCAGAACCTATTGAGGTAAACGACGACACTTGGCAAAAGATAGTACTAGAATCGGAGACACCGGTCATGGTGGACTTCTGGGCTGAATGGTGTGGCCCGTGCAAAATGATTGCTCCCGCTGTGCATGACATGGCTGTAGACTTTGACGGCCAGTTGACCGTGGTTAAATTGGACGTGGACGCCAGCCCGAACACCGCGATGCAGTACGGCATTCGCAGCATCCCGGCCTTGCTCTTCTTTAAAGACGGGCAGCCCGTGGATCAGATTGTGGGTGCAGTGCCCAAGGGCGCACTCAAAAAGAAGGTAGAGTCCGTACTCGAGAGCTAAACCCTCTTTTAGCAAGTAGATAACCTAGCCGCCGCCGCCCGGCGGCGTCTTTTATTTGCGACCGTGAAAAATCAGTTGATTGATTGCGGCGCAATCCCTAATATCTGCCATGATAATCGACGATTGGCACAGGCAGTAATGGGAGTGGATGGGGCCCGGTGGCTCTTACGGACTTCAAATCCGTTATGCCTCGTGACGAGCGGGGTAGGTGGGTTCGACTCCCTCGCACTCCCGCCAGACATATTCAGGCACGAAAATGGCCCATAGACAATGTCTATGGGCCATTTCTTATTTGGGCCTGTCGAGGCAATTTAGTCCAATGTGCACAGACTATTTTCGAGCCAGTTTTGCATCCAAGGCTAATGCCGCAGCCTTTTGGATACCCGGCAGGACGTGGGAATAAATATCCAGAGTGATTGCAATGCTGGCATGGCCTAGACGCTCACTGACCACCTTCACATTTATGCCCGCTTCCAAGAGTAGGGTGGCGTGGGCATGGCGTAAACCGTGGAGTGTTAGATGGGGCAAGCCCGACGACTTAACCACTTCGGAGAAATCCTTGGACACGTCGTTGGGGTCCACAGGTCGGCCATCGGCTCTGGTGAACACATAGCCGGTGTTCTGCCAGGCTTCGGCAACTTCCACTTGTTGCCCGATCTGTCGCCCCCGAATCTCGTGTAGCAATGCTACCGCCTCGGGAGACAAAGCGATCGAACGCCTGGATTTATCCGTCTTTGGTTGTCCACCAGCCTAGCGCACGAATTCGGAGGCCAGCGAACTGACATCCACGATCTCGACGTCGGGCAGCGAGGCCCGTAACTCCCGCATTTGGCCGGCTTCGTAACCGGCGGTCAGCTCTTGCAGTCGGGGGTAAACTTCTTCGGAGAAAAGCTTCATCGAAGCCAGGGTCTCGTCGAAGGTCATAAACCCGGCCTGGCTCATCATCATCAGATTGCCAAAGCCGCCGCAGTACTCGTAGAAGCCCTTTATCTGCTCGTAGACCTGGTCGGGAGTGCCGGCAAAGACATTGCCCTTCGCCATCTGCTCGGCAAGATTGGTCGACGTCGGCAGACCGGTGCCGGAATTGCTGCCCCGCATCATGGTGGCGGCCATCTCGGGCGAATGATAGCCCGGCGGGTTGCTGTATTGGGGCGGGACCTTGTTGGACGACATATACCAGAGCAGCTTCTCCGCGCCATCCAGCCCTTCCTGCTCGGTGTTGCCGACGCAGATCAGGGCGCAGTAGGCCAGCCGGTCGATGGGCATCTCCGTCCCGTGGGTTTCGAGATAGGCATTGCGATAACCATCGAATATCCCCCGAATCCTGGGGTAACCGGCCAGGAAGACCGCTCCGATGTGCCCGCGCTGGGCGACCTGGGCCGCCGACCCGGCGCTGCCCATAGTGACCCACACTGGAGGGTGAGGCTGCTGATAAGGGCGGGGCCAGATGTTGACCTGTCGGGCGTGGAACCAGCGTCCTTCGAAATTGAAGGGCCCGTCGTGGGTCGTCCAAGCCTTGGTGATCAGGTCGTGGGCCTCCCATAGCTTCTCGGTGCCGCGGTAAGGGAACACGTTGGCCGGCGCGATCTCGTAGGGCACACCGCGCACGAACCCGCATTCAAGCCGGCCTTCGGAGAGCACGTCGATCAACGCCATCTCCTCCGCAACTCTAACGGGCTGACTCCGGTTTGCTACGGGATTGCCCAATATCAAAAGGCGGGCATTTTTGGTCTCTCGCGCCAAGATACCCAACATGATAGGCGCCGCCGGGACCATGCAGGTGGCCGTTTGGTGGTGCTCGTTGTTCATGATGTTCAGGCCCATCTCGTCGGCCGCGCACCACATGTCCAGGTACATGTTGTAGAGGTCGGCACCGGTTGCGGGGTCGAAATGCTTGTTGGGCAGGTTCACCCGGATGGACTCATACGAGTCTTCGTCTGGGAGGTAGGGATAGGCGTCTTCGGTGAAAAACCAGGCTCTCAAATCGGGCACCTACTTCAGGGTCGGATTAGCTGGCAGCGAATTCCAAGAATCGTTCGGCGAACTGGTCCGGCTGCTCGATGTGCGGGTGATGACCAGCCTCGGGAATAACCGTCAAAGATGCGCCAGGGATCAGGTCTCTTAATGCGGCACCGTATTCCGGGGTTACTATGCCGTCGTTCTCACCCCAGATCAGCAGGGTGGGAATGTCGATGCGGTGCAGCCGGTAGCGGAGCTTGGGATTGTGCATGTACGGCTCCCAAGTATAGAGCCCGTGGGCGACCCTATTGGACGCCACTGTCTGAAGTTCAGCATCGGTCATGTCGGCAACGGTGGGAGCCAGGGAAGGGTCGTGCCAGGTGGCCTTCACAAGCTCCTCAGCAGAACTGGCGAACACGTCGGCGATATCCCGGTCGAAGGGCCCGCCAGGCTTGATGCCCACTGAGTCCACCAGGACCAGCTTGGAGAATCGGCCAGTGCTCATAACCGCAAGCTCTGCGGCCAGCCACCCGCCCATGGAGAGTCCGAGCAGAATGGCGTCTTGAAGGTCCAGGGAATCAATCAGGTCCAGATAGAGGAAGATCAGGTCCTGGAGGTTGTCGAAATGCTCGGGGATGGGCGTGCCGCCGAACCCAGGGTGGGTGGGGTGCAGCAACTCATAGCTGCTGGAGATGCCCTCGGCAAAAGGCAAGCGGTCCACCGGCCCATCTCCGCCGTGTAGCACCAGGACTGGGGGGCCGGAGCCCATGCGGACCAGGGGAACATCCACCCCGCGCAGTGAGACCACTGTTGTTGTTTCGCTAGCCATGCCCTTCCTTCCGCGTCAGTTGCTATCACAGGAACCGGGAGTCCGTGAGATTGTACTTCGGGAACCCATGCCAGGCAAACGTGGGATGTAATGAAAAAGAAACAGCCCGGTCCTTCCACGGAAGGACCGGGCTGTTTCATGACTGACGCCTAGACGCTAACTAGCTCATTGGCGATAGCGGCGGGTTCTTGATGTAGTCCTCGGCCAACTTCCGGCCGATCTCCCGCATGGACTTGATGTCTTCTTCGGCATTCCCCACCGCCGGCGAGTAGACAACGGTGTCGTTGCAGTAGGTCGGCATCGGCTTGTCCTCGCGAGATAGGACGTCCGGGTCACGGCCTTCCTGCACAGCTTGGATGCCATTCCTGACCAGCTTCCGAAACATGGTTATGCCCCGGTCGGTGGCCCCCAGATGCTCCATGCCGTGGATGGCGATGGGCCGCTGGCTGACCTGTGCTTCGTAGTCGGAGGGCTGGCGTTGCTGGTCTTCCAGGTTCTCCGAGATGGGAAGCTGGGCGGGCAGCATCTGCTCCGGGTCGGACCACCAAGCCGGCGTGTTTTCGTCGGTGACGCTGATGTGGCGGAACTCGAGGAGCATGGTGTTGGTGTCGTCTTGGGGCACGATCCAGCGGCTCATCATCGGGCCGTCGAAAGCGTGGGGGTTTTTACCGGTCTCCCAGATGGGCGCCACCTGTTGCAGGTTGGGCATGATGTTCTCGACCATCCGCACCCAGACGTTGTCACCCATACGCCGGGTGGCGATGTAGATCATGCCGGCTGGGGTCTCGATGAAGTCCAGCTCGGGTATCACGCCGAACTCGTCCGTGAACTGGGACCCAGAGACGATGGTGTGGAGGAACGACGTGTGGACTGGGTCCATAGCGTTCTCCAGTATTTGGAGCCAGTTGCAAGGGTAGTTGTACTTCTTGCCGGGGATCATCCGCCATCCCTCGCGTTCGTAACTGTCGATCATTGGGAAGGGCGGCATCTCATCCGGCGGTCCCATGTAGGCGAATACGACGCCGTTATACTCATGGGTCGGGTAGGCGCCGTGGCAGAGCCGGTCCTTCAGAGTGCTGTCTTCGGGTTCTCCGGGCGTCTCCAAGATGGCGCCATCAACATCGAAGAGCCATCCGTGATAGCAGCAGCGGATGCCCCTCTCGGACACCAGGCCAAACTCTAGAGACGTGCCTCGGTGGGGACAATGGGCCTCCATCAGGCCGAGCCGGCCGCTAAAGTCGCGGAAAGTCACCAGTTCTTCGCCGAGGATCTTCACGGCGACCGGCAGGTCCTTGAGATCGTCAGCGAATGTCACAGGCTGCCAGAAACGCCGCAGGTACTCCCCGCACGGAGTCCCCGGGCCGACGCGGGTCAGTTCGGCGTCTTCTTGAGGTATATCGCG
>LWDU01042506.1_pt2 | contig 43087 bp, 30 predicted proteins | sample 727161 | NCBI WGS metagenome assembly LWDU01 (sample SAMN04566230, study PRJNA314399) | hydrothermal vent metagenome | isolation source: deep sea hydrothermal plume seawater | place: Mexico: Gulf of California, Guaymas Basin | collected 2004-07-11
CGGATCGAGGGGAATCCACTGCATCCGGGAAGCCGCGGTCGTAACTGCGCCAAGGGTCCTGCAACTCTCAATCAGGTCAACGACCCCGAGCGAATTCTACAACCGATGGCAAGAAAAGGGCCGCGAGGAGAGGGTGGATTCGAGCCCATCTCCTGGGATGAGGCGCTCGATACCATCGCCCTGAAGATTCGCGGCTTGTTGCAGCAGCAGCGTCACGATGAAGTGATGTACCACGTCGGTCGGCCCGGTCATGAAGGATCGATGGAACGAGTACTGCAGGCGTGGGGTGTCGATGGCCACAACAGCCACACGACAGTCTGCTCTGCCTCGGCACGCTGTGGCTATCAGTTGGCCTGGGGCCATGATCGTCCCGCTCCTGATCATGAAAACGCTCAACTGATCTTCTTGATCAGTGCCCACCTGGAATCGGGTCACTACTTCAATCCTCATGCTCAAAGAATTATCGAGGCGAAGGAGCGGGGAGCGAGGATCGTGGTGATGGACCCACGCCTTTCCAACACCGCCTCTCGTGCGGACCTGTGGCTACCGACACGGCCGGGAACCGAGGGGGGGGTGATCCTGGCAGCGTTGAGACTGCTGATCCAGGATCGAAAGATCGACCTTGAATTTGTCGAGAACTGGGTCGATTGGCGTGGCTACTTGAAAGAACTGCATCCGACCGACTCCAGTTCGGTGGAACAGTTTCTCGACCGATTTACCGAGCATCTCGATTCGTGGACTCCCGAGGAGGCGGACCGGCAGGCGGGGCTGGAGCCGGGAAGTGTAGTCGCGCTGGCACGAGAAATCGAGCGAGCCGGTCCCAGGATGGCTTCCCACATCTGGAGAAGTGCGGCGAGTGGTAACCTGGGAGGCTGGCAGATCGCACGATCGCTGGCGCTGTTGACCGCTTTCACCGGAGCTCTGGGGCGGGAGGGTGGAACTTCTCCTGCCGGGTGGAACAAGTTGAAACCCGATTTCTTCTCGATGCCTGACCATGGCGACCGCTGGAATGAACTGATCTGGCCTCGTCAGTACCCGACTTCCTTTTACGAGATGAGCCATCTCTTGCCACACCTGGTCGAGGACGGTGTGGGAAAAATCGGTGTGTATTTCACCCGAGTGTTCAATCCAGTCTGGACCTTTCCCGATGGGATGTCCTGGATGGATATGTTGCGCGATGAAGAGAAGGTGGGACTGCATATCGCCATGACGCCGACATGGAACGAGACCGCTCTGTTTGCAGATCTGGTCCTTCCGATGGGCCATTCGACCGAACGTCATGATATCCAGAGCCAGGAAACTCACTCGGCTCGTTGGATTTCATTTCGTCAGCCGGTGTTCCGGACTCTGGCGAGATTACAGGGCAAGCCAACGGAAGATACTCGTGGATTCAACCCCGGTGAGGTGTGGGAGGAAGACGAGTTCTGGATCGAACTCTCCTGGCGCATCGACCCCGATGGGGAACTGGGAATCCGGAAACACTTCGAATCGCCCTATCGGCCTGGCGAAAAGGTGACCGTCGAGGAACAGTACAAATATATGTTCGAGAACGACATCCCAGGACTGCCGGAAAAGGCGGCTCAGATGGGGATGGACCCGTTCGAGTACATGACCCGGGTCGGTGCCTTCGAACTGGAAGGGAAGACCGATCGAATCCACGAAAACCCGATAGAAATCCCCGAGGGCGCCGCAGTCATCGTCGATCCGATCAGCTCGGTGGCGACGGTCGATGGCAAGAAGGTCGGAGTGGCGGTCGACGGGGCGATCCGCGTCGGCTTCCCCACCGCCAGTGGTCGCGTCGAGGTGTTTTCTCGATTGCTTCAGGAGTGGGGCTTCGAGGATATGGCGTTGCCAGGGGCTCCCCTCAGTCATGTCGCGCCCGAATTGCTGGATCCTGACAACGGGATCTTCGTGCTGCTGCCGACCTTCCGGTTGCCGACGATGATCCACTCCCGCTCCGCCAATTCGAAGCATCTGATGGAAATCTCTCATGCCAACCCTGTGTGGATTCATCCCGATGATGCGAGCCAGCATCGAATCGAGGATGGACAGTTGGTGAGGATCGAGACCGAGATCGGGCACTTCATCAATCGAGCCCGAGTCACCGATGGGATGAGCCCGGGGGTACTGGCGTGTTCCCACCACATGGGTCGCTGGAAACTGGAGAATTCTCCAGGCTCCAGTTGGGGCAGTTCGACGGTTCGATTCGAAACTCTTCCCGACGGTCGGGTCCGGATGCGCCAGATTGAGGTCGAGAAACCTGTCGGGAACATCGATCCGGATGTCGATCGTAGCTGGTGGCAAGAGAAAGGTGTTCATCAGAACATGGCATTCCCGGTTCAAACCGATCCGGTCAGTGGAATGCATTGCTGGCACCAGAAGGTACGACTGGTCGCTGCCGATTCGACCGACCAGTATGGTGATGTGGTAGTGGATCAGACCAAATCGAGAGAAGCTCATCAAAGGTGGCTCTCACTGGCTCGTCCTGCGAGCCCGGAACTTCATGGCGGCTTGCGTAGACCCCGAGAATTGCCGCGCCCGCTCGCCAGGAACCCTCGTGCATACCTGTTTGAAAATGACCGCAACGATTGATCGCAACGATGGATCGCAACGATGGATCGCAACGATGGATCGCAACGATGGATCGCAACGATGGATCGTGGCGGCGTGGATTTGACGGTGGTGGACAGCTGTAGAACGGTCTCATATGAGTTCATTTCTTGAGGGACTCCCGCTGGTGGCAGAAACTGCGCCGCAATGGGTAGAAGTGGCCTGTGCGCACCTCGATGAGGTGCTACAGGATCATGCGTGGTGTGAGTTCAAGGCCGCCAGCGCAGGTCTCGGGATGATCTCGAGGTTCCCCGACCAGTCGTTCCTGGTCAGACCGATGATCGCTCTCGCTCAGGAGGAGATGTTGCACTTTCGCCAGGTCACCGATTTGTTGGAGGAGCGAGGAGTGGAGTTGGGTCCTCCGAACGCGGATCGATATGTTCGAGGACTGCGCCGAGTTTGTTGTGCCAGAGTCAACGGTCTCGGTGAGATCGGAGATCATCTGGTTCTCAATGCCTTCGTCGAGGCGAGAAGTTGCGAGAGATTCAGGATCCTCGGGGCAAGGTTGCAAGATGTTGATCCCCGAGAAGAAGGACTGTCAGACTTCTACCAGCGTTTGGCAGAGGCGGAAGCTCGTCACTGGGAGTCCTTTCGAGATCTCGCCCATCAGGTATGCGATCCAGATCAGGTGAATCGGAGAATCGAGGAGGTCGCTCAGATGGAGGCCGAACTGCTCGAACAACACCCTGTCGAAGCTCGGATGCACTAGGAGGAGAATGTCTCGATCGGTCATCGTCACCGGTTGTAGCCGTGGAATCGGTGCAGCGCTGGTTCAGCGATTGCTCGAGAAGGAGCATCGGGTTGCCGGTTGCTCGCGATCCACTGCAGCGATGCAAGAACTGGGAGCAGACCCCACCTTCAGGAGCGTCGATGTTCGAGACGGCGATGCGATGGTGGGTTGGGCCAAAGATCTACAGCAGATCGGCCTGATCCCGGATCTGGTCATCGCCAATGCCGGCCTACTCCATCTGCGTCAACCATTCTGGGAACTCAGTGCTGAAGAGTTTGATCAGGTCATCGATGTCAACATCAAGGGTGTGGCCAACACAGCCAGGGCCTTTCTGCCCTCGATGATCCAGAACAAGTCAGGAACCTTCGTGGCATTCTCATCCGGGTGGGGCCGATCCACTTCCCCGGGGGTGTCTGCTTATTGTGCCTCGAAATTTGCGGTGGAAGGACTGATCGGGTCCCTTGCCCAGGAACTTCCGGAGGGAGTCAGTGCTGTAGCGTTGTCTCCAGGGGTGGTTCATACCTCGATGCTGGCGAGAGCATTCGGGGAGGAGGAGGCAAGCCATGCGGTGGAGCCACAGCAGTGGGCTTCACAGGCGCTCGAGTTTCTGTTGACTCTGGGCCCCGCCGAAAATGGTCAAAGTGTCAGTTTCCAGCGCTGATCAATCTTCCTCTGCGGAAAGATTGCTGGCGATCCACGATTCCATTCTTGATCGGAGAAGATCGAGAGGCATCGATCCTTCCTCCAGCAGATGGTCATGGAACGAACGGATGTCAAAGCGTTGACCCAGTTTTGAGCGAGCCTCCTGAACCAGTTCCTGGATCACCAGTTCACCGATCTTGTAGGCCAACGCCTGGCCAGGCCAAGAAATGTAGCGATCGACTTCGGATTCGATGTTTTTTCTCGAGAGTGCGGAGTTTTCGAGCATCACATCGATGGCTTGCTGGCGTGACCAACCCAGATGGTGAATTCCGGTATCGACAACGAGCCGCAGTGCCCGCCACATCTGATAGGAGAGCTGGCCGAATCGAGAATAGGGATCCTGGTAAAAGCCCATCGCCTCGCCAAGGGACTCGGAGTAGAGTCCCCAGCCCTCGGTGTAGGCGGTGAAGTGTGTCGTGGTTCTCCAGCGAGGTAGATTTTCCAGTTCATTCTGCAGAGACAACTGGAGATGATGCCCCGGTACTGCTTCATGCAATGCCAGTGCTTCCATCTCATACCGGGGCCGACTTTTCAGATCGTGGGTGTTGGCATAGAACCACCCTGGCTGGCTCCCATCGGGGGGCGCGGGACGATAGTAGGCAGTGGTCGAGCGAGGTGCCTCGAAATCTGGAATCTTTCGCACCCCGTAGGGTGCTCTCGGTAGCCGACCGAAGAGCTGAGGCAACATCGCATCGGCTCGCTTGCAGATGTCTCGATAACCGCGAAGCAACTCCTCGGGGTCATCGTGATAGAAAGAGGGGTCGGTGCGAAGGTGTTCGATGAAGGCGGAAAAATCGCCTTCGAATTCGACTTCCGAGATGATCTGTTGCATCTGTTTTAAGATTTTCGCCACCTCGGACTGGCCAATCTTGTGGATTTCCATGGCATTCATGTGGGTGGTGGTGTGTCTCCGGATGCAGTGTCCATAATAATCGGATCCGGTCGGGTAGTAGAGGCAAGCGAAGGTATCCCGCGCCAGTGGGATGTATTCAGTTTGCATGAAGTCCTTGAACTTGCGAAAGGCCGGTTGTACTTGATCTCCGATCACGGTCTTCGCAAGATTTTGCAGTCGAGTTCGATCCTGCTCGCCAATGGTGCTCGGCATCGATCCAAACGGTGAATAGAACAAGGTCTGTTGCGGATCCGATCCCACCTGAGAATTGATCTGATCGATGACTCCCTCAAGAGTGACCGCCGGTGGAAGAAATCCCAGCTCCATTCCGATCGATGTACCTGGGGACCTGTTTCAGACGCGAGAGGTAAGCTTCGTGATCACGACTGCGCTCGAACGACATTCGACTCGCCAGCATCGGCAGCCATACCTGAGGACCTCGGCGCTGACTGACAGGTGTGTAGTGCAATCCGATCCGCACACCCTCGATGTGGATTTCAAGGATGCGGGTCAGCATCTGTGCTTGCTGACGGGCGCTGGCAGATAGGACCGAGAGATCGAGGCTTTGAATCCCCTGCAAGAGGTTGAAGTGGAACTCCAGATCTTTCGCCAGCTGATCTGCACCGCAATGTGGCAGGTGGAAATCCGCCTCTGGGAGAATCCTCCAGCAGGCCATCCCAGTATTGCTGATAGATCTCATCGAGCGACTGAAGAGTCGACTTCTGGGCGTTTGACTGCGGGCTGCTCTCCTGAGCCATCATGCGACCAGGAAAGAGCCAGAGTAGCGAGAGGATCCCACCCAAACAGAAGAGTACGCCGATTCTATTCGAGGTGTTCATCGGTTCATTCCTATCGCTGGAGTGCTGCGCCTGCGGGAATCCAGGATACACGATGAGAACTGGGGAGGCATCGAGACAATGGGCAGAGGTAGAGGTGTTTTATTTTCCGGTAGATCTGGTGAGGTCCAAGGTGAAACTTTAAGCGAGCAACCTAATATTAGATGACCATCGAGTGAGGCAACAGTCGTTTGAGACCGGGATCCCATCGATTGAAAATGCAACGTCATCCTCGCGAGTGTTGTGGCCCGGCTCGGGGCTACCTCTCTTGTGGATCGGCGGGGGGAGGATCACCCGATATCGCCAGCACTCCGGCAAGAGGTCGGGAAGCATCGAAGGACAGATCAAATCGATCGCGGAACTGTTGCGGGAAAAAGCGTCCCAACTGGCGGGTGCATTCGGCGATGGCAGGTCCACTGAGAGATGTGTTGATGGGCTGATGGAGGCGACTATCAGGCCATTGAAAGACTCCCAGAAACATCACTCCCAGGAGAATTCCTGCCAGAGAGATTCCCATCACTCCGCCCAGCACATTGTCACAGATCCGAAGGGTTTGATCGAAGAAGGTGCGAAGAACCACGGTGGTGAGGAATGCCAGGCTTGCGCAACTGCTGAAGATGATGAATCCAGCGAGCAACTGGCTGACCAGTGGCCCCATATCTGCACGAATCGTCGAGAAGAGAGGAGTCATCGCCAGCGGGACCGCGAACTGCCCGGCCAGAACCAGTCCCACGGTAGAACCCAGTAACAGTGCGGAAGTTCGATAGAAACCGACACCGACACCGGTGAAGACCCCCGACAGAAGTCCGAGGATCACCACCATGTCGATCCAGTTCGACTGGGCCCAAGCTTGACTGAAGGTCGAAGCAGTGGGCAGTTCTGCTAGAAAGAGACCTGAGATGGACGTGATCGATGGAATCACATGTTCCCAGGTGAGGTAGTATTCGAGCAATGGCTCCGTGAATTTCTCCTGTCGGCGTACACTCAGGGTCTCGTAGGGGTACTTTTTTGTCAAGGCTCCCTTCTGTTCGGGTGTGTAGTGGAGGGCAAGGATGGTCAGCATGGGGCCATAGGTGGTGAATGAACCTTTGGATGAAGGGACAGAATCATGATGGATTGGTCAGGGAAGACGATCCTCATCACTGGTGCCAGTGATGGAATCGGCCGCGACCTGGTCGAGCAATTCGATCTTCTGGGAGTAGGGAAACTGATCCTGATCGGCCGCGATCCCACTCGCCTCGACCAGGTCGCATCCCGATGTCAAAGCGAGACTCGGGTGGAGCAGGTAGATCTCGCCGATTCCCATCAACTGACCGATCTGATCGAGCGTCTGGCTGCGGAGGAGGTCGATGTCCTGGTCAATAATGCCGGTGTGGGTCTGGCGGGTGCCTTTGCATCTCATGAGGATGATGATCGCCTCGTCTCGATGATCAGGCTCAACTGCGAGGCGGTGATCTTGCTCACCCGTGCAATCCTCCCGGGGATGCTTGAACGAAGAAGGGGATCGTTGTTATTCGTCGGATCTCTGGCGGGGTGGGCTGGTGGACCAGGACTCTGTGCATATTCTGCAACCAAGGGCTTCATCCATCGGTTTGCTGAAGGCCTACGATGGGAATTACACGGCTCGGGAGTGGCAGTGAGTCTCCTCGCACCGGGAGCGACCAGGACTTCATTCTTCCCATCGGCAGGAATCGATGCGATGGACATTCGAGGGGGGAGCATGTCTTCGAAAGAGGTGGCCAGGCAAGCGTTGAAAGGGCTGGCTCGGGGCCGCGCCATCATCGTCCCCGGGCTGGGCAACCGGTTGTTACTGATGCTCCAGCGGTTGGCGCCGAGAGGAATCGTGGGATGGACATCTCGGAGGATATTCGCGTCGATCCTCAAGCGCAGTAGACCCGAAGCCAGTAGACCTGAAGCCAGTAGACCTGAAGCGCAGTAGACCCGAAGCGCAGTAGACCCGAAGCGCAGTAGACCCGAAGCGCAGTAGACCTGAAGCCAGTAGACCTGAAGCCAGTAGACCTGAAGCCAGTAGACCTGAAGCCAGTAGACCTGAAGCCAGTAGACCTGAAGCCAGGCCGCCTCGTTCACTCCCAAGCATCGAAAAAGAACGTTGGCTTACACCTGTACCGTCACCCGCAGGTAGGTGGCGCGGATCTGGAGGGTATCCTCCGATGCAAGATTATGAGCGTGGGTCAATTCCGTCAGCTGTCGGTGGAGTTCGGCTTCGTTGCCGGAGGCTCTCGCCGCTTCGTAGGCGTTCATCGTGGGCCCGTAGTAATCCTTCATGATGTTCACCCAGTCATCTGCGCCCCGGCTGGAGGAAGTGAACTGGAAGGTGTCTTTCTCGATGGAGATCCGGTCCGCTTCCATGCCGGCGCTTCCAAATCGCTCCAGCACATTCGTCTCGACGCCCCAGAGCATCGGATTGATGAACCCTTCGGGGGGAGGCGGAGTGAATGTACTGCTGATCTTCAGGACATCGGAAACGAATGAAGTCGGATCGTTTGGAATCCAGTTGCCCATGACGATACGACCGCCAGGCTGGGTGACGCGGACCATTTCTCGGGCGACATCGAATGGCTTCGGGCAGAACATGGCGCCGAAAATGGAAATCGTCAGATCGAAGGCGTCGTCAGCGACATCGGTCAGATCGCTCGCATCGCCATTTTCGAAGCGTAGGTTCTCAAGACCTGCCGCCCGGGCACGTGCGTTGCCGGCATCGACCAGGTTTCTGGCGATGTCGATCCCCAGGACATCTGCACCGTGCTGGGCCAGCGGCAGGGCCGTTGTCCCGTCGCCACAACCGAGGTCGAGCACTCGCATCTGAGGGGTCACACCGAGCGAGTCCACAAGGGCGGCACCAGGCTCGCGCATGAAGGCTTCCGCGATGGCCGTGAAGTCACCCTTTTCCCACAGTTGCTGATTTGGATTGGTACACGATGGTTCTGTCATGGCGTCCCACTTTCTTCTTGGAGATGAACGAATGGCGGGGGCGCAACTATCAAAGGTACTGGCACAGGAAACACGACAGGACCACTACTTCTTTCCGGAGTAGCCTGCAGAATCGGCCTGTAAGAACTCTGCAAGATGTCTGCAAGAGGTCTGTGTGTGATGCTAGCGACGTGTGGTGGGAAGACCTCGAGATGACCAGCCGGGGAAGGTTACATTTCCCAGCACATCCGTTTCACCGATGAATCCGCCCCTCATGTCATGAAGGTTGACGTACCCCTCGGCGGTCAGAAGATCCGCAGCTTTCTGAGATCGACCGCCCTTCTGGCAGCACAGAATGATACGACTATCCGCAGCCATTTCGGAATTGACCGAATCGACAAAATCTGGATTCATGCGGATTCCGACTCCACCATCCCCGCGGATCATCACGGGAATATTTCGAGAGTTGGGGACATGGCCCTTGGAGTACTCTTCCGGCATCCGGACATCGAGAAATACATATTCTTGATCGGAGTTCATCAATTCATTGGCACGGTCTGGATCGATCCTCTTTACACCCACGAAAGCCCCTCTTCCTCTGACTGTCGAGATGGCCTCACGGCCAGTCGTTGCCAGGGCACTACCCTTTGAATTCCACGCTCTTCGGAATCGAATCCGTACCAGAAAACGGACCCGAGATCACTCACAGTGATCTGACGACTCTCTCAGGATGGTCACTGGTTTTGCGCCAGGAGTCCCTCGCCCACAGGCAGATCAGCAGTACGCTGACACTCTCGGAATCTGGAAATTCTGCCCTCAGGAACCCAGGCATCGTCGGTCGGAGAGGGGCTGCTGTCAACCGGCGGGATCGGATGCTGGGGGAGATAATGGCCGACTGAGCCGATTCAAGCCGATCCAGTTGACCGCAAAGTGGGCACCGATGGCCCCAGGAAGACCTGCGGTGGGCCACTGCGCCAGTCTCCCCAGCGCCAGTCCTGCGAGCAACGCGATCAACGGCCAGGCACAGAGGCGTCGATCTCCGGTCCAGTGGGCCAGACCAAAGAGTGCACTGGCGATGAAGATCCCGAGAAAAGGCTGCAGGAGTCCCCTGAACAGTAATTCCTCGGCGACCGACGAGATCAGAGCCAGCACCAGCACTTCGATGGGGGTACTGCCCTCGAATAACTCGGCCAAGCGAGATTCCAACTGGCGTGCATCACGCCAGACCAGCGGCAAGATCTGCGAAAGCAGCGCAGCTACCGAGCCCAGTACAAGTCCGATCAGTAGTCCCAGCAGGATGTTCTCGGGAGAGTCCTGGATCCACTCCTGCATCCACTTCTGGTGGTCGGAGAGATAGATTCCAATCAGGGCGATGACTCCCATCGAGCCGTGGAAGTATAGCGAAGCCCGGAACACCTGGCGTGGGCCAGCAGGAGTGGTCATTTTGAGGGGCCTTCTCTCTCCTCGAGAATCTTGCGGGCATTCCGCATCAATCCCGGATGACCGGCACGGGTGATGGGGGTTCCGGAGTACTGATCCAGCCAGTCGTCATGGCTGATGGACGAGATCTTTTCGAGATCAGTGAGCGGATTTCTGGGGACCAGTTCCGGATGAATCTCTGGAATGAGTCGCGCTGGGCGGTGGTTCCAGGGACAAACTTCCTGGCAACGATCACAGCCAAGGAGCCAGTCAGAAAGTCGAACTTCTTCCGGAAAGGGCCCTCGATGTTCAACATTCCAGTGAGTGATGCAGTCTTTCGAGTCGATGACTCGGGGCGTTCGCAAGGCATCTGTTGGACAAGCATCGATACATCGAGTGCATTCACCACAGCGGTCTTCAACAGGTGAAGTGATAGGATAGGGTCGATCGGTCACCACCGTTCCGAGGAAGAAATAACTTCCGATATCGAGATCGATCACGAGGCTGTTCTTGCCGATCCAACCCACTCCGGCAAGTTGCGCCCAATCCCTTTCAAGCAGCGGAGAAGAGTCCACGGTGTACCAACTTTTCCACTCACCATCATTGGTGACGAAGCGGCTCAATTGTTCGAGCATCGGTTTCATCACCTTGTGATAATCTCGACCCTGGGCATATCGTGCGATCTTTCCACCGTCTCGACTTTCATCGACAGAACTGGAATATGGAAGAGTGACCACGATCACGCTCTTGGCACCGGGCAGTGACTTCCTGGGATCGATCCGGCGTTCGACATTGCGGGTCATCCACTCCATCGATCCGTGTTTTCCAGTCTCGATCCAATCGAGATAGTGATCTGCATGTGGGGAGCGCCCGGCAGCTGCAATCCCGAGAGAGTGGAACCCGATCTCGAGAGCTATTGCTCTCAATTCCGCGATCAAGTCGACCTGTGGATCATCGTCTTGCTGGCTCATCGACTCCCTGTTTCCCATCCTACTTCGGTGCTGGAAGGTGATTATAGGGTGTGATCGGTGAAAATGACCACTCTAGGTCATCGAGCAGGATGGTATCCTCGGCCAGCCGGAGGAGGACCAAGTTGTTGACCGCCTACATCTCATTGATCAGGCCACACCATTGGGTCAAGAACTTGTTCGTCTTGCTTCCGGTTCCCTTTGCCCTCGCCGCAGGTGTGGATCTCGATGAGTGGCCATTTATCCAGGGCCTTCTCGCCTTCTCTCTGGTCAATTCCGCCGTTTATGCCTTCAATGATGTGATCGATAGGGAACGCGATCGTTGTCACCCTGGAAAGAAGAACAGGCCTGTCGCAGCAGGACAGATCAGCACGAGGTCCGCTCTCGTCACATCCTTCACGCTCATCCTCATGGCTGCGCTTCTGGCAGCGAATGCCGGGTTGAATGGAGAGGTTCTGGCCATTCCTTCGGTATACCTGCTGCTGAACCTGATTTATTCACTGTGGGGACGAGATGTTCCGGTGGTCGATGTCCTTCTCCTCGCGGCCTTTTTCTTCCTCCGGATCCTGTATGGCTGTGCGTTGCTCGGAGTTCCTCCCAGTGAACGGTTGTTAGTGGGGGGGACTGGAATCGCTTTACTGCTCGCTCTGGGAAAGCGCAGAGGAGAACTTCGGCTAGATCTGGCCATTCGTTTTCGTGAGAGTTTGAACTGGTATACGGAAAAAGGAATGGATCGCACGATCAAGGCTCTGAGCTTCGCGGTGATGTTGTTTTATACAGAGTATTGTTGGCATTCTTCCATCTGTCAGGGAGAGAGTTCCATCTACCAGGAAGAGAGATGGTGGTGGAGTTTACCGCCGATGTATGGCGGTGTTTTGTACTACTTACAGCGAATTCTGGTGGCGAATGACCAGCGATCCCCGGTGGAGCTGGTACTTCGATCGCACTGGATTCAATTCCTACTGATATGCTGGGCCATCTTGACCTGGTTGAGCCTCGGATCTGGTTGAGCCTCGAATGAAGGTAATACTCTCATCCCATCTCAATTTACTATTGGTGAGATAGTCAGTGATGACAGGTATGGCAAGTCATGAAAATGGGCAACCAGAAAATTTGGATGAGAAGTTTCTCGTAACCAGTGGCGAGCAGGGACATGGGTCGGATTGACAGTTGTGTGCCAGCCCTGGTCCCTTCCCTTGCTATCGATGGATTGCTGGGGTATTATTCGTGGGTAGATTTGAAACGCTATTGAGCGGTAACCATATTGATGTAGAGGACTTATTGGTTCGAAATAATGTTCTGGTTGACTTCCCACGACTTGAATAATGGGAATTTTCAACCACCATGTCCATGTATTATGGACGTGGTACTGTTTCTTTATTGCTGTATTATATAGAACGATAAAAGTTCATTCGGCATTCGGCATTCGGCATTCGGCATTCGGCACCTATTGGTTCTGAACAAACGATTGTGCTGATCGACTGTGAATGAAAAGAATATTTGGTGACAATATGCGGGATCAAGAAGACAACTATTCGAAAAAGCAAAAATGGCTCGTCGTTGGTTGGCCTGGAGTCTGTGGAGTGGCCTCCCAGGTGATTCAGAGATTGGACCAAGGATTCGGAGCCGAGACGATCGCATACAGCAATGCGGAGCACTCCTTCCAGGTCGATGAAATTACGATACGAAATGGCGTTGTCTTTCCTGGTCAACTTCCAAAGATGATTTTCCGAAATGCAAAATTGGGCACCCGTCATGACCTGTTGCTTTTTCAACCAGAGCGCCAGCCTGAATCAGGGGGCCTCGATCTGTGTAGGAATGTGCTGAGAACTGCAGTGGCACAGGGCGCCAAAAAAGTGGTTACCTTTGCTGCTCAAGCAAGCACCATCGACCCAAGAGAGACTCCTACCGTGAGCTACTGTTGCACTGATCCAGTATTTGGAAATGAAGTCAAGAGTAGAGGTGTGCAACCGATTCAAGAAGGCAAGGTCAAGGGATTGAATGGACTGATGCTCCTCGCTGCGCAAGAACAAGGCTTGCCTGCGCTCTGTTTAATTGGTGAAGTCCCAACACAGGGCTTGCAGATGCTGAATCCCAAAACCACCAGGTCTCTCCTCCATGCTTTTCTGAATCTCACGGGAGCGAAACTGGATCTTAGTTACATGGATGACAATATCCGGGTGTATGAGGATTACATGCTTGAGTTGAGCGCAAGTTCACAGGAAATTAGTCCCAGTAGAGAATTCCAGATTTCCTCGCATTCGGCGGCTGAAGCGGCGAATTTGGAAGATCTGTTTCAGGAAGCGGCCATCGATCGAAACAGTGCGATGTTCTTGAAGTCGGAACTGGATCGTTTGGGGCTATACCTGCAATTCGAGGATCGATTTCTAGACCTGTTTCGCGACTGCAGTTAACTCATTGACCATTTGAAAAGAACGGGACCACCATCTCTGGCGATCCAGGACTCCTGGGTCGCCGGTTCCAATTTCAGGACCAGTTCAACCTTCAAAGCCCGATTTCACAATCGAGGCTGTCATCTGTCCAGTCGATACCTGGATCGGGGAATGGAACCCATGGCCCTGGACCACCGAGGAAGAAGTAATAGAGCAGGAAAATCGCATCCGAGATGTCAGAGATTCCGTCATCGTTGGCATCTCCAGCATCCATGCAGTTGGGTAGTGGTCCGTCAAGGAATGTATAATCGAGGTGGAAGATCGGATCTGCCAGGTCAACCAGGGTATCCATGTTGACATCTCCACGGATGAAGACGGGTTCCACCGGTGGTGCTCTGACTTCGATGATACCGGAGACGAGAGTGGACACCGGGACGGAACTGCTTCCGATCACGAACATGTTCATGATAGGCGGATTTCCAAAGCCGTCCTGTGGGAAGAATTCAATATCCTGGTCGAGAGAACCCGCACTGATCTCACCGAGCAAGTAGGCGATTTCCTGTGGATATCCGAGTGAGGGGACAGTTTGACCATCGAAAGGTGGGAGAGCATCGAAGAGTACTCCACAGATGATGGTGCCTTCAGTGGGATCCACCTGCTCCTGCACATACTCCGCTTCGATGGAGCCTACCAGGGAGCCATAAACATCGACGATCATGTTCTCGATGGGAGCGGTCGGTGGAAATGAGATCGAAAAGGAATAGCCTTCGAGCAGACCATCCCAGTCCCCCTCGATCGGCAGGCTGAAGGGCTGACCCGCTTCGGTCGTGATGGTGCTGATACGGATCATCGATTCCTGGGCGAGTCCGGGCGTCGCCCCAGGGCCGACCATGATCATGCAGGAGACGCAGAAGAGCAGCAGTGACGGGAGGCTGAGCCTCGCCGTAGCAGGTTCATTATCCAATCGAACTATAGCAATATTACTCATCGAACCCCCAGGAACCAGGCGGGCGAGCTCGGATCCAAACTGTCAGAATCACTCCCTGAGAGATCATCCAAACGATATAGTGACCAGGCGATCGAGTTCAAATGCCGACAGCCACTTTCCTGATGATAACTGCTGGACGGCGTGGCTCAAGCACCAGGAATGCCAACCTCGACCGCCAGGGATACCGGATCACGAGGTCCAGCACAGTTGTAGAGGCTCCCCGGTGGTAGTGGAGCACTCCGCATCGGGAATGGAGCCAGAAATGTCGGATCAGGATTCAATCAGGGCTTTATACAAAGGTGCAGCAGAGATTCATGAGAAAGCGCGACAATCTCTCGGTCGTGGCCTGACACTCGCCGAGAAAATACTTCTTTCACACATGGGCGAGGATTTTGTCGGGGTTCCGCAACGCGGTGTCGATTACTGCGACCTTCATCCTGATCGTGTGGCGATGCAAGATGCCACCGCGCAGATGGCCATCCTGCAGTTCATGCAAGCAGGACTCGATCGGGTAAAAGTCCCGTCAACGGTTCATTGCGACCACCTGATTCAAGCAAGGATGGAAGCCTCGCAAGATCTGGCTGCAGCGGAGCAGATCAATGCCGAAGTCTATCGGTTTCTCAGAAGTTCCTCCGAGAAGTACGGAATCGGGTTCTGGAAACCGGGTTCCGGAATCATCCACCAGGTGGTGCTGGAGAATTACGCGGTTCCCGGTGGATTGATGATCGGTACCGATAGCCATACGCCCAATGCGGGAGGGCTCGGGATGCTTGCGGTCGGAGTCGGCGGAGCCGATGCCGTCGATGTGATGGCAGGATTACCCTGGAATGTGAAGTGGCCCGGGGCGATTGCCGTGAAACTCAAGGGGCAGTTGTCTGGCTGGACTTCCGCCAAGGATGTCATCCTCAAGGTGGCAGGTGAACTCACCGTCAAGGGCGGCACCGGCGCCATAGTCGAGTACATCGGTGACGGTGCCCGGACCATTTCATGTACGGGTAAGGCGACCATCACGAACATGGGAGCCGAGATTGGAGCAACATGCTCGGTCTTTCCTTTCGACGAGGCGATGGCGGTATATCTGCAAGCCACAGGTCGAAGTGACCTGGCACAACTGGCCAGAGACCACGCAGCCTTGCTGCAACCCGACCCAGAGGTCGAGGCGGATCCCGCTTCGGCTTACGATCAGGTTCTGGAGATCGATCTCGACCAACTGGAACCCCATGTGGTCGGTCCACATTCTCCCGATCGTGCACGCCCCATCTCTGAACTGGGAACCGAGGCGAGAAGTGAAGGTTGGCCTCTCGAGATCAGCGCTGCACTGATCGGTTCCTGCACCAACTCATCCTACGAGGATATGGATCGTGCCGCGGCGATCGCAGATCAGGCCGCAGAATTCGGTATTCAAGCTCGTACCAGATTTCTGGTCTCACCCGGCTCGACCCAGGTCTTCCGGACTGTCGAACGAGATGGTCAAGCGGCTTCTTTCGAGAAACTGGGGGGGACTGTACTGGCGAACGCATGCGGTCCCTGTATCGGTCAGTGGCACAGAGAAGATGTCGAGAAGGGAAGCAGCAACAGCATCGTGAGTTCCTTCAACCGGAACTTCCCGGGTCGTAATGATGGGAATGCACAGACCCTGTCTTTCATCGCAAGTCCCGAAATAGTCACTGCATTTGCGATCGCCGGAAGGCTAGACTTCAATCCACTGGTCGATCCGATCGAGGGTGAAGATGGGGAATCTCGGTTGCTGGCAGTCCCATCGGGAAAGAGCCTCCCACCTGCAGGATTCGTCAAGGATATGACCGGATTGGTGAATCCTCCCGTCGATGGATCATCCGTCGAAATCGAGATCGATCCGGCCAGCGAACGGCTTCAACTACTGACTCCATTTGCCAGCAGGGAAGAAACTGAGTACCAGGAGATGAGGCTTCTGTTCAAGGCCAAGGGGAAATGCACCACCGATCACATCTCGCCTGCAGGGCAGTGGCTTCGCTTCAGGGGCCATCTTGAAAACATCTCGAGAAACATGTTCCTGGGAGCGATCAACGAGTTTCATGATTCCCCAGGCATCGGTCATGACGCTACTGCGGCTGGGGCGAGTCGAGTGCTCCACGAAATCGCAGCGAACTACCGAGATTCTGGCAGTGCATGGGTGGTTGTCGGAGATGAAAACTACGGCGAAGGTTCGAGTCGAGAGCACGCCGCGATGTGCCCCAGGTTCATGGGCTGTGGAGCAGTCATCGTTCGGTCATTTGCCAGGATTCATGAGACCAACTTGAAGAAGCAAGGTGTGCTGGCACTTCGGTTTGTCGACCCCGCCAGTTACAGCCTGGCAAAAGAAGGCGATGTTATCTCCATCGAAGGGCTGGCCCAGTTCAGTCCTGGTAGCGAGTTTACTGCCGTCTTCCGCCATCTAGATGGCTCCGAAGATCGAGTGAGTTGCAGTCATACTTTCAGCGAAAGTCAGGTGAATTGGTTCTGGAAGGGTGCTGCACTCAACGTCCTCACCAGTTCTGAAGATCGATAGTTCCACCAGTTCTCGCACCGTTCGCCTCGGGTGATATCCTAGAACCTGGGAAAGTTGGGTGGCTTCTTCTGAGCACCCTGAACGGTGGGAAATTATCATGAAACAGAGATATAGCATTGCTCGCTCTGGACCGGGTCAATATCGATTCGGGCCATCGATCTGTTCGCTATTCTTGGCCCTGTCGATCTCCACTACCGGAGTCGGACAGGGTGTCGTGCTGACTCTGGACACTCCCGATCTGGTGGTGGCTCCGGGGATGCAATTCGATGTTGAACTACGAATCGAAAATCCGCTTGGACTGCAGATTCAGGGAATCCAGCAGGTAGTGTCGTGGGACTCTTCCGCACTCCAGTTGCTTTCCTTGACTCTTCCCGAGCAGATTCCAGATGCTCCTCCAACAGTCGCACTGGTCTGGAATGCACCTCCACCTGTGGGAGTGGGGGGAGATCTTGGCTGCAGTCAGTGGTGGGATGGACAGGGAGTAGAGGCGTTCAGTCTGGGTATGGTAGTGGATGGATCCTGGACCGAGACCTCGACACCTCTGGCGGTGTTACACATGCGAGTCAACACCTTTGCGACCAACGGCGACTTTCCTGTGGTTGGTTGGGCCCCATCGTCACCGATCCCACCGGAGAGATCATCGCAACGACGGCCGCCTCCTTGAATCTGACGGTCAGCGATCTTCAGGGACCGACCACTCTTCAGTGTGCATCTGCAGCAGAGACGGTATACCTGACCTGGCAGGAACCGATCGCTTTCGACCTGGTCCAGATCGAGCGCGATGGAATACTGCTGGCAGAGATCGCTGGTGGAGCAGGATATTTCGAGGATCCAGCAATCCCGGTCGGGTCGATGGTGAGTTATCGGGTACGAGGATTCTCATCCACGGTGCCCTCGACTGCTTCTACTTGCTCTTTGATCGTCGATGGGTCGATCTCCAGCCCGCTGGGATTGTCTTGTGTGAACAGTGGCTCGGGGATCTTGATGAGTTGGCAGAATCCTTTGCCATATCAGTCGATCTCCATCTCAAGAAATGGTTCTCTTCTGGCTTCTCTTGCCCCAGGGAGTAACAGCTTTCTCGATGACGACCCTGATCTCCTGGGCATCCTCGACTACCAGGTGGTCGGATCGATCGGGGGGGAGTCGAGTGATGCGAGTTCTTGTCAGATCGATATACCGATTCCGAATGGCCAGTTCATACGAGGGGACTGCACAGCCGATGGAAACCTGAACCTGGCAGATCCCGTCACCGCATTGCAATATCTGTTCACTGGAGGATATTTACCGTGTGCATCGGCTGCCGATCATGATGATGATGGGACTCTGGATCTGAGTGATGGGATCTCGTTACTTTCATACCTCTTCATTCTCGGAGGTCCACCGGCGCCTCCATTTCCGACGGTGGGAGTTGATCCGACACCCGATGATCTCGGCTGCGAGGTGTCGTGTACGGTTCCAGCGTGCTTCATCGAGTGGGATGGAGATGAGTGCAGTACTGCGATCTTGGTCGGGCTAGGAGAGACCCAGTTCGATACCTCGACCTCGACCACTTCCATCGATCCATACAGTGAGACTGGCTGCACAGATACCTTGCTGGGAGCGATGGAGCAGGATATCTGGTTCAGTTTCCTGGCTCCAGCCGATGGCTTTGCGACCTTTTCGCTCTGCGATCCGAACGGATTTGATTCGGACCTGGTGGTCTACGAGGGATTTTGTTCCTCGATGGTGCAACTCGGTTGTAATGGAGACGACAACAGTTGTCTGGACATCTTGCGATCTCGGTTGAGTGGGATTCCGATCAGCCAGGGCGCGAGTTATCTGATCCGTGTCGGAGGTTGGGACAATCTGGAATTCGGCTCGGGAGTTCTGATCATCACCATCGACTGAGACCGACCTGTTGAGGATCGACATCTACTAATTGATGATCTACACCGGCATAGGTGATGGCGAATCGGACCAGCGGTGCGCGCTCTCCAGCGATGATGGACCAGATTCCCGGATCATCTCCGTCAACTCTGGAGTCAAGTAACGCGCCGCCTTCAGCAGGATCCACCTGACAGTCAAATTCGTGCAATGGAATCGTCATTCCGCCGCCATGCGCCTTCACGAATGATTCCTTCTGGGTCCAGAGATGGAAGAAGGAGGTTCGGCGTTGCTGTATCGGCAGCGATTGCCACTGGCTCAACTCCCTTCGACTGAAGCAGCGTACCGCCAGGTCTTCGATGGGAGCATCTGTACGGACCCGCTCCAGATCGACACCGATGCTGTGAGTTGTCGCGATCGCAACCATCGCCAGAGATTCGCTGTGGGACAGGTTGAATACGATCGATTCGCCATCGAGAGTGGGTTTGCCATGTTCTCCGATGTGGAGTGGTATCGATGGAGCGGGGATACCGAGGTAGTGGGATAGTATCGATCTCAAGCCTGCTCGGGCGACAGTGGCGCGAAGGCCGATCTCTGGAACGACCCCTCGATCCTTCATCTGCTTCTCTGAATCGGGCAGTAACTCGACCAGTTGATCGATTCTCTCCGAGGATTCATCGAGACGGAAGCACCACACCTCGATGCTCTGATCGGTTGGTGTGACTTGCAGATTCATCGGGTCAGTTCTGCCGCTGGCCGGAGGCTTCTGGCCAGTCGCTGAAGTCCCTCTTCGGTGGAGATCTTTGGTTCCCAACCCAGATCATTTTTTGCAGCAGACAGATCGAACCAGTGACTGGTCGAGAGTTGCTGGGCGGTGAAGCGAGTCAATGCCGGCTCTCCTGTGACTCCTGGAATTCGATGGAGCCACTCCAGAAGGGTGGCTAGCCACCAGGCCATCCGAGGAGAGACATCTGGTTTGACCACTTCAAGTTGCGCTGCTTCGAGAATTCCAGCGATCAATAGGTGCAATTCGATCGGTTCTCCGTTGGCGATGAAATAGCAACGTCCACAACAGGGAGATCCTGCCTTCAACGCCGATAGTGCTGCGATGTGGGCATCGATCACATTGTCGATGTAGGTCGCATCGATGAGTGTTCCGGGAGCATCGATCAGCCGAAGGCGTCCCTTTCGCGCTCTTTCGAGGATACGAGGGATGAGATGACGATCTCCTGGCCCCCATACCAGGTGAGGACGGAGGGCGAGGGTCGATAGATTCTCATCGTTGGCTCCAAGTACCGATTTTTCTGCGATCGCCTTGGTTCTCGGATAGTGAGCCAGGTACTTGTCAGGATAGGGAACTTGCTCGTCAATCCCCTCCTGATGGTCGCCACAGAAGACCACGCTCGGGGATGATGTGAAAATCAACCGAGGTACCTGATGGTGCTGGCAAGCGTCGATGACGTTCTCGGTTCCCTTCACGTTGCAATCCTCGAAGTCGCGTGCCGGGCCCCAGACTGAAGCGAGCGCTGCGACATGAAACACCACCTGGCAGCCGGTGACCGCCAGTCTCACCGCTTCAAGGTCGGCCAGGTCACCGCGGATGGTCGCGATCCCTTCATCTTCCAGTTGTCGGTAATGCCCCCTCTGAAAGGTCACGACTTGGTGCCCCAATTCCTTGAGGCGTCGGCTCAACTCTCCACCGATGAAGCCACCGGCACCGGTCACCAGGATTTTCATCGCAGGCTCCTCGCCGCGGTTTGGCTCAGTGATTCACGATTGATCTTGGCGTTGTGGCGGATGTCGACCGGGAATCGACCGGGAAAGATGAAACGCTCGATCTGATCGGCACCAGGCACTGCAGAACCGATCTGTTTCAACTCCTCGATCAGCGCTCGCTGTACCGGACTTGAGGTCTCTAGCAACTCGACGCAGAGGATCGGGATCTGCTGGCCTGTAGGACCGCATCCGACCAATGCAGTGCGCAGGACTTCTGGATGAAGATCAAAAACGCGTTCGATGGCGACGGTGTGAAGGTCACCGGTGGCAGCCGTGACCATCTGGCTCCGTCGACCTCGAAACCAGATCCTGCCGCAACCATCCCAGGCACCCAGGTCACCTGTACGGTGCCACAGCACTCCTTGAGGATCGATGTACTTGTGACCTTGATCCGACTCCACGTCATCGTAGTAACTTCTGGTCACCACTGCGCCACTGGCCCAGATCTCACCGGCCGCTTCTGGCAAAAGCACATCATCTTGCTGCGGTTTCCGGTCGATGGTGGAGATGCGGATCTGGATTCCCTCGACCGGGGACCCGAGGCAGATCCCTTTCCCCTGAAGAGTTTCCGTCCGGGTTTCGAGAAACTCCCGATGATCGATGCAGCAGAGTGGCATCGCTTCGGTGGCTCCATATGGCGTCTCGATCCTTGCCTCGGGTGACAGAGCTTCGGCCAGCGACTCGATTTCATCGTGTCGAGCGGGAGCACCAGCACTGATGATTCGACGCAATCCTGGTGCTTGTTTCTGCTGATCTCTCAGGTAGCGAGCCAGGTTTCCCAGTAATGCCGGTGAGGCGAAAAGACTGGTGATCTTGAAGCGTTCCATCAGTTCGAGCAGGTGGCCCGGGTCGGCGTCAGCAGGTCGGGTGAAATCGATGTTGGGAATGATCGAAGTCATTCCCAATGCCACACCGAACAGGCCGAAGAGTGGAAAGGTGGGAAGATCCACCTCACCCGCCTCGATCCGGTGCAAGTGGCCAATCCAGTCGATCTGATTTTCGATCAGCGAGTGATGGGAGACGGCTCCCTTGGCCGGGCCAGTGCTCCCTGAGGTGAAGAGGATGGCCGCAGTTTCGCAAGCGTCGAGAACCGGTTCATCGAAGGGGATGGCATGATCGACCCCTCTTCGAAGATCTTCCAGTCGGTCGGTAAAGGGTGGAATCCACCCTCGACCCACCGAGATCCTGTGCTGAATCGTGGCTCTGGACCAGCCCAGGAGAGCTCGCCCACGATGAGCGCGAGGAATTCCGATGAATGCCTGCGGAGCGGCACGAGCGATACACCGTCCCAGTCCGGAAATCCCCATACCCGGGTCGATCATCACGATCGGCGCGCCGATTCGCAGGAGAGCAAAGGTACAGGCCAGAAATTCACGGCCTGGAGGAACCATCAGAACCGTGTTCATTCCACGTTCGATGCCCTGACGGGTGAGTGCATGACAGGTGCGATCGACCAGTTGGTCGAGTTCCCGAAAGGTCCGTTGTTGCCAACTTTGACCGGCCATTTCCCACACTGCGACCTGGTCTGGACGATCCTTGGCCTGCTTTCGCAAGCGAAGGGCAACGCCCGCAGTGGGTGAACGTGTCGGAGTGAGGGTACTCATACACACTCCAGTTTTCGCGCGACAGATTCGCGGAACGATTGAATCGCCGGGATCACTCGCTCAGGGGCATCGTCGAGAAGAAGATGACTGCAATCATCCCATCGGTGATGTTCTGCGGATGGAAAACGGCGCAGCCACTCGGCCAGGAAACCATCATCAAATACCGGATCCTTCGATCCCCAGAGCAACAGCAATGGATGATCGGACAGGGCCGAAAGCCCCGATTCGACTCGGGCCAGGGTATCCCATGAAGGATCGGAAGGGTCGACGGGGATGTCCTCGACGAAGCGATGGACCGCCAGTCTGCTCCTGTAATCACTGTAGGGAGCGCGGTAGCCGGCTCGTTCCGCCCGCGACAGTCGTCGTCTGCGAGTACCGATGGCCAGCGTGCCGAGGACGAACGCATCGAGCCGGCGGACCAGGAACTCACCGATCGGACCTCGCGCGGGCCGGATGATCCAGGGGAACGCCATTCCCTCGGGAAGAGCGAATGCGGCGGTATTCATCGCCACCAGTGAGGAGAATCTCTCCGGTTTTCGACCTGCGACACCAAAACCGATGGCACCTCCCCAGTCATGAGCGACCAGAGTCGCTCCAGAATGGATGCCGAGGTGGTCGAGCAATCCCTCCAGATCATCGATGCGATTCGCGAGTCTGTAACTGTAGTCCGTTTCAGAGGGTTTGTCAGAGAATCCGCATCCGATGTGATCGACTGCGATGACCCGATGGGACATCGAGAGTTGCGAGATCAATCGTCTGTAGTAGAAGGACCAGGTCGGATTGCCGTGGACACAGATGATGGGATCACCCTGACCCTCATCTACATAATGCATTCGAACTCCGCAACCACGATCGAAATAGTGGTTCCGGAAGGGGAATTCCTCATCGACAAATAGACGGTTCATCGCCACTCCCAACCGATCATTCGACACACCAGACCACTCCCGATCCCGAGAAATGTGACTTTGTTTCCGGCCTCGAGGATGCCCCTCTCGGCAGCGATCGCAGCAGTCATCGGGATCGATACCGTACCCATGTTGCCGAGAAAAGGGTAAGTGATGAAATCGTTTTGTTCAGAGAGTCCCAGTGAGGGAAGAATTTTCTGTCGATGAGCAGAGCCGACCTGGTGACAGATGGTGCGGTCGACATCGGCGGGAGACCACTGCATCTGCTCGAGGAAGCGTCTCCAGGTGCGAGTTCCCAGTTCAATGCCGTGCTGGAGCACTCCGATCGAGTCCGTTTCCATGAATTCGATGCGGGCTGCTGGATGATCTTGCTCTGGATCGACCTCGACGCCCCAACGACACAGTGAATACCAGCGAGGATCGGTTCCATGAGCGGTTCCCAGTAGCCGCGGACCCGCAGTGGAGATCCTCGATGAAACCAGCAACATCGCTGCCGCCCCTGAGCCGCCAGTCAATGTCGCCAGGGTCGAGATGAAGTGATCCATCTTGGGGGTGTGAAGCAACTTCTGCTGAGCGATTTCGACGATCTCACGAGCACTTTCGCAGCAAACGACCAGCGCCGCATCGATCCGACCGAGGCGAATTGCATCGGAGGCGAGGACGATTCCATCCATGGAGCCCAGGCAGGCATTGGAGATGTCGTGTATCTCGACATCCATGGGGAGCTCCAGTTTCGCTGCCACCGCACAGCCAGTCGCCGGCTCGTAAGACTCGCGGCACACTCCGGTGTAAGATAACCGGTCGATCTGATCGCCCGTCATGTTGGCCTGGTCGAGCGCATGTTGGCATGCTCTGGCAGACATCTCCGAGATGCTGGTCTTCTTCGGCCACCAGCGTCGCTCTGCGACACCGGTCAGATGTTCCAGTTGTCCCGGTGCGATGCCCATGGTTTGCCAGGCAGGGGCGAGCGTCTCCTCGATGGCACCACTGGTGACCACTTCGGGGGCCATCTCGATGCCGATCGAAGCGAGGTGGACCTGGTGGAGTGGAGTCGATTGTCGATTCATCGATCGAGCTCCCTTCTCTCGATGGAGAAGTCTTCCATCGAGTAGATGGGTAAATCGTCGACCAGTAACAGCCCGTCTGCCAGGATCAATCCTCGTTGATCGTCGATGCTCTGGATAGTGGCCTCGACGACGACTCGTTTCCGATCGGGGATCACCTGTCCTCGATAGGTCCATCGGTGCGGAATCCCCGGAGCCAGGGTACGGGGGAGCCACTGCTGGTCACTACCCCAACGATCCCTGGCCACCACCTGCAAGAGCTGGAGCATCGACTCCAGGCCGAGACTTCCTGGCCATACCGGATCTCCCATGAAGTGCGCTCGAAAGAACCATGCGTCCGCGTCGACATCGATTCCACCCCGGATGAATCCCTGGCCAGCGGTCCCACCATCCGGAACGAACAGTTCCACATCTTCGACCATTCTAAATCGAGGATCCGGTCCATCGGAGTAGTGGGGGACCGGGAACGATTTCCCTCGCATCGCTTCGCGTGGTGGGATGGTCCTTGCAACAGCACCGGGAAGGCCAACCTGTTGGGCGAGAGCCTCGGCCGGGAAGAAGCCGAAGTAGGTGTTTCCGCGATAGACGGGCCCTTGCGAGTCAGACACTTCCAGATCGAAGTGCTGGATCCACATCCCTGCGGCAAAGTCTGCGGAGGTCAGTCGAACTCGGGTGGTGAGCAAACCGTTGTCGCGTCCCACTGGACGCAACTGGGTGGCTTCACCACCGAGGTTTCTGAACTGTAACGGATGGTCGCCCGTCAGGGCGGAGCCGATGTACCCCGCGAGCCAGCCGCAGGGTTGCAGTGCAATCTCTATCAGTACCGCAAATGGCATCTCTTCATTGCCTCCAGCATCGAAGTACCACGCATCGGGGACTGCAAGATATTCAGCGGTACAAGCGGCCCCGGGGGAAACGACCCAGGGGGGCCCTTCAACATCGATGATCCGATCGAGGAAGCAGTAAGGCGGACCGGGTAACCGGGCGATGAAACGATCGTGGTCGAAGGGCAGGTAGCGATCTCCAAACGCCAGCGATGGTTTTCCCGTGGCGAATTCGAGGATCTGTGAATGGTCAAAAAGGGTCGCTGCGGCGGAGGCGATGATCGGCGAGTCTCCTCCGCCTCCCGCAGCACCGACAGGAATCGAACGGGGATCGATGGCAACTACAGTCTTTTGCGGACTCGACCCGGTTCCAGCCCACATCGCCTCGATGCCCTGGCGATCGAGCCCCTTCAGCCGAAGAGACATTCCTTCCATCTCGACGATGGGACGACCATCGGCATACATCGTGGCATCCGTGATCACATAGGGTTCCGGACGGAATCCGATCTCCTTGACCTGCACCTCGTAACTGACCTGGCGAGTTTCTGGCAGCACCTGGCCACGACAGCGGAGTCGCCCGGCGACCCCGGGAACCGGCATCGGGATCACCTGGTCCTGTTCGCCGACCCAGCCCCAGGCGGTGAGCATCGTACGCAAAGTATGAAGGCAACACTCGTACATCAGGGTTCCAGGCATCACCGGATCATCGCTGAAGTGACAGGTGAGGAACCAATCATCGGGCTGGATCTCCAGTTCAGCCACCGCTCTTCCCAGTCCCCACAGCCCCCCGGTGGGTTCGATCCGAGAGACCTGGTCGAGCAGTCGCATGCGACCTCCCGGCAGACGCATCGGAGATGACAGCGGGAGAGAAGCGAAGCGATCATCGAAGGCTGCGACCAGATCTCCACGACGTAAAGCCTCGACCTTGCTGTGATCGAGGGTGAGAGGTGTGATCCCGGCGGGAGGGATCCAGCCCTCAGGCGCGACCGGTTGAGGGCGTGGACGATGCGGCGCCTTGACGATCCCTCTTCCCTTGGCGAGTTCTTCCTCAGAGAAGAAACCGGCGCACCCGTCTCGCATCGAGATCATAGGTTTTCCATCGACGGTTCCCTCGAAGTGGAACCGGAAGAGAAGCGTCTTGTCCTGGCGGAAGAACTCATCGATGTGGATGTCGTAGATGATGGTATTTCCGGCAGCGGGAAGGTCATCATGGAAGATCACCTGTGCATCGAGCAATCGATAGACGGAGAGCCCTTGAGTGTGAAGATCGGTACCGAGAAAAGCGCACAGGAACAGGTCTGCCTGGCCACTTTCGACGGCGATGGATGTCGGAATTCGACCCGCGTCGAGATACCAGCAGTCCGGCACAATATCATGAGCCGTGACGATACGTCCCGGTCCAAGAGTGAGGGGTTCCCCTTCCAGTTCGAGGATCCGATCGACCAGCATCAGTGGCTCGTCGGGTAACCGGACCCTGGTCGAGAATTTGTCTGCGAAGGCATATTGTGCTCCGAGCACCGGAGCGACCAGGCCGCGGGCAAATTCGAGACAAAGACTGCGGTCAAAGAGAGCCGGTATCGTCTCGGGTATATCGACGGTCGATGTTTCTATTGCGGCAGTCCGTTCGGCGCCAGCGGGGGCTTCCATCACTGCATCGGTGACACCTCCAACGGAGGTCTCATTACTCAGGAGTCTCCGACCTGCTCTGGCCTGTTCGAGACGGTCGAGCAGGGACGGGGATGGCACCCTCGACGAAGCAAACTGTCGGGGTAGCGCCACGGCCGGTGCAGCGGGAGTCTGCGAAGTGACAGGCGAAGTGACAGGCGAAGTGACAGGCGAAGTGGCAGGCGAAGTGGCAGGCGAAGTGGCAGGCGAAGTGGCAGGCGAAGTGGCAGGCGAAGTGGCGAACCCGGTTGGACTCCCCTTCCGTTCGCTGGAGGGTGCGGTCCGGCAGCTCGGAACTGCCGCAGTCACCATCGTACCTGCACCGTCTTCGATGGTCAGATTGCTGGAAGAATCAGCCTCGGTGGTTCCTGTTCCCAGATAGGCTGTCAGATCTGCGGGAACTCTCTCGGCGATGCAGGCGGCGATGATCCGGCCGAGCGAGAGTTCTTCATCTTCTCCACGCCAGAAGAGTGGCAAGGTCCGGTGTGGAAGATCTCCCAGGGCATTCTGGGTCAAGCGAGAACAGGACGCTCCGGGTCCTGGCTCGATGAAGATCCTCGATCCAGCTCGCCACAGGGAGTGGACCAACTGTCGGAAATCAAACCCCTCGGTCGCCTGCAATACGATCGAATCGGCGACTCCATCACTGGTCAGTGGAATCGGTTGGGCGGTGGCGGTGGAATGAAGTGTGACTCCGCCAATCGGCGGATGGACAGGCCAGTGGTGCAGTGCGTGGTATCGGTCACGAACCTGTGAGACCAGTGGACAGTGCACCGAGGTGACACCATCGAGGTGGATCGCCGTCCAGCCTCGGGAATTGCAGAGGGAGGAGAGCACCGCCGGGTCTCCGCCAATCACCGTTTCTCGATCGCCATTGACGATCAGCAGGTAGAGGCGTGGTATCTGGGCGATTGCTTGACGAACTTCGGCGTGAGGGCGATCGACCACTGCGGCGCTCCAGGGCGCGTGGCTGCCCGTTGGCAAGGACCACTCCCGAGCGGCGGCTCGATTTTCTCCAGCGAGCCAGTGGGTGAACAGATCATCATCTTCCATTTGTTGCTGCATCGAATTTCGATCGCGCCAGGCACGCAATGCGAAGAGCATCGTCGTTTCACCGAGGCTATGCCCGGCAGCTCGCTCCGGATCGATACCGCATCCCAGCAGCAGATCGGTTCCAAAACAGCCCAGGGTGACCTGGGCAAGGATGGCATCTCGCGGATCACCGGGCAGTGTTGCATCGGACTGCCACGACTCAGGAGACTCCAACCAGCGGACGCGGCCGCCCGTGGTCAGGGCGGTGCCATCGAGTGCTCCTGGATATCGGGTCAGGAGTTGCCGTCCGGCTCCTGGGTAAAGGCTTCCAGATCCGGGATAGATGAAGGTCACATCGCCGCAATAACCGAGCGGAGTTGCCGAAGAGCGATGGAGTTCCCATCCGGGGCCTTTTCTCTCGATGGCGATGCCATCGAGAAAAGTCATCAGGGTGGCGAGGGCATCGGTGAGAGCGGCTCCATCCTGGAACAAGACGGTGACCGCACGAGCGGCAGATTCTATCCGTGGCTGATGGATCAGCCACTGTCGAGCGATGGAGGCGGCGCTGCCGCTGCGACCGTAAGAACGAGATCCCACCTTCTCGGCCAGGGATTCGATGCTGCGGCGATCGTCTCCCTCGAGGGCGATGATTCCCCAGCCCGGTTCGCCGAGGCAGGAGGGGCGGGGAATCCACTCTTCGGTCATCTCGGGCGAAACCTGCTCGGTCGAGATCACCAGAGCCGCAGTATCCCCGAGCATCCCCGATCCCTCGATCAACACGCGGCGGCGTTCATCGCCACTGGCAGTCCAGGGCAGCGGCGCAGCATCGTCGATACCGGGCAGGACTTTTCGACTGGCGGCGCAGGTTCCTTGCAGCAATGACAGCATGAAGGAGGTCGATCCACCCGCAGAGAGGCCGGCCGGCAGGGTGACCTGCCAGCCGGGAAGACCAGCGGTCGATGCCGTGGATGAGTGGCTCTCGTCGTTGCAGGTCAAATCGATGGAATGTTCGTCGATGTTGGCCTCGAGTAGTGCCGAGTAGCGGGCAAGTTCACGAGCAGGAGAGTTCGCATCCTGTCGAAGAAGAACCCCCCCAGAGGCGCCACCGATTCCATCGATGGTGGCGATGATCGGACCGTCGGTACTTTTCACATCTTCAAGTCTTTTGAGCAGAACCGCCGCAGCGGCATCGGTGCGAGCGGGCTGTGAATCGACGGCATCATGAAATCGAGTCAGGATGTCGAGACCCAGATCCGACGATGCGGCCAGAGCGACATCGATCTGCTGATCCTGGAGAGATCTCACCGCCAGCTCGATGGCTCTGAATCCAGAGATCTGGTCGGCGCTGACGGTGTGGCACGGTCCGCCCGCGTCAAGATCACGAGCCACCCGGCTGGCAGCGATGCTGCCGAGGGCACCCATCACACGATTGGCATCCAGTGGGGGACTCGCCGCATCCTTCAGTGTCGAGATCCAGCGACTCACATCTTCGGTCTCGGCATCGATGCCCAGTTCTGCGAGCCACTGACGAGCACGATCGGGGAGCATCCAGCGAAGGTGATAGATGCTACTGCGGGGATCGATCCCGAGTCCTACGAATAATCCGCCGCGTTCGCCGAGAGAATCGAGCCCACTGCTCGAAAGAGCCTCCCTGGCGACCATCAGAAGTGCCAGTTGCTGAGGCAGCATCTCGACCAGCTCAGTCGGCGGAATCTTGTAATCGACCGGTGAAGCGCTGAGCCTGCCACAACTCTCTCCCGTGTGGAATTCCAGTCCACGCTCCTTTACCCAGTGGGCGGCGGGAATCCCCAGATCTCCTGGCATCGGAAGTGGCATCTGTTGGCCGGGAAGGCCGAGCAATGCTGCGGCGACCTGATCGATCCCGAGATGAGGTCCGGCGATGGCACCCAATCCCAGGATGGCAATTCGTCCCCCAGAGGAGTGTGTTTCGATCGGCGCCGGTGGTGCCATCGGAGAGGAGGATACGGAACTCTTGACGACAGGAATGGTGAGCCGTGGCGAGGGGGCTTCCTCCAGCAACAGGTGCGCGTTGATGCCACCGAAGCCAAAAGCACTGACCGCTGCACGGCGTGGTGCTCCGGAGCGTCTCGACCATCGTTCACTCCCGTGGGGAATCCTGAAGGGTGAGGAATCGAGATCGATGCCTTCGGGTGGGGAGTCATGATCGGGGAGTCCGGGGATCAATTTTCGATCCATCGCCAGCAAGACCTTGATCACTCCTGCGGCACCCGCCGCGGTGAGTGTGTGCCCGATACATGCCTTGACCGATCCCAACGCACACTGTCCAGGCTGCCAGGAATCATCTTGCCACAGTTCGAGCAGACTTCGCAGTTCAGTGGCGTCTCCGACCGGAGTGCCGGTGGCGTGGCACTCGATGTAATCGACTGCAGAAGGGGTCCAGCCGGCAGAGTGATAGGCGGCACGCATCGCCCTCAATTGACCCTCGCCAGAAGGAGCGAGCAAGCCACCGGAGCGATCGTTGGAGAGGCCCGCTCCTCGGATCACTCCGAGGACAGGACAGCCTTCGGCGACGGCATCATCGAGTCGCTTCAACAGCAGGACTCCGGCACCTTCTCCGACCAGCAGGCCTTGCCCACGATGGTCGAGGGGGCGACAGCGGCCCTCGGGAGAGAGGGCTCGAAGTTGCGAGAAGCCCATCTGGGTGAAGAGGCAATCTGGCCGGGAGACCCCACCAGCGAGAGCCGCATCGCAGCGCCCTGCGGAGAGATCGCGACATGCGATCGACAGGGCATAGAGAGAAGATGCACAGGCGGCGTCGAGAGTGATCGCACCGCCGCGAATTTTCAGCGCTCTCTGAAGAGCCGCTGCGGGTAACGAGGCTCCGTGGCGATCGAGTGGGTGACTACAAGGTACACCGCGTGGTCTTCGATCTTCGAGGCCGGGAGAGTGGATTCCCCGAGAATCGAGAACCATCTCTTCGATGGTGTCGCCGATCACCGCCTCCGCCACCGAGGAACTGGATTCGGTCGGCAACAACAGCTGGCCGAGGATGACACGGGTTCGATCTGGATCGAGCTGGTCTCGATACAACTTCGCCGCTTCCACTCCAGCGATGACCGCTAACCGCACCGAAGGATCGACCGTCTCCGCCAGCTCCGGATCCAGATCTCCCAGGTCACCTACTGCTGGATCGACAAAGCAGCCCCGTTCCGAGCGAACCTGATCTGGTGAAATCGTTGGGCCGCCGAAAGCCTCCGCCAGCGACAAGGTCCAGCGATCTTTCGGCACCGTGCGGGATGTGTCCCGCCCGCTGTGGATCACGTCCCAGAAGGAACCGGGGTCGGTGGACTCCGGAAATCGAAGGCCGAAACCGATCACCGCAATCGGCTTCAAGGGTGGGCTTCTTCCGTCAATCGATCCCGTTGGAACGCAGATTCGAGAGACGCATCGATGACCACCTCTGCACCCTCGATGGTGATGGCAGGACTTCCGGTGCGGTTGAGCACCTCTACCCGCGCAGTGGCCATCGAGCCCACCACGGTTTCGATGTGAATCCTCGTCTCGAGGAGTCCGCTATCGATCGGTGAATGACAACGAAGTCGTGCGATTCCACAAGGGAGACACGGTTTTTGATGCTGGGATCGACTCCACAGGATCAGTGCCTGGAATGCGGCATCGATGCGAAGCGGGTCGATGAGCCAGTCGGAACGAGGGGCAGCGTTGAACCAGGTGGATGGCTTCGAGGATCCATCCGATCGAATCGCTAACTGTGAACGGGTGATCTTCGAGACCTTCTGGATGCACTGGAATCGCGGACCGTGGAAGAGTGAGGTTCCGTATCCTGGATCGTCCGCTCCACTGTACTCCGGGGCCATCAGGCGGGACCGGGTGGTGGAACGGGGCCCGAGCAGGATCTGCGCACGAGCATGGAGACGCGGATCCGCAGTGGACGAGCGGATCTCCACCGGAACCCGCAGATGATCCGCTGCGGATTCGGGCGTGCCGGTCATCCAGGTGATCTGTTGCTCTTCGCGAGGGTCGAGGATGACACCTTTGAGAATTTTGAACTGGTCGACTCCCTGGAGTTCGAGACCCGGATGGCGGTGAAGTGCTGCCTGTGCACACCATTCGAGCAGAAACGCAGCGGGAATCACCGCCCTTCCATTGAGCACATGATCCTTCATCGCAGGAAATCGATCGATCGAGAGGGTCAGCGTTGGTCCCGCTTGCATCGGGGTGTTTTCGTCGGGTGCAGTGATGGCGGTGGAAGATGCAGTAGTTTCCATCTCCTCGAAAGCACTCGAGGGGCTGTTGCCGAAGTCGGTGATCTGTTGCATCGTTTCGGCGATCGAACCCAGCGGTGCCAGGAGGATGGGTTGAGCGGGGCCCATCGATTCCATCTTCTCGATGAAGAGACGAGCGCCCTGAGCAAGGGGAATCAGTTCGATTCCTTCCTCATGAAAGACCGACCGTAGTCCTTCGTGGACCATCCCCCCATCCCAGGGACCCCAGCCCAGGCTGGCGACCTGGCAGTTGGGCCGGCGAACCGATTCAATCGTCGCCATTCGATTGAGAACCTCATTGGCGGCGGCGTAATCGCTCTGCCCTTTTCGACCCAGTCGAGCGGTGGTGGAGGAGAAGAAGGAAATGAAGTCGAGTTCGTCATCCTTGCAGATGGAGAGAAGGTGTCGAGCGGGATCGACCTTGGTGGTCCAGACCAGATCGAATTGCTGGTCGCTCTTGTCACAGATCCAGCGATCCGCAAGGACTCCCGCACCGTGAATGATTCCACGAACAGGTCCATGGCTGGCTCGCGCATCATCGATGCATCGTGTCAGCTCTTTCCGATTACGAACATCGAGGGATCGATACTCGACCTCACAGCCGAGGCTCCTCAGTTCATCGAGGTGACGGGCCAACTCTCGAACCTTGCGAATCTCCAGCGCTTGCTCGCGGATGAGAGCGGGAGTGACTCCCTCTGCCGAATTGCGGAACAGGTGAGATTCCAGCCGGTCATCGGAGACTGCGGCGGCCCAGTCAGGTTCCGATCCTGGAGCGGGAGTTCGGCCCAGGAGCAGTAAACTGGGCTGGTAGCGGCGTGCCAGTTCATCGACGCAGGCGGCAGTGACTCCTCGGGCTCCGCCGGTGACCACCACCAGAGCTCCCTTCGAGATCAGCGTTCGGGACGGTGTCGTGGTCGGCAAAGATTCCAGTCCGATCTCGATTCGTAGTTCGGGTGTCAGCCCCACTTCCATTCCCTGTCCCTCGAGCAGCTCGATCACCAGTTCATCGACCGCTTGTCGTGTGTCATCGAATTCGGGGGAAAGATCGATCGATCGGACATCGATAGAGGTCCACTCCCTGGCGGCACACTTGGCGAGTCCTGAGAGTGCGGCACAGGCAGGATCGATGGCACAGGAGATCGGGTCGATGGCCCCGAGGCCGAAGTGGCCGTCAAATCGTTGCACCATGGCGACCAGTGGAGTGAAGGAACCATCCTGGTCGAGCAGCACCTTGCCCGCCTCGCGGAGCCACTGGAAGGAGTGCGCCATCGCTTGATCTGGGTCGGTAGGGGAGTCGACCACCACCAGTAGACCACCGAGGGGAGCACCCGCTGTGATGGGAAGGCCACTCTCGATCGATTCCAGTGAAGCATGAAGTGCGGAGATTCCAGATTGTTTCAGACGCGCCACCAGTGTCGTTCCCAGTGCTGGTGAGTCACAAGCGACCAGCAAGGAGCGACCAGCGAAGGAGTGCTGTTTCGTGGCTCGGGCGATCCGTGGCACAGGAAGAGCCACTGCAGCCGCCTCCAGTATTTGCACCTTCGGTGGCGCATCGTTGACCGGTGGCGACGGGGTGAGTGGCGGAGTGTGCGGTTCACCGACATTCGAGCCATCATCGGTGACCATCGATGTTTCGCTTGAGGCGGCAAGATTCTTGGTGGTAGCGGAGGGGTCCTTACCGTACCAGTCGACGATGGCATCGATGCTCCGGAGGCTACCGAGCAACTCGGGTGGAATCGCCGGTAACTCGGGACGCTGCTCCCGTAATGCCGAGAGGATTTCGACCCTCTTGATGCTATCGATGCCGAGATCCGCTTCCAGGTCGAGGTCGGTACCGATCGCTTCTGCGGGATAGCCGGTCTTGTCTGCGACCACGATCACGATGGCTTGACGGATGGAGTCGTCGGGCTCAACAGAAGTGGGCGGCAGAGCGGCCTTCGGTGGATCCACGACCAGATCGGCCGGCAAAGGCGCATTGGCGGTGGTCGGGACGTTGGATTTGATGGGCGCAGGGGCCGATGCGGTATACCAGGCCACGATCGAGTCGATGGTCCGAAGGGCTCCCAGTTGTTCGGGAGGGATCGCAGGTAGTTCTGTTCTGCGCTCTCGCAAGGCGGAAAAAATCTCTACTCGCTTGATGCTATCGATACCCAGGTCCGCTTCCAGATCGAGATCGGTAGCGATGGCGTCGAGGGGATAGCCGGTCTTGTCGGAGACCACCTCGCGAATCGATAACTGCAACGTCAGGTTTTGTGCCACCGGTACCGGCGTGGTTTCGACCTCGGGAGTACCGAGCACCTCCGCAGGTGGCGGTGGTGGTGGCGCAGGCGGCGTAGTGGATGAGGATCGATACCAGGAAACGATGGCGTCGATGGTTCGAAGTGAGCCCAACATCTCGGGTGGAATCGCCTCCAGGTCGGGCCGATGTTCGCGCAGGGCGGAGAGGATCTCGACTCGCTTGATGCTATCGATGCCGAGATCTCCCTCCAGATCCAGGTCTGCAGCGATCGCTTCCGAGGGATAGCCGGTTTTCTCTGCCACCACTTCGATGATGAGATGGGTCAGACCATCTTCCTCAGCGACCGGTACGATCACTTCGACGTCTTCCACGATGGGAACTGAAGACGGCGGTGCCGACAACGGCGGTGCGATCGACGGCGGTGCGATCGACTGCGGTGAGATCGACTGCGGTGAGATCGACTGCGGTGAGATCGACTGCGGTGAGATCGACTGCGGTGAGATCGACTGCGGTGTGATCGACCTTGGTGTGCCGGAGAGACTCGCCTCGAGAACCTGCTCGGCGGCGCGTTGTGCCTCGGCCAGGGTACGCTGCATCGCCAGTGCTGCTTCGATCGCCTGCATCAGAGACTCCTGGCTGCTGGCTTGCAGAGCATCGGTCACAGGAGATTCGATGCTCGTGGGAAGGATTGCGGCATCGGGAGTCTGGATTACGGATTCAGTCCGCGTTTTTGGTGGTGTGACCGCCACTGAAGAGACGGTCGGAGTGACTTCTCCAGGTTTTAAATTGGCACCACCGATCATCACGACCATCGCACCATCTGCGTTGACCTGGGTCGGACCACAGGGGTCCCAGGCACAAAGATCGACCGGGTGCCCTTCCACCGCCAGCCTTCCGATGGCCCGAGCCAGGTCAGTGCCATCGACTTTCTGGGCATCGATGCAGATCGCCGAAGATAGTGGGGATACATCGGCGAGGATCGACTGGATCAGACCGGTGAGCACCTGCCCAGGACCCACTTCGAGGAAGGTAGAGGCGCCACACTGGACCATTTCCTCGATCATCTCGAGAAAATGAACCGGGCGTGTGATCTGGTTAGCGAGCAACGATCTCGCTTCTCCTTCACCATCGGGGTAACGGCGACCGGTGCTGTTCGAAAACACAGGAGCTGTGGATGGATGAATCCTCGCCTGGTGGAGGACTTCCTCGAAGGGGATCGCGGCGGATGCCACTTCTGGTGAATGGAATGCCGCAGCGACCGGTAACTTCTGATGACGGATTCCCCGCTGGTCGAGGACTCTCATCGCATCGGAGATCGCTGGCGAAGATCCAGAGAGTACCGCCTGCTGCGGTGCGTTTCGATTGGCGATGACCAGATGGGGGCAGTTCTGCTCGACGAATCTCTCCAGTTCTCCGATCGGTAGCGCAACCGCCAGCATCGATCCGGCATCGTCTCCTCCGGCACTCGCCATCAGGCGACCGCGGAAATTGGCGAGCTGGTGGAAATCGACTTCGCCCAGTCGTCCGGCTGCCGCCAGGGCAGTGAGCTCGCCAAAGGAGTGTCCGCCGAACAGTTCTCCCTCGATTCCGAATCGGCCCAGAATCTGGTACAGCCCCAGGCTGACCGCGCCGAGCGCTGGTTGCGCCACATCGGTCTGGCGAAGGGCTTCATCGTGTTCTGAGGAATGGTCATCCCAATCTCGCGGCGGCCAGATTTTGGCGGCCAGTCCCGAATCCTCCTGTTGATTCCAGAAGGCGCGTTCTGCCTCATCGATGACACGGATCATCTCCGGGAAGCGACAGGCGGTGCTTCTCAGCATGTCGACTCGTTGAGAGCCCTGTCCGGGGAAGATGACTGCCAGCGATCCTCTCCGGGGACCATGATCGCGGTCGATTCCCCCGGGAAGACTCCAACGGGTGTCCTGTTCCTGTTGGACCGCCTCGAGAGCGGATTGCAAACGTGCCGCAGCATCATCGGAACGTCCGACGACGATGGAGATCCGGTGATCGTCACTCGCCTTGAATCGGGCGCGACTATCTCGCGCCACTGCGTCGATCTCGGTCGAGTTTTGCAGTTGCTGGATCTCGGTGAGTGCATGTTCAAGTTGCTGTAGCAGTGAATTCCGTTGACTGGCGCTGAAACTGAACAGCAGGGCGCAATCATTCCAGTCTGTTTCGATCCGACCCGCAGAGTTTTCCTCTAGCACCGCATGAAAGTTGCTGCCACCGAAGCCGAAAGAGGAGACCGCAGCTCGTCTGGGAAAGTCAGGGTGCTGAACCCAAGGGCGGGCGACCTCTTCGATGTGAAATGGCGAGCCCGTTTCACGCAAGGTGTCGAGAGGTTGCCTGATCTTGATGCTGGGGGGCTGGACCTTGTGGTGCAACGCCAGCACCGCCTTGATCAGACCCGCAGCGCCTGCGGCCGCCTTGGTGTGCCCGATCTGCGATTTGACCGAGCCGAGTGCGCAACGATGCGCATCACTTCCTTCTCGTGCATAGATCTCCTGTAGGGCACGGAGTTCGATGGCATCTCCCACTGCAGTGCCGGTGCCATGGGCTTCGACCAGCCCGACAGTCGATGGAGAGATGGATGCCTGCTGATAGGCATCCTGGAGTGCTCGCTGCTGTCCATCGACGGTCGGAGCATAGATGGCCGATCCCTTGCCGTCGCTGGAAGTACCGATGGATAGGAGTCGGGCATAGATCCGATCGCCATCTCTCACCGCATCATCGAGCCGTTTCAGGACGACGATTCCGATTCCTTCTCCCAGTATGGTTCCGTCACCTTGGCCATCGAAGGGTCGAGCATCGCCGGTGGGGGACAGGGCTGGAGTCTTGGAGAAGCACATGTACATGAAGATGTCGTTGAAGGTGTCGACTCCACCGGTGACCACCATGTCGCTTCGTCCACTGCGCAGTTCCAGTGAGGCGAGGTGGAGAGCGGCGAGTGAGGATGCACACGCCGCATCGGTGACGCAGTTGGTGCCATGCAGATCCAGTCGATTGGCGATGCGCCCGGCAACGACATTTCCGAGCAATCCGGGGAATGAGTTCTCTTGCCAGGAGACATAGGAACTGGAGATCTTGCTGACCACCGCGGCTGCGGTTTCTTCGTCGACTCCAGATTCGCGCAGTGCTCGCCACCAGTGCGGGTGCCCCAGTCGTGCTCCGAGTGGAACCACCATTTCGAGAGCCCCGGTGACCCCGAGGATCACCGATGTGCGTGAGCGGTCGAAGGTGGTTCGTGGATCGTATCCAGCATCTTCGAGTGCTTGTCGGGCGGCGACCAGTGACAGCAATTGTGAGGTGTCGGTGGCTTCGAGATCTCGTGGTGCGATGCCGAAATCGATCGGATTGAACGGGATCGGAGTGAGGAAACCACCACGCCGGCCATAAGTTCGATCCGCGGAGGACTGGTCTCCATCGTGATAATCGTCGGGATTCCAGTAACCGTCGGGTATCTCTTCGATCATGTCTCTGCCGTCGCGAATTCCTGCCCAGTACCCCTGACGATCCTGGGACCCGGGAAATAGACAGCCGATACCGATGATGGCGATGGCTGGATCGGCAGATGATTTTGCTGGTCGTTTACTCATGATGGGGTCCTCATCGAACTGACTCGGGATTCGGCGACCCGTACCGGTGACCGATCGATGGAGCCGCGGGGGAACACCAGTCCCTGGCGGAGAAGATGGGCATGCCTGGCGGAGATGGCCGCCCCCTGCAGCAGGGCCCTGGCAACATCGGCCACTCGTCGTGTGCCCGGGGCTTCGAGCCAACTACCTCGGGTCCATTCATTGAAGGCACCCATCGCCGGTCCGCACCAGATTTGATAGTCCAGTTTTCGCTCCAGATCTCCACAGTTGGCCCACTCGGAGGAGAGTCCCAGGTACCAGCGAAACACCAGTGCCATCTGGTGGTGCGGATCCTGGTTTGCTCGTTCCACCTGGGCTGGTTCGCGCTGGAGAAAGAAGGAACGAGTTTGTTGCCAGACTTGATCGATAGGCATCCGAAACAGGTCTTTTTCAAGACGTGCGCACTCTGCTGCGGGGATTTGATCGAGTGAATTGTAGTTGCGATACAGTTCCAGCAGTTTCTTGGCCCTCGGACCAAAAAGGGTACCGCTGCGAAGAACCTGAAGATGCACTCCCATCTCGAACATGTCGGAAGCGGGAGCCATGATCACATCTGCTGGCCCTGCAGCCGCCAGCATCGAACGCACCACATCGCTCGATCCCGATTCAACGCACGCCTGATGCACCGATCCGATGACAAAGTAATCGGCTCCCAGTGCCAGAGCGGCACAGATGGCATCGGGGGTACCCAGCCCACCGGCGGCTCCGATTCGAACTCTTCCCGTTGCAGGAACCTGCAGGGCGATTTCATCGCGCAATCGGCTGAAGGCGGGCACCAGGGTAGCCATCGGTCGATTGTCGGTGTGGCCTCCCGAATCGGCCTCTGCTGTGATGTCATCGCAAATGGGCATCGAACTGGCCCACTGTGCCTGGTCGGCGGTGATCTCCCTGCGTTCGAGAAGGGATGAAATCATTGCCGTAGGTGCTGGGGACAAGAACTTGCGAGCGACTTCGAGTCGAGAGGCTTTTGCCATCACTCGCAAGGAAGAGGTGATTTCACCCGAGGGTGCTCGTTGCAACGTTTGCAGTCGCATTCGAACCAGTGGTTCCGTGATGTCGAGGAAAGCACTCGCCTCGACACAGGGCACCTGTTCCTTCACCAGCATTCGAGAGGTTTCTTCCTCCACCGATGGTTCGGAAGGGCTGTGGATCAGATTGCATCCCCACGGTCGCCCGGGCAGTTGTTTCTTCAACTGGTGCAGTGAGGAGAGGATCGTGGCGGGGGCCTGCCCCGCAGCACCGTAAAAGGAAAGGATACCGATGCGGGCCAGTTCTCCGACCAGTTCGACGGAAGCGATGCCATTGGCCATCGAGCCCGCGACATAATTACAGCTGGTTGCGTGATCGTGTTGAAATCCGGGTGATCCGAGAGAACTGTGAGGGGTCGGGGAGAGCCAGCCGACCAGTGCACTGGCACTGCCAGAGTCTGCGCCAGAAGTGGAGTCAGATGTGGCGGTGGTCTCGAGCTCGACACGACCGCCACGCACTGCCGAGATCGAACCCGATCGATCGGCGATCAGTGCGTAAGCCTGATCGAGATCCTCCATCGCTTGCGCCAGCGAGGTGTAGGTGACCTCGTCGGTGGGATACCAGTTTCCCAGCGATGTCTGGAATCCTACCTTCCCTCGCTGATGTCCCATTTGCACTCCCCGATGGATCCGTCATCTGGCTCGAAGAATTGAACGCTACAAGGGCGCAAAGATAACTCCGATAACGACGCAACGCACCCAATACAGGTAGTATCCAGTGGTTTCAGGGGGTGGTGGTGTGAGGCGGCGATGTTGGGGCGATGGCGCCCGAAGTCAGGGGGTCTGCGACTGGAGGATGAGCCTGTAGTCAGCGCCAGATGTGGCAGAATCCGCCGATCCTGTCACTTTCAGCAGTATAGAGCCGTGAATCGGGTCTGCCACCACTGAGCTGAGGAACGGATCAAAGAAGTAGGGAGCAGTGGCCTGGGAGGTTCCGAGCAGGGTCAGGCCGTCGGGGGAGTACCACTCGAGATGACCTGTCAGCAACGATTCTTCGCGGCGAGCGATCAGTTCGACCTGGTAGAGGCCATCGCTGGCAGGGCTGATGCGGAACCAGTCCTCATCATCGATCGACCCGATGGAGCCAGAAATCACGATCGGCTCGGCAATGAAGTGCGGGGCACTCAGGTGGGAGTCATTGGGTGCGAGGGTTTCGTCTTCTGTGACCACCAGCGCCACTCGCTGATCGTAACGCAGTCTCCTGGGGTGGGAATTGCCTTTCTTATCGCCGCCGAAGGGGAGGATCTGTAATCGGATCTCTTGACCGGGTAACGGGGCAGGAATCAGGCGTAATTCCAGATCTTCACCGAAGATGACCCGTGACAGGGTGTCGGTACGGTCGACCCCATCGACCGAGACGATGATCTTCGAGAGTGCTGAAAATGGAATTTCTCGAGTGAAGGAGAGATCCCAGTGGCCCGCTTCCGCAGGCACCGATGGGGCTGGGCTGATGAAACGCAGTTGAGATCGATCGGGAGGATCGGGGAGTGCCGGATCGGGGCCGATGAAGTGGAGCGGGTTGGCACCGAGAGGTCCGAGGTCATGAGGTGTCCCATCGGAGTTGAGAGTGGCTGGATCCGCAGCAGCGATGAGAGAACTGTCGTTGGAAGGAGTCGGATCCTCGATGGGACCATTCGGTGGGAGCCAGAAGAAGAGTGAAACCGGTCTCAGGGTTGGGTTCACCGGTGGATCGACGATCAGATGTGTCCCATCGGTGGAGGTGATCTGGCGAAGTACTCCATCGTCGGAAATCTCGACCGAGAGGCCCTCGCTCGAATCGATGAAATCGACAAGTTGCAGGGATCCATCTGGATTCACGGTGGCCCATGCATATTGCGTGGGTCGAGAGATCACCTGAAGCGGTCCGGTAATCAGATGGTCCGCTCCGTCTGCGGGAATCCACTGACCCTCGAGGATGCAGTAATGGAACCGAGTGGGATCGATCAACAGATCGGCTGAGGACAGGATGCTGTCATGGATGCTGATGGATCCCCGTGGGGATCGAGTCAGCCCTCCGGTATTACCTTCGATCCAGCAGTGCCAGGCAGAGATGCATCCCAGTTCAGCAGTGGCCAGTCCTGCTCCGGCATTGCCGAGGAGATTGCAGTGTTGTACCTGAGGCATTGGGCCTCTGGCCACCCCCGTGGCCAGGATGGCGTCTCCTCCGTTTGCCGAGACCTGACAGCGAGAGATTCGAAGTGCGGCATCGGCATCGCCGTCGAGATAGATCCCTGCCAGGCCATTGCCACGGATGCTGCAGTCGTCAATGCGAACTCTTACATCCATCTGTTCCGAAGGAAGGGTGTCGAGGTCGATCACCACGCCTTCCAGAGCGTTGTTGTCGATGGTGCAATTACGAATCCGAACCCGAACCCTGGCAGCGATCGAGGAGACCTGATCACTATCATGGATTCCTGCGATGTCCAGATCGATGCCTTCATCGCCATTCCCATGGATATTGCACCGAGTGATCTCGACCCTGGCATCCTCGAGCGTGGTGGCTTGAATCCACTGGCTCTCGATCCCTTCGTTGAGATTGTCACGAATCTCACAGTTATCGATGCGGACCTGAGGAATGCCATGAATCCGGATTCCCTCGCCACTGCATCCGGAGATGACGCAATCTGCAATCAGTGCGCGAATCTCTTCTCCCTCGGCAGAATCGCTCCTCAGGTCGATGCCCTGGGTGGTGGCTCCACTGAGGCGACAGCGCGTGATCCTGGCGACGCAATCTTCTGCAAAGACGCAGGAATCTGCGATGTTATTGCCGGAAAGACTGATTCCGTCGATTCCATTGAGCAGTGGACCAGGCCTCAGGTTGACCAGATCATTTGGAAATACGATTCCGAACTGGGTTACATGAGTATCTGGGTCTCGCTGGCCCAACTCGAACTGATCGTTGAAGCCACCAAAGACCATCATTCCAGTGAACAGGAAGATGTTCTCCGGGTAGAGACCTCCGGAGACGAAGAGATTTACACCATTCAAGGGGATACTCATCGCCACCGCCTGTGCCAGCGATGGGAATGCGGAATCTGGGGTGAGGCCATCGGAGCCGGTGGAACCAGCACCGGCACGGACATATCGGATCGGGTTGGGGGTCGCCAGCCATTCGTTCTTGTTGGGATCTACCTCAAGATCGCTGTCGCGTGCTTGAACCAGGACCTTCAACATCACCCCGTTCTGGAGACCCTCGATCTCCAGTGCAGTGATTCCTGTCACGACAGCAGTCGGTTGATCGAGTTGGAAGGGTATGTCATCGGCAGTGACAAAGATCAGGTAATCGATCTGATCTGTCGCAGTAAGGTCATCCGACGCATGGTCCCATCCGATGCGAACCATCGAATCTCCAGCGATCAGATCATTGATTCCACCAAATCTGGGGTGGGTTACCACTGCCAGACCGTCAGATCCGAGTCCGTGTCCATCTGGAATCGAATCGACATCGACTCCCGGTGGTGAAGGAGGGACAAAACGGTCGCAGCTCGCGAGCGTCAGCGCTGCGAGAATAGTGACGAAGAGATACAGGAATTGCATTTCAGAAGTTGTACTCCAGTTGTAATGATGTGAACCAAGCAGGATCTGCTGAGGCTCCAAATGCGGATCCGGGCATGAAGTACCCGACCTCGAAATCAAGATCGTAGTCCTCCCACAGTTCGGCGAATCCGAGGACCAGATCCACTTCACTCCCCAGTTGCCGATGAAGGCCATCCGGTCGCATCCGAAGTCTTGAACTGCGGATTTCGGTGGATGCCTCAACCTGATTATAACTGTGATAGATCAGATCCACCGAGGAGTTCGTAGCGTGAAGCAGTCCTGCCCCGATAGTCAAGACAGAGAGATTGGACAGTTCAGGCCTCATCAGGACTCCGAGATAGCGATAGGAGGCGACTCCAAAGTATCTCAGGTTGTTGTCCTGGTATCCGGTCTGGCGAAAGTTCTGATCGGTGCCATCGTTGGGATCATCGTCTCCTGATCCCCACGCCCATCCTCCGTACAGGTAAGGCTCCATCGGTAGCTCATCGAACTGGAAAGCGACCGAAGCATCGATGCCGAAAGCGGACAACTTGTCATACCCACTGATGCCGTCGACATAGGCGGCGTCGACCCACCAGCGAAGGTCGCCCCCCATCTTGCGACCTTGTGACTGTAGTCCGATGAAGAAGGGGGACTCGTTGAGGATGGCCAAGG
>LWDU01041121.1_pt1 | contig 43038 bp, 46 predicted proteins | sample 727161 | NCBI WGS metagenome assembly LWDU01 (sample SAMN04566230, study PRJNA314399) | hydrothermal vent metagenome | isolation source: deep sea hydrothermal plume seawater | place: Mexico: Gulf of California, Guaymas Basin | collected 2004-07-11
GCTGAGCTATGGGCCCTGCTTAAAAAAGCAATGCAAAACTATCAAAATTGTTCAATAATTTGCAAGTTTGCAGAATGAAAAACATCAAAGCTATTATTTTTGATTTAGGAGCTGTAATCCTTAACATTAACTGCCAAAATACGATAGATGCATTTTTAAAATTAGGAATAAAAAATACATCTACTTTTTATTCCAAAAAAGTGCAAACCAATTTGTTTAATCAAATTGAAACTGGGGAGATAACTGCCGAAAAATTCCTTTCGGAATTACAAAAAGAAACAAATAATGCTAGTATTAATCAAGTATCAGAAGCTTGGAATGCTATGTTGTTGGACTTACCTGAAAATCGCTTGGCAGTGATACAATCCTTAAAAAAGGAGTATTCAATTTACTTGCTCAGCAATACTAATACTATTCATGTTGATGCTTTTAAAAAGAAAATAGGAAAGGAAAAATGGATAAAATTCTGTAATTTATTTGACAAAATGTATTTATCGCATGAGGTAGGTTTGCGCAAACCTAATACTGCTATATTCGAATATATCCTAGAGGAACAAAATTTAAAACCAGAGGAAGTATTTTTTATTGATGATTCCACTAAGCACATTGAAGGTGCAAATAAACTAGGAATAAAAACTTATCACTTAAAAAATGGAGAAGAAATTGCTACTTTATTTCCTGACAGAGCTCAATAAGAACACCATTAGTATCCTTGGGGTGTAAAAAACAAATTAGTTTATTGTCCGCTCCTTTTTTTGGCTTATCATTCAAGGTTCTGATACCTGCATTTTGCAAGCGGTTCATTTCTTTTTCAATATCTTCAACATCAAAAGCAATATGATGAAGACTTTCTCTGTTTTTTCCCAAATATTTTGCGATAGGACTGTCAGGGTTTGTTGCGGCCACTAGCTCAATTTTACTTTCTCCTATTTGAAAAAAAGAGGTTACTACTCCTTCTAATTCTACTTTTTCAGCTTTGTAAATATCCTTTACAGCAATACCGATATGTTCTATTTTTTTCATCTTAATAATCCCAGAAACCTATATGTCTTTGTGAGGCAAGTGTTTCAATCCGAAATGCGATACCAATTTCGTGTGTGCCATAAGTATATTGCATAATATCGCCAACAAAAGTATGGTCGTATGAATAAGAAAAATGCATGTTATTTTTAGCAAAACCAAAACCAAAAGCCAATGTTCCATCTGTACGATAAGTTAATCCTCCCCAAGTATTTTCAATATAAATAATACGAGTTGTAATATCAGTTACGTTTTTGTGTAATGCCATTTTTCGCAATAAAAAAGATGGCTCCAACTGCCAGTCCTTATTCATAATATAAAAACGATACCCTCCCGTTCCATAGTAATTTTTAAATACTTTGTTAGAAGTAGGGCTACTACCAATTGCCGGATTAAATGTGGATTGGAATAAATTAGTAGCTGAAACCCCTAGATAGAAATTTCTACCATATAAGTAAGTACCTGCAGAAGCATCTCCTAAAGTTTTATCATAAGAACTGGCCGAAAAAGCAGGATCTACTCCTGGTGGGAAATCTTCTTTATTGAAGTCCAGATTATAATACATTACCTTGGCACCTAATCCAAATGAAAGGTTTACTTTATCATAATTGAGTGGCACATGGTAGGCATAGTTTAAATGCAAATTAGCTTGTAAGGCAGGAGTTGCTTTGTCAAACATTAAATACCCTCCCATTGCAGAACGATTATTCAATGCTCCATGATAAGAAATATTAGTACTCAAAGGCGCTCCTTCAAAACCTAGCCATTGCTGCCTTGTTAGCATAGTAAGTGAATTATAGGTTTTACTTCCAGAAATAGCCGGATTAATTGCCATATCATTCACATAATATTGTGTAAATAAAGGTTCTTGTTGTGCAAATAAACTTACACTTAAAAAGATGCTACAAATTACTAATATCTTTCTCATTATCTTACTATTGTTAAAGCCCCCTTAAATACTGTATCTTCATTTTCAAGATCAATTATATAGTAATAGGTGCCTGAAGGAAGGGTTCTCCCTTCTTGATCTTTTCCGCCAAAAGCATGCTCTTCAGCATTTATATAATTTCTTCTTCTGTATACTTGTTTTCCTGTTCTATTATAAACTTGTACCAAAGCTTCAGGATATAAATGGATATTCTCTATCTCCCAAAATTCGTGTATAGCATCATCATTTGGTGAAAATACTTTATAAACAGTAATGCAAATAGTCGGGTTTGATTTTACATGAATTGTATCGCGAGTAATACAGCCCATATCATCCGTAATTTTCACGCGATATTCTCCTGGCCTTAAACTTTCTATCACTGAAAAAGAATGATGCTCAATAATAATAGAGCTGTCAGTTGACCACTGAAATTGAAATGGCGGAGTTCCTTCTGTTATAAAAACTCTTGCTGAGCCACTATAATCATCTTTACAAATCACGCCAACTGCTGACATGAAAGGATTCATTTCTTGCACTGAATTAACTATTAAAAATTGATTTCTAAAACAATTATTTGTATCTGTAATGGTAAGAGTGTAAGGTAAGATACTTGGGGCTAAGCTATCTGTATTTCGAGCCGTATCTCCTGTACTCCACAATGTTGTGTAAGGAGGAGTTCCTCCTAATATTGTAGTTTTAACATCAGTAGAATCATATTCATTACACATAGAAGAAAGCTCGAAGCTTGCCGTAATTTGCAATGTTTGTTTAATTGTTAAAGTATCAACTATATAACAAATAAGTGATGAGCTTGTATCCCCAGGAATTAAATTATGCATAATATGTAAAACATAATCTCCGGCTAATAAGTTATTTAAACTTGATGAAGTAGAGTTAAAGCTTCCTGCACCTGTCCACCAATAACTTGCATTAGGACTTATGGTAACATCAATCACTCCTGTATTATACCCATAACAATCAATATGCTTATAATTATCTAACGTATAGTCGCATTGCGATTGTGCGCTAAAGCTAAAGAGTAAAATTGCAATAAGCAATCCATTTTTAATTTTCTGCATACTTTTATTTAAGATGGGCAAATATAAAAAAAAATGCTTGTCATCTCTAACAAGCATTTTTTTGAGGTATCGAGCGGATTCGAACCGCTGTAGATGGTGTTGCAGACCACTGCCTAGCCACTCGGCCACGATACCTTTTTACGGATGCAAATTTAAATATTTAAATAATAAAAAGATATTTTGAAGTTCTTTATTTTCCATTAAAATCAGACATGGCGTACTCAATGCCTATAGTGGCGAATGCCTGTATCATTTTTACGGCCATTTCCATACGATTATTCATAGTAGTATAATCCTCATCCGAAAAATCATCCAATACATATTCTACTTGCTTACCCCTTGAGAAATCATCCCCTACCCCAAAACGCAACCTAGGATAATTACTATTTCCTAAAACTGCTTGGATATTTTTTAGTCCGTTATGCCCACCATCAGAACCTTTTTTACGCATTCGTAATACTCCAAAAGGTAATGATATATCATCTGTAATGACTAACATATTTGCTGCATCAATTTTAGTATTTTGCAACCAATAATTAACTGCTTTTCCACTCAAATTCATAAAGGTATTAGGTTTTATTAATACCAAATTACGCCCTTTGAACTTTACTTCAGCAACATCAGCATATCTATCAGGAGAAAAAGAAATGTTGGATAAACTCGCGAGTTTATCCAATACTTTAAATCCTATATTATGCCTTGTATTTTCGTACTCAGCACCAGGGTTACCTAATCCTATGATTAAGTATTTCATTATTACTCAGGTTTTGGAGCCTCTCCTTCTGCTTTTGGCGCTTCTGCTTCACCATCAGTTGTCGCTACTTCTTCTCCTTCTTCTCCTTCTTCCTCTACAACTAATTCTTCAATGGCTGCTCTAGCTGTTTTAACCCCAACAATAACAGAGTTGCCAGGAGCTAAAAACTCACACCCTTCAATATTAACATCTTTGATATAAGTAAACATACCGATTTTTAAATGCTCAATATTTAACTCAATTGCATCAGGTAAATTATTTATTAATCCTTTAGTAATGATCTTACTTCTTCTGACCATTAAGTTGCCACCATCTTTAACTCCTATGGCAATACCATTTAAGATAACTGGGATTGAAACTGTGATTGGTTTATTATCAAATACCTCTAAGAAATCAATGTGTAATATTTTATCTGTTACTGGGTGAAATTGAATATCTTGCATAATAGCTCTTGTTTTAGCACCATCAATGTTCAATTCAACAACAAATACATCTGGAGTATACACGATTTTTCTAAAGTCATTTTCATGAGCATAGAAAGTCACTTGCTTTTCTCCCCCGTAAAGTACACATGGTACATTACCCTGATTTCTTAACGCACGAGTGTTAGTAATTGCTAGTGTTTTCATTTTTATTTAAATTTGATTATTAATTCTGAATTATTTGTTATTTTTCCATTTATCGCTAATGGACTCATTTTTAACTACTGAAGTAATGGTTTGAGCAAAGAAAGCGGCAACTGAAATTTCTCTTACTTTGCTACTATTATGTGTTTTAGGAATGGTGTTTGTAATTACTAATTCCTCAATATTTGATTTCTCTAATCTTTCATAAGCTGAACCAGAAAGAACACCATGCGTACAATAAGCCCTTACACTTGTTGCTCCATTTTCAATCATTAAATCAGCCGCTTTCGTAAGAGTTCCTCCGGTGTCCACCATGTCGTCAATAATAACAACATCCTTTCCTGCAACATCCCCAAGCACTTTCATATCGCTAATAACATTGGCTTGCTTGCGCTCTTTATAGCAGATAACCACTCCTGATTTCAAGATTGTGGCATAAGCATTCGCTCTTTTTGTTCCTCCCATATCAGGAGATGCAATTACTAAATTTGGTAAATTAAGATCTCTAATATCTTGAATAAACAGTTCAGAAGCATATAAATGATCCACAGGCACTTCAAAGAACCCTTGAATTTGATCGGCATGTAAATCCATAGTCATGATGCGATCAACTCCAGCTGCAGATAATAAATTAGCAACTAGTTTTGCTCCTATTGGTACTCTTGGTTTTCCTTTTTTGTCCTGACGCGCATAACCAAAATAGGGCATTACTGCAATTATATTAGCGGCTGAAGCTCTTTTTGCAGCATCAATCATTAGTAATAATTCCATTAAATTATCAGATGGAGGAGTGGTAGATTGTATTAAAAATACATCAGCCCCCCTTACGGTTTCATCAAAAGATGGTTCAAATTCGCCATCAGAAAATTCAACAATTGAAGATGTATTTAACTGAGCTCCAAAAGCATTAGCAATTTGCTTAGCTAAGTGCTTAGTGTTATTTCCTGCAAAAAATTTAATAGGTCTTTCCATTAGTTTACCTTGTTAAAAAAGGGGTGCAAAGATACACTTTCGGCTTTAATTATACTAAAGTTTTTATTTTTTAGTGAAAAGCGGATTGGATTGCTGCAAACTTCTATTTTTGCAGTCCACTTGCCCAGGTGGCGGAATTGGTAGACGCGTTGGTCTCAAACACCAATGAGGTAACTCGTGCCGGTTCGAGCCCGGCTCTGGGTACATTAAAAAGCCTTCAAAAAAATTGAGGGCTTTTTTGTATCTTGCGCTCTTACTTTTTACAAATTTATGACTGATAAAAAACAAGAAAAATACGACAGAGCCTACATAAGAATGGCACTTGAATGGGCAAAATTATCTCATTGCAAACGCAAACAAGTAGGTGCGTTAATCGTAAAAAATAGAATGATCATCTCTGATGGATACAACGGAACTCCATCAGGATTTGAAAATTGCTGTGAAGATGAAAACGAAAAAACACATTGGTATGTATTGCATGCTGAGGCCAATGCCATACTAAAAACAGCAAGCTCCACGCACGATTGTAGTGGTGCAACCCTATATCTAACCTTATCCCCCTGTAAAGAGTGTAGCAAACTGGTTCATCAAGCAGGCATAAAACGCTTAGTATACATTAATAAATACAAGGACACTTCCGGGATAGATTTTTTAAATGAGGCAGGAGTAGAAGTGGTTGAATTTGACAAAACTAATTTATAATGCAAAACAAAAAATTGCAACCCCTTGTCTACGCCCTTCTTATCATTGCAGGGATATTAATAGGGAATATAAACAATAGCAACACCACTAATAGCAACTCAGCAAACACCAAAATCAATGGCATACTTTATCTTATCCAAAACCATTATGTTGACCCCTTAAATATTGCCGATTTTGAAGATAAAACTATCAATGCCATCCTGAATGAACTAGATCCACATTCGGCTTATATACCTGTAAAAAAATACCAAGCAGTAGAAGAAGATATGCAAGGCAGCTTTAGTGGAATTGGGGTGCAATTCAATATTATTGATGATAGTATAGTAGTGATTTCAGCTATTTCAGGAGGTCCTTCAGAGAAACTGGGCATACAAAGTGGCGATAGAATAGTAGCAGTAGAAAAAGAAGATGTTGCTAGCACAGGCATAAAAAATGAAGGTGTAATAAAACTCCTCAGAGGGGAAAAAGGAAGTACCGTAAATATTACAATAAAAAGAAGAGGACAACACGAACTTATGCCCTTTGCAATTATTCGTGATGACATCCCTTTATATAGTGTAGATGCCGGAATCATGCTAGAAGACCATATCGGCTACATAAAAGTAAACCGATTTTCCGCTACCACCTATACCGAAATGATGGAAAAAGTAAATTCCCTGCAAGAAGAAGGAATGCAAAAACTGATTCTTGACCTAAGAGGAAACCCAGGAGGATACCTACACATAGCCAATCAAATGTGTGATGAATTCTTAAAAGAAGGAGAACTAATAGTATTCACAGAAGGACGCAACAGAAGTAAAGAAGAAACTTTTGCTACCTCAAAGGGAAAGCTTGAAAATATTAAAGTAATTACCTTAATTAATGAAGGCTCGGCATCAGCATCTGAGATTGTAACAGGTGCCCTACAAGACAATGATAGAGGGTTAATAATCGGTAGGCGCTCATTCGGAAAAGGACTTGTACAAGAACAAATCCCCCTGAATGATGGTTCGGTAATTCGCTTAACTACCCAAAGGTATTATACTCCATCAGGAAGATGTATACAAAAAGGTTATGGAGAAAATGAGCAAGATTATTACTCAGAACAATACACCAGAAAAGAAGCAACTGAATTCCCTGACAGCCTGAAATTCACTACAAAAAAAGGGAGAACCGTATATGGAGGTGGAGGAATTACCCCTGATATAATAATCAAAAGAGATACTGCCCTTAGTTATTTGAAAATCAATATAATGATAAGTAAAGGTTGGTTAAGTGAGTTCTGCTTAAAGCAAAGCGAAAGTTTGAAAAAGAAAAACATCAGCAATCATAAGCAGGTAGATATGGAGAGTATTTACCTAAAGTATACGGCATTTGTACAGCAAAAAGATGCCGATTTCAAAATGAAATTAGGTAATGTTGAATTGCATTACTTTAAAAACTTAATCAAAGCCAGTATTGCCCGCAACCTATGGGGCAATGATGTGTATTACAGTATTTTGAGCCAAGAAGATGAGTTTGTTCAAAAAGCAATAAATTCATTTTAAGAAATTAGAGTCATGAATAACATTATTGAAAAAATAATACAAATTCTGCTTAGGCTGATAGGTGTAGGATGGGGATTTGGCACGGTGAGTAGTGAAGTTAAATGTGTTAAGTCAATAATTAAGAATGGTTCTATATTTATTGATTGTGGAGGTAACATAGGTAATTATTCAAACGAAATTATCAAGAGCTTTAATGACCCTGAAATTCATATTTTTGAACCATCCTCAAAGAATGTAACTATTCTACAAAAAAGATTTAGCAACAACAATAAAATAAAGATAAATGGTGTTGGGCTATCTAATAAAACTTCTGAATCTATCCTGTTTTCTAATGAAAGTGGATCAAGATTAGGAAGTTTAACTAAAAGAAAATTAGATCATTTTAGAATAGATTTTAAGATTGAGGAAAATATTAAATTAATTCAATTTAAAGATTACTGGACTAAAAATATCAATGCGGAATTTATAGATTTATTTAAAATTGATGTTGAAGGACATGAAATGGATGTTTTGAATGGAATTGGAAGTGGAATTTCCAAAATAAAATTAATTCAATTTGAATTTGGTGGCTGCAATATAGATACTAGATCTTTTTTTCAAGATTTTTGGTATTTTTTTAATGAACATAATTTTAAAATTTTCAGAATAAGTCCTTTGGGCTTAATTGAAATAAAGAAATATAAAGAAATTTATGAGCATTTCACCACAACAAATTTTTTGTGTTTAAATAAGAATTTTAAAGGATCAACCTAGAATCCTTTACTTACTCTACCGTAACTGATTTGGCTAAATTTCTTGGCTGATCTACATTACAACCTCTCATTAATGCAATATGGTATGATAATAATTGGAGAGGGATAATGGTAAGTAATGGTGCTATTTCTCTAAAACATTTTGGAATCTCAATACAGTAATCGGCAATTTCCTTAACTTCAGTGTCACCTTCTGTAACAATTGCAATTAATTTACCTCCCCTTGCTTTTACCTCCTGAATATTACTTACTATTTTCTCATAATTTTCTTTACGTGTTGCGATTACTACAATTGGCATTTCATCATCAATAAGTGCAATTGGACCATGTTTCATTTCTGCAGCTGGATATCCTTCTGCATGTATATATGATATTTCTTTTAGCTTTAGCGCACCTTCTAATGCAACAGGAAAATTAAAACCTCTTCCTAGATAAAGGAAGTTACTTGCATCTTTAAATACTTTTGCAATTTTCTCAATATTGTCGTTAAGTGCTAGTAATTTCTCTATTTTTCCTGGTACAGCAGTAAGTTCTTTAATTAAAAAATTATAGTTTTCTCTTTCCACTGTCTTTCTAAGTTGGGAAAAACGGAGTGCAAATAGAGTCAAAACAGTAACTTGAGCTGTAAAAGCTTTAGTTGAAGCTACTCCAATTTCCGGGCCAGCATGTGTGTAGGTTCCGCCAGATGTTTCTCTAGTTATAGATGATCCAGCAACATTACAAATTCCAAGTGTTAAAGCTCCGCTTTCTTTAGCTATTTCTAAAGCAGCCAAGGTGTCAGCAGTTTCACCTGATTGAGAAATAGCTATTACAATGTCATTATTTGTTAAAATAGGATTTTTATAACGAAATTCTGAAGCATACTCAACTTCAACGTTTATTCTTGCTAAATCCTCTATAAGATATTCTCCTATTAAAGCTGCATGCCAAGAAGTTCCGCAAGCAATAATTATTATTCTATCTGCAGCAAGTATTCTAGACTCATGATCTTTTATACCTCCTAATATTATCTCATTTGTTTTAGGGTTTATCCTTCCTCTCATAGTATCTACTATACTTTTAGGCTGTTCAAAAATTTCTTTTAGCATAAAGTGATCAAAGCCCCCTTTTTCAATTGACTCTAGAGATTGCTCAAGTTCTTCAATATAAGGGCTTTGTTTTTTATTATCTATAGTTTTAATAACTACATCTTTATTTTTATTTAGGCTAGCAACTTCACCATCTTTTAAATAAATCACCTTATTTGTATATTCAATAATTGGCGACGCATCTGAAGCAACAAAGTACTCATTATTACCAACACCAATTACTAGAGGAGAGCCTTTTCTTGCTGCGTAAAACTCATCTTTATTACCTTCTTCTATAACAATAATTGCGTAAGCTCCAATGATCTCATTTAGGGCAATTCTGATTGCCTTGAACAATCTATTATCCTCTTTATCCTCAACACCATTTAATGAATTATTGTAAACATCTTCAATAAGGTGCATTAAAACCTCAGAATCAGTATCACTTTTAAAGTGATGTCCTTTATTTTCTAAAACTTTCTTTAATGACGCATAATTTTCAATAATTCCATTATGAATTAATGAAAAGCGTCCGTCAGATGATGAGTGAGGATGAGAATTAATTTGATTAGGAGGCCCGTGTGTAGCCCATCTTGTATGAGCAATACCAATAGACCCAGATATATCTCTATCACCAACATGTTCTAAGAGATCAGATACCTTTCCGGCTTGTTTATAAGTTATTATTTTATTATTATTTATTAATCCAACACCAGCGCTATCATAACCTCTATATTCTAAACGCTGAAGACCTTTAATTAAAATTGGGAAAGCCCTTCTATTTCCAACATACGCTACAATTCCGCACATATTTTATAGTTCTGAATAGTTAATAGTTAATTTAATATCTTTATCTAAGATTGTTCGGTTGGCATTTACAGCTGCTCCTGCTGGCAAAAGATATAAATCATTAGTATATGAAGCGTTATTAAGCAGCTGATAAAAATACCTTGTTATATTAAATTCGTATTTATCATTTTCTAATCTGCCGCCAAAATGTGTTTCTCCTTCAATTGTAAGATCTGTTAAAAATACATTGCTACCTTCCTGATCAACTCGCACTAAAAAGAATTTATCATGAGCCGCATATTCACTTTGTGAACCTGCTTCCGCATCAAAAGTCATAGTTACTTTATTTATGGCTTTTCCCTCTAACATCTTCTTGATAGAATCGATATTGTTTACGGCAATTTTAGCCTTATAACCAGCCATTGACTGAATATATCTTTTATCAATCTCTTGATTTAAATTAGATAGTGGTTTAGGGTTAAATAAATTGATTCTTGCTGCATCACCTCCTAGTTCAAAGTCCAAGGACAAAGTATCAGTACCACCTTCATCATTATGATAATATATTTTTAGGTATGAATTTGAACCATTAGGGTTTAAGTATAACATTGTGTTTTGTGAAGTCATTTCAATTTGAAAACCATGAAAATTCTCTAAGAAAGTTTCATTATCTTTCAAAATATCATTTCCTAAATCAAGTATTCTTTGCCCTAATGTATTGTACAAATTCATTTTCAATACAGGGATTTCGGCTAACTCTATATTCAAACTAACCGATTCAATATGATTATAGGGAAATTCAGTATTGTGGTTTCTGAAAGTTGAATAATAAGTTGAGTCTTTATAAATAGGTCCCTCAAGATCCATCATCAACAGATCATTAAAACCTGCTAAATCCCCATAAAAACCAGAATAAGTATAAGACATGATAACAGAATCAACAGTTGGGTTACCTCCTAAATCTGTATTATTTTCTGTTAAAAGGATTTGAGTGTAAACCCCAGCATAATTAGATGTAAAAGTAGGGTCACTAGCAATTGACCCTAGAATTAAATTAAGTGCCTCATCTGTTCGTAAAGAATCTTCCGATTCTGTATTAGAAGTAATCCCTTCAAAACTTGCACTACTAATTATTATATTGTCAGATGTTGGCTGTATTTCTAATCCAATTGTATTTGGATCGGTACAGGATACTGCAATTAAGCCAACAACCAGGCCTAATGATATGATTTTATTCATGTGTTAATTCTCTATTAGCGCCACCTCTTCCTCTTCTTCAATAAACTGCTCATAAAAATCTTGGTAAGCATCAATATAATCTTCAGTCCCAGGATATTCCATGAACGGCTTTTTTGACGATTTAATATATTCTAAGACGTCTTTATTCATATCAGCACTTGCTTGTACTACTGCATCTGAATGGTCTATTGCAAATTTATGCAGGTTTGTAATATTTGATGCTTTCAAAGGAGCTACATCAGATTCTTCTAAATTCTCAAATAATAATTTTTCAGGCAATGTATCGCTTAATACTCCATCAAATGAATTATCAAAAACAGAATAAATAATTTTTACATCTTCAAAAAGCGGATTTCCAGCATATAGTTTTTTAATATACATTGGCACTAATGAAGTAAACCATCCTTGACAATGAATAACATCAGGCTTCCAGCCTAATTTACGCACTGTTTCTATCACTCCTTTACAGTAGAAGATCATTCGTTCATCATTGTTTTTCATGAAACTACCATCCTCCTCATGAAACATTTGTCTTCTTGGAAAGTACTCGTCATTATCAATAAAATAAACTTGCAATCTCAATTTTTGAATAGAAGCTACTTTTATAATAAGTTGATGATCAAAATCATCAATAATTAAATTCATTCCTGAAAGACGAATTACCTCATGCAATTGATGTTTTCTTTCGTTTATGCTGCCAAATTTTGGCAGAAACATTCTAATATCTTTTCCGTTTTCTTGTGTTTTTTGTGGGAGTGAACTTGCTACTTCTCCCATTGTTGTTTCCCCTGTATAAGGGATTATCTCCTGTGAAACATACAATACTCTCTTCTTTCTCATTGATATAATTTTAAGTTGCAAAAATATATAAAAAAAATCTATATATCATGCATTTCCTTTAATTTTGTTCGATATATAAATATACGATTTTTTATTAATAAATGCAAGATTTCACTACTAAAACTGAGCTTGTTGCTTATTTAAGCAAAATAGCAAAGGAGAAAACGATTGGATTTATTCCTACAATGGGAGCCTTGCACCAGGGGCATTTAAGCCTTATTGAAGAAAGCAAAGAAAAGTGTGACATTACTATCTGTAGTATTTTTGTAAATCCCACTCAATTTAATAATGAACGTGATTTAGTAAATTACCCAAATACAATAAATGCTGATTTAGAAAAGCTTGAAGAATTATCTTGTAATGTCGTGTACATCCCCGCAATAGAGGATTTGTACGAAAATAAAGAAACAGCAAAAACATTTGATTTTAATTCTTTAACAACTAGTATGGAGGGTAAATTCCGACCAGGGCATTTTATCGGAATGGCCACTATAGTGGAGAAACTCTTTAATATCATACAGCCAACAATAGCTTTTTTTGGGCAAAAAGATTTGCAACAATTACAGATTGTGAAAGCTTTAGTTAAGCAAATGAAATCAACTATTAAAATAGAAGGAATGCCCACTATTAGAGAAAAAAACGGTTTGGCGAAAAGTTCTAGAAATAAACTCTTGTCTGAAAGTGCAAAAAAGGAAGCCGCTCTTATTTACAGCTGTCTTTACTATTGCAAAAACAATAAGAAAAAAGGAATTACTGAATTAAAGTATCACATTCAAAATCAGTTTGAACAGCATAAAAATCTGAAATTAGAATATGCTGAAATTGTTGCCTTAAATACTATGCAGCCAATAGAGGGTTGGCAAAGAGAAAATGAAAATGCCATCTGTATTGCGGCTTATCATTCAGGAGTACGCTTAATTGACAATATAATTTTATAGTTTTACAAAGTGAATAAGAAAACTCTTTTTAAAATATTAAAATACATTGCTTCCTTAGGATTTGCATTTGGCATTTTATTCTTTCTTTTTAAAAATCAAGATCCGGTCCAACTGCTAGCAGAAATAAAAAAAGTAGACAGTAAATGGGTTGTTCTGTCTATGATATTTGGAGTCTGGGCTTATGTAAGCAGAGGTTTGAGGTGGATAGTGTTAATTGATGCTTTAGGCTACAAATCTTCAAAACTAAATAGTATTGCGGCAGTTTCTGTAGGTTATTTTACCAATATGTTCATTCCAAGAGCCGGTGAAATTTCAAGATGCACAGCGCTAAACCAAGTGGAAAAAATACCAGTTGACAAATTATTTGGCACCATACTTATTGAGCGAGTTATTGATTTTATTTTCTTATTCTTATTAATATTTCTAACAATACTGCTGAAATTCAATGACATCTTTAATTTCTACACTACCTTACAGACTCATCAAACCGAAAACGCTGGAAATAATAAAATTTTTATACTATTAGGAATAGGAGCTTTTGGAGTAATAACTTTTTTATTTTTGAGAAAATGGTTGAAAAAATCTAAATTCTATGAAAAAGTATTAGCTTTTATTGACGGACTAAAAGAAGGCTTCAAAAGCATCAAAAACATGAAAAGAAAATCAGCTTTTTGGGCTCATACTTTTAGCATCTGGATTATGTATTTTTTAATGACCTATATTTGTTTTTCCTGCATGCAAGAAACTTCCCACTTAACTGCTGGAGACGGGCTTTTCCTATTGGTATTAGGAGGTATAGGCATGGTAATCCCAACTCCTGGAGGTATAGGGTCTTATCATGCTATTGTCATGATTGGCTTATCAGTACTTGGAGTAGGAACTGTCTATTTAGGGAAGGGAGGAGATCCTACAAATCCAGCATTAATATTTCCCACTATAGTGCATGTAGCTCAGACATTAGTTGCTATTATTATGGGGTCACTTTCCTTAATTGTCTTATTTTTATCAAAAAAGAAAAACAATGTCACAATTTAACACACTAAAAAATAAAATTTTTTCAGTTGAAAATTTAAAATTGCAAGTTGATAAATGGAAAGTAAGTGGTGAGCGAGTAGTGTTTACCAATGGTTGTTTTGATATAATACATCAAGGACATATTGAGGTTTTAGCACGTACTGCTGATTTAGGAACTAAATTGATTATCGGACTTAATTCCGATAGTTCCATCCAAAAACTAAAAGGTGAAAATCGCCCAATTATTCAGCAGCAATCCAGAGCAATTTTATTAGCGAGTTTTTCATTTGTTGATGCAGTAATTTTGTTTTCGGAGGATACGCCAATCAATTTAATCAGTACTTTATTACCTGATGTATTAGCAAAAGGTGGTGATTATAAAGTTAAAACTATAGTTGGACATGAAATTGTTCAGAAAAATGGAGGAAAGGTAATCCTTGTTCCTTTTGTTGATGGTTTTTCAAGTACCACTATTATTGAAAACATCAGAAAATATTAATGGCAAAAAAGAAAACTCAATCTGCTTTTTTCTGCCAAAGTTGTGGAACACAGTCGCCAAAATGGCTAGGTAAATGTCCGCAATGTAACGAGTGGAATACTTTTGTTGAAGAAATAATATCCAAAGAAAGTGATGTAAAAGGAGGATTTAAAACAAGCAAAGTAAACAAGCCTACCCTAATAAATGAGATTGATTACAGTAATGAAGATCGTATAGTTACCAATGACAAAGAACTTAACCGAGTATTAGGGGGGGGAATTGTGCCTGGCTCACTTATCCTATTGGGCGGTGATCCAGGAATTGGTAAATCAACTTTGTTATTACAATTTGCATTGAGCTCAAAAAATAATAAGATACTCTATGTTTCAGGAGAGGAAAGTGAAAAGCAAATAAAAATGCGTGCTGAACGCATCAATAAAAACTCTGAAAATTGCTACATCCTTACTGAAACTTCTACTCAAAATATCTTTCAACAAATAGAGCAATTGCAACCTGATATTTTAGTAGTAGACTCCATACAAACATTACATACTGCTCATATTGACTCCTCACCAGGATCAGTTTCACAGATAAGAGAATGCACAGCCGAACTCATAAAATATGCCAAAGAAACAGGGACAGCTGTTTTCCTCATTGGTCACATTAACAAAGATGGTGCCATTGCAGGCCCAAAAATACTGGAACACATGGTAGATACCGTGCTGCAATTTGAAGGCGATAGAAATTATGTATATCGAATATTAAGAACCGTTAAAAATCGGTTCGGCTCTGCGTCAGAATTAGGTGTTTATGAAATGAATCAAGAAGGATTAAGAGAGGTAAATAATCCTTCAGAAATATTAATATCAGAGCGAGATGAGGCGACAAGTGGCGTGGGTATTGCAGCAACTATTGAGGGGGCTCGCCCAATATTGGTTGAAATACAATCCTTAGTAAGTTCAGCAGTATATGGTAATCCACAAAGATCTGCAACAGGGTTTGATACTAAAAGAATGAACATGCTCTTGGCAGTTCTAGAAAAAAGATGTGGATTTAAACTAGCAGCAAAAGATGTTTTCCTTAACATAACTGGAGGAATTAAGATAGACGATACGGCAATTGATTTGGCAGTAGTTTGTTCTATCCTATCATCTGATCAAGATATTGCTTTAGATACTCTTACTTGCTTTGCGGGAGAGATCGGTCTTTCAGGAGAAATACGAGCTGTAAACCGAATTGAAAGTAGAATTACTGAAGCTGAGAAACTAGGCTATAAGCAAATAATTATTTCCAAATACAATAAGTTCAGCCCTAAAGGTTTTAAGATTGATATTGTTCAATGTGGGAAGATTGAGGAAGTATTTAAGTTGTTGTTTTAACAATGTAAGCCTAAGCAGTTTTAATCTTTACTTTCTGTAATATTATATGGATCTGTTAGATAAAATTATATTAATTCACCCAACAAAATGTGCCGGGACTACTATCTCAGAAAGACTATTTAAACTAAGAGGTTTTTCTGATAATGATTGTGCTTTTTATAGCGGCTACTCTTTTAATCGTTTTTTTCAGAATAACATACGGTTTTTTTATTTCATTTTTCATTCCAAAAATTTAGTAGTGTGCTTTATTTACCTCTTATTTTATTGTGTTTGTTTTTACTTTACGTTAAGAAACTTATTTAGCAAAAATAAATATGGTTTAACATATGCAAAGGGAAGCATCCAGCATTTTACCTATAAGCAATGGCAAAAAATAAATAAAATTAGGGAAGATTCGATTTGTGTAAGTGTTGTGACCCATCCACAGCACCGTATTGTTTCTTCCTATTATTTTCTTGGTTATGACAAGCATTATAACTTTCTAGAGTTTTTACAAAAAATACAAGATGGGTCTTTATTGTCAGAAATTCAATTTGTAGGTTTTCGAGCAATCATTGAGCAACATTTAATACCTATGTATGATTATCTTGTAGATGATGATGGTGCTAACAAAATAGATTTCATATTTAAAAGAGAATCATTAGATAATGATTGGAAAGAATTTTGTGAAAAATATAGATTAGAGTATAATTCTTTAACGAATATTAATAAAACAAAATCAATTACTGATTGGAAAGATTTATATAGAATTTATCCAGAAGCTTCACAATTAGTAAACGAACTATATAAAAAGGATTTTGAATATTTTGAGTATACAGTTTTAGTAGATTAAGGGTATAAAATAATTTTTATTGCATATTGTATATACACCCAACACTGCTACAAATTATACCTAATATTATAATTAATGCAAGAAAACCTAATACTATATAGGTTAATACTCTAACCCATTTCACTTCATCTCTCCACGCCCTCCACCATGTTCTTAGCAATAGCAAGAAGCCGCCAACTACAATAATAAAATTAAGAATATATATTAATATCCACCATGAAGGATCTTCCTCCTCATCATCAGGGTCTTGAAAACTTATTGTAGTTGATGCTTCTGAAGTATTGTTTGAAGTAATTGGAAAAGAAGCATAACTCACACTTGAGAGTGTTGTTAATGCAATTAAAAGGAGTAGTAGTTTTTTCAAAATCTTAAACTTTACTTTAATATCTGAGCAGTATGATCTTTAGTATCTACCTTAGTAATAATATCTTCAATCAACCCTTTTTCATCAATAACAAAAGTGGTTCTGCTTATTCCCATATACTCTTTACCCATAAATTTCTTAAGCCCCCAAACTCCATAATCCTCAACTACTTTTTTGTCTTCATCTGAAATAAGTGAAAATGGTAAATCGTATTTTTCTATAAATTTAACATGTCTTGCTGGGCTATCTACCGAGCAACCCAATACCACATATCCTTTGTCTAAAAGCACTTTATAATTATCTCTCAAATTACAAGATTGAACCGTACAGCCAGGGGTCATATCTTTAGGGTAAAAATAAAGGACAACTTTTTTTCCTTTAAATTGTTCTAATGTAATTGCGTCTCCATTCTGATCTACAGAATTAATTGCTGGTGCGTTATCTCCGATTTTTAAATGTGTCATAATTTTATTTAATTTATAGCGTTCCTCTTCTTTCTTGTTCTGCTTCTATGCATTCAAAAAGGGCTTTAAAATTGCCTTTTCCAAAAGATTTTGCTCCTTTCCTTTGAATAATCTCAAAAAATAAAGTTGGTCTGTCGGTTAATGGCTTTGTAAAAATCTGTAATAAATAACCTTCATCATCTCTATCCACCAAAACGCCATGTTTTTTAAGTGTCAGAATTTCTTCATCTATTTTGCCAACTCTATCAAGCACAGTATCATAATATGTTGATGGTACTTTTAAAAACTCTACCCCTCTTTTTTCCATCTGAGCAACAGTGGATACAATATCATCAGTAGCTATTGCAATATGCTGACATCCAGGGCCATCATAAAAATCCAAATATTCCTCAATCTGCGATTTCTTTTTTCCTTCAGCCGGCTCATTAATCGGAAACTTAATTCTCCCGTTTCCATTAGTCATTACCTTACTCATAAGTGCGGTAAACTGAGTGGAAATATCCTTATCATCAAAAGTAATCAGGTTAGCAAATCCCATAGTTTCATTATAGAATTTTTCCCAAATATTCATTTCATTCCACCCTACATTGGCTACCATATGATCAATATATTTAAACCCACAAGAAGATGGATTATATTCCGATTCCCACTTTTCAAATCCTGGCATAAAGCATCCATTGTAGTTTTTGCGCTCTACAAAAACATGAACGGTATCTCCATAAATTTTAATGGCAGATTTTACCACCTCTCCATCTGTATCTTTTTCTGTTCTTGGTTCAAAATAAGATTCAGCCCCTCTACTTGTTGTTTCTTCCCAAGCAGATTTTGCATCATCTACCCAAAGTGCAATTACTTTCACGCCATCTCCATGTTTTTTAATGTGATCAAAAATTTCTTTATTTTCTGAAGGCATTGGCGTAGTAAATACCAAGCGGATTTTATCCTGTACCACCACATAAGAAGTTCTATCGGTAACACCCGTTTCAAGCCCCGCATAAGCAAGCGACTGAAATCCTAAAGCTGTTTTATAAAAATGAGCTGCCTGTTTTGCATTTCCCACATAAAATTCTACATAATCCGTTCCTAATAAAGGAAGAAAATCTTGAGCTTCAGGAAAAATTTTCTCTAGGGAATCAGTAGTATTGTTGATTTTTGTTACATCTTCTCTCATCTTTTTCTTTTTAGTCTAACCATGATTTATGATACTTTCCATCAGAAAGTGCTATGGCTGCTTTTGTTAATTTTAAAGGGGCAAAGGTATCTATCATTACTGCCAATTCATCTGTTTTTGTTTGTCCTATACTTTTTTCTGCAGCTCCAGGGTGTGGTCCGTGAGGAATTCCTGCAGGATGCAATGAAATATAACCTTCTTCTACATGATTTCTGCTCATAAAATCTCCAGCTACATAATACAATACCTCATCAGAATCAATATTTGAATGATTATAAGGTGCCGGAATAGATTCAGGATGATAATCATACATTCTTGGGCAGAATGAACAAATTACAAATCTACTTGTTTCAAAAGTTTGGTGCACCGGCGGTGGCTGATGTATTCTTCCTGTAATAGGTTCAAAATCATGAATTGAAAATGCATACGGGAAATTATATCCATCCCAACCTACAACATCAAAAGGATGTGATGCGTAAGTATACTCATGAATCATTTGTTCCTTTTTTATTTTTATTATAAATTCCCCTTTTTCATCATGTGTTTCCAATCCCTCTGGGACTCTTAAATCTCTTTCGCAATAAGGAGAGTTCTCTAATAATTGACCGAAATGGTTACGATATCTTTTGGGCGTATAAACAGGCGTGTAGGACTCTACAATAAACAATCTATTTTCAGTAGAATCAAATTTCATGGTGTAAATCATCCCTCTTGGTATCACTAAATAATCTCCTTCCTTAAATTTAATATTTCCCACAAAAGTGCGTAAAGTCCCTGTTCCTTTATGAACAAAAATAACCTCATCACCATCTGTATTTTTATAAAAATAATCTTCTTCCAAATTAGTTGGAGCGGAAAGCAAAATATTCAAATCATTATTAATCATTATTGAAATTCTACTTTTTAAATGATCAGCAACCTTTGGCGCTTCAAAGCCTTTTAGTAAATAGGCTTTTAAGTTTTTATCCACAGAAATTTCAGGAGCAACTGAATAAGCTTTAGCAATATCTTTTACCATTGTTGGCCTATGTAAATGATACAATAAAGACGACATCCCGTCAAAACCAATGGTTCCAAATAACTCTTCATAGTGGATATTTCCATCTTCTTTTCTGAAGGTAGTATGTCTTTTGTGTGGGAATTTACCTAATTTGTGATATCTTGGCATCTGTATATATTTTTTTTGCAAATTACGGATATTTTTTGATTGCTCAAAAACAAATACTACCGCATTTTTTTTAATACGTTTGCATAAAATAAAACTAAAATGAGAATTGTAACTTATCGGCATAACGAAACCTCCAATTTGGGACTTATCGTAAATGAAAAAATACATTCCTTAAGCTCTATTGCAACCACAATGAATGAATTTTTGCAGATGGGAGAAGATGGTATGCAAAAAGCAAAAGAATTGGAAGAAAGTATAAAAAATGGCCATTCAAATTCAGTAGGGATTTCACTTTCTGACAGCACATTATTAGCTCCTGCACCCAACCCTCCATCATGTAGAGACGCTTATGCTTTTAGGCAACATGTAGCTACAGCCAGAAGAAATAGGGGGGTAGATATGATTCCGGAATTTGACCAGTTTCCGATTTTTTATTTTACCAATCACAATGCTATTTTAGGTCCAACAGAGGATATTTTGTGTATGCCCGACCATATGCAGAAGTTAGACTTTGAATTGGAAGCTGCTATTGTAATTGGCAAGAAAGGGAGAAACATAAAAGCCAAAGATGCAGATAATTATATTGCCGGGTATTTAATAATGAATGATATGAGTGCCAGAGCACTTCAAATGGAGGAAATGAAACTCAATTTAGGTCCTGCAAAAGGGAAGGATTTCTGCACAATTATTGGCCCCTATTTGGTAACAAAAGAAGAATTGGCTGATAAAAAAGTAGCCACTGCAGATGGGCATGAAGGAGATACTTATAGTTTAAATATGAAGTGTTGGGTAAATGGAGAGTTATTGTCTGAAGGAAATATGAAAGATATGAATTGGACTTTTGCTGAAATTGTAGAAAGATGCGCATATGGTGCTGATATTTTACCTGGTGATGTTATTGGTTCCGGAACAGTAGGAACGGGCTGTTTGCTCGAACTAAATGGATCGCATAAATTGAAAAATCCGGATTACGAACCTGTCTGGCTAAAAGATGGAGATGTAATAGAAATGGAAATTGAAGGATTGGGAAGAATAAAAAACAAAGTAGTTTTAGAAAATGATTCTCATTCCTTATTTGCACTAAAGAAAAATATGTAAGTAGATGCTGACTATCGATCCAAAAATAGAAAAAACATCAACTGTACACAAATACATTTTAGGAGCTGTTGCTCCAAGACCAATTGCTTTTGCTAGCACTATTGATAATGATGGTAATCTTAATTTAAGCCCATTTAGTTTTTTCAATGCCTTTTCTGCAAATCCTCCAATTTTGGTTTTTTCTCCTGCCAGAAGGGTAAGAGGAAATACCATAAAACATACTTTAGAAAATGTCTTGGAAAATAAAGAAGTAGTTATCAGCATAGTAACAACTGAAATGGCACATCAAGTTTCCCTTAGTAGTTCTGATTTTCCAAAAGGGGTAAATGAATTTGAAAAAGCTGGATTTACTCCAATAAAATCTGAAAAAGTAAAACCTTTTTGCGTGAAGGAATCCCCCGTAAATTTTGAGTGTAAAGTCAATCGGGTTATTTCACTAGGTCAAGAAGGAGGGGCTGGTAATTTAGTAATCTGCGAAATACTCAAAATTCATATTAATGAGGATATTTTGGATTCAGAAAAAAACATTGATCCTTTAAAACTAAATGCTCTTTCTCGTCTTGGCGGAAATTGGTACGGGAAAGCCACAAAAGATAGTTTATTTCAACTTGCAAAACCAATTGGAATAATTGGGATGGGGTTTGATAATTTGCCAGAAGAAATTCGTAACTCTTCAACCTTAAGTGGAAGTGATTTAGCAATTTTAGCTTCTGAAGAAAATATTCCTGCAAAAAAAGAGTTTACGCTCAGAGAAGAAAAAAATACAACAGAAAAACATATCTTAGCTAAAGAATTATTAAGCCAAGGAAAATTGGAAGATGCTTGGCAAATTTTATTATAAAAAATTAACAAAAACAAAATATTATGTCATTCGAATTACCAGATTTACCTTACGCTTATGATGCGTTAGAACCACATATTGATGCTAGAACTATGGAAATTCACCATAGCAAACACCATCAGGGCTACACCAACAACTTAAATAACGCCATAACCGGAACTGATATGGAGGGAAAAAGTATTGAAGAAATTTGTGCTACTCCAGGCTTAAGCGGAGCAGCAAGAAACAATGGTGGAGGATATTTCAATCACTGTTTATTCTGGAATATCATGAGCCCAAATGGTGGAGGAAATCCTTCAGGAGATTTAGCTAGTGCTATCGATTCTGCTTTTGAGAGCTTTGATAATTTTAAAGCAGAATTTTCAAAAGCTGCTGGGACAAGATTTGGTTCAGGTTGGGCATGGCTATGTGTAAAAGAAGGAAAATTATGCGTTTGTTCTACACCAAATCAAGATAATCCATTAATGGAAGGGGGTTGCGGAAGAACGCCTATTTTAGCTCTTGATGTTTGGGAACATGCTTATTATTTAAACTACCAAAACAGACGCCCTGATTACATAAATGCATTTTTTAATGTAATCAACTGGAATGAAGTTAATAAGAGATATCAGGCCACTTTATAATATTTTTATAAATTTGCCACACTTAAATTAAATTTCTAAACAAATAAAAAAGAAAATGAAAAACAAATTTGCCTTACTAACTTTATTAGGATTATTCCTTGCTGGCACTTACACTGTTTATGCACAAGATGCAAATGATACTTTTGCAACTGAACAGGTAGTAGATACTGCTGTAGTTGCTGAAGAAGCACCTGCTGTAGCAGAAGTTCCAGTTGAAGAGACTGCTTCTTTTCATCAAATTATAAAACAAAAATTTATTCAAGGAGGGCCTGGATTTATGGGGATTGTATTGTTATGTTTAATCTTAGGATTAGCATTAGCAATTGAAAGAATCATCTATTTAAATATGGCAACTACTGATACTGATAAATTATTAAATGATGTTGAATCTGCCTTAAACAAGGGTGGTGTTGATTCGGCAAAAGAAATTTGTAGAAATACAAAAGGCCCTGTTGCTTCAATCTTCTATCAAGGATTAGAGCGTTCCAATGAAGGAATTGATATGGTAGAAAAATCTATTGTAGCTTATGGCTCGGTTCAAATGGGACTTTTGGAAAAAGGATTATCTTGGATTTCATTATTTATTGCACTAGCACCTATGCTTGGGTTTATGGGTACAGTAATTGGAATGATTGATGCATTTGATGCAATTGAAGCTGCAGGTGATATTTCTCCTTCATTGGTTGCACATGGTATTAAAATTGCTCTTTTAACTACTGTATTTGGACTTATTGTCGCGATTATTTTGCAAATATTCTACAATTATTTAATTGCAAAAGTAGATTCAATTGTAAACTCAATGGAAGATGCTTCTATCTCACTTGTTGATTTATTAGTAAAAAACAAATAATCATGGAAAGTTTAATTAATATAGGTATCATTCTTACTTATTTAATGGTAGGATTTGCTACACTTACAGCAATTGGTTTTGGCATTAAAAAAATGATGCAAAAAACTAATAATACTAAAAAGACACTCTATACAATAGGAGGATTAGTTGTGATATTAATATTCTCCTACCTAATTGCTTCTGATGAAGTTTTAGGATCGTATGAAAAATATGAAATTACAGCTTCAACAGCCAAAAAAGTTGGAATGGGACTTACTACATTCTATGTGTTAGGGATTGGTGCAATTGGTGCGGTACTCTATGCTGAATTATCAAAAGCATTTTCTAAATAATGGCAAGCAAAAGAAGAGGATTGCCCGAGATAAATGCAGGATCAATGGCAGATATTGCCTTTTTGCTTCTTATCTTTTTCTTGGTCACCACAACTATGGATGTAGATACAGGTATTGCTCGCAAACTACCTCCAATGCCAGAAGAAGAACAAGAAAAGCCACCAGAAATTCATGCAAAAAATATTTATACAGTATTAATTAATACACATAATCAATTATTAGTTGAAGGTGAATATATGGACATCTCACAGCTTAAAGAAGGAGCTAAAACTTTTATTGACAACAATGGAAGAGATCCTAGTTCATCTGAAAATCCTGAGAAAGCAATTATCTCATTACAAAATGACAGAGGGACTCAGTATGTTACTTATATTCGTGTACAAAACGAACTAGCTGCTGCTTATAATGAACTCAGAAATAAAGAAGCGTTAAATAAATTTGGAGAGCGTTATATTGATTTGAATAAAACACAAAAAAAGGAAATTAGAAAAATGTACCCTCAGAAAATATCTGAAGCGGAACCAAAAAACATTGGAGGAGATTCATAATGAGTAAATTCAGAAAAGGAGGGGAAAAAGGAATGCCAGCTATATCAACTGCATCCTTACCGGATATTGTATTTATGCTACTTTTCTTTTTTATGGTAACCACTGTAATGCGTGAAACCACATTATTTGTAGATGTAACTACACCAAAAGCCACTGAAATAAAAAAGATGGGGAAAAAATCCTTAGTAAGCTATATTTACATTGGCTCACCAATTAAAAGAATGCAAGCATCTTATGGTAGTGCTGCTCGTATTCAATTGAATGATGCTTTTGCTGAAGTGAGTGAAATACAAGAATTTATTGCTACTGAGCGTGAATCAAGAGATGAAAAAGAAATCCCTTATATGACAGCATCTATTAAAGCAGATGAAACTGTAAAGATGGGGATTATCACTGATGTTAAACAAGAGCTTAGGAAGGCAAATGCACTAAAAATTAATTACTCGACCCGAAAAGGAAACTATTAATTTATACAAGCAGATATTTTAAAGGCTGATTTTACCAGCCTTTTTTTATGCTTATATTTTGATGCAAGATATACAAAAGAAGTGCGACAGACGCTAAAGAAAAAAGTGCTATCATAGGATCAACAGGGCTTTCTGGAAAGACTGAATAAGCACCACTATCTATTTTAAATAAAGGATAAGAAAGAATAACTGCTTGCGCGTTATTTACAAAGTGCGCTAAAATTGGCAACCATAATGAATTGCTCCAATAGAATAAATAACCTAATAAAACTCCTAAAACAAATCTTGGGATCATTCCTTGAAAATGAAAGTGAATAGTACTAAATAAAAAAGCTGTTATCAAAATTGCAGAATGTGGATTACTTAGCCAATTCCCAAGTTTTTGTTGTAAATATCCTCTAAACAATAATTCTTCACCTATTGCAGGAACAACAGCAATTACTAAAATCGTATAAAATAAATCCCAGATAGTATCCATTTGTAAAAATGCAGTTACAATAGCCTCTGAATTAATGTCAAATTGCAGTAACCATTCGGGAAAGGAAATCATCATATTCCATTCTAAAAGTAACCCTATAAATGGAGTAATTATCATCATTATGGCAATAACTAAAATGGTGTTTTGTCTACTAAGTTTAAAAAGCTTAAAATCAAAATTAGTTAAGTGTGCATATAATAATGTAGGTGTAATAAAAAGACCTACGCCACTAAAAAGTTGCATCAATTTTAAATAATTTACAGATGCTTGATTGCTCAAATCTTGATTTTGAATAAGTGCCATGCCATTATCAGAAAAGAGAGCAACCAAAGCTACAGCTATTAAAGTATGTAATATTAATGATAGAAAAATTAATAAAAATAAAATACCAACTTTTGAAGTTGATGACTTATTTGCATATATCCCTTTAAATCCCATTATTGTTTACTTTTGCAATTATGGGTGTAAAGATAGGAAATATTGATGTTGGAGAATTCCCCTTACTTTTAGCGCCAATGGAGGATGTAAGTGACCCTCCTTTTAGAGCATTATGTAAGGAGCATGGAGCAGATGTAATGTACACGGAATTTATTTCTTCAGAGGGGTTGATCCGGGATGCTGATAAGAGCACTATGAAACTTGACATCTATGATTTTGAACGTCCTATTGGAATTCAAATTTTTGGCTATGACATTAATTCAATGCGACAAGCAGCTGAAATATGTGAAAAAGCAAAGCCTGAATTCATTGATATCAATTATGGTTGCCCAGTAAAAAAAGTAGCTAGAAAAGGAGCTGGAGCTGGTATACTGCAGGATATTCCAAAAATGGTAGCTATGACAAAAGCAATTGTAAAAGCTACAAATATTCCTGTAACTGTCAAAACCAGATTGGGTTGGGATGAAAATACAAAATACATAGTTGAGGTAGCTGAACGTTTACAAGATGTAGGCATTCAAGCTATTTCAATACATGGGAGAACCCGTAAACAAATGTATAAAGGGGATGCTGACTGGACGCTTATAGGAGATGTAAAAAATAACCCTAACATGCATATTCCTGTCTTTGGAAATGGAGATGTTAACTCACCTGAAAAAGTGATGGAATTGAAAAACAAATATGGTGTAGATGGAGTTATGTTGGGCAGAGCTGCAATTGGATACCCTTGGATTTTTAACGAGATAAAACATTACCTAAAAACAGGGGAGTATTTAGCCTCACCAACTATTGCCGATAGAGTAATTGCGTGCAAACAACATTTAAAGCATTCTATTGAGTGGAAAGGGAAAATTTTAGGAATAGCTGAAATGAAACGCCACTACACAAGCTACTTTAAAGGAATTCCATATTTTAAAGATTACCGAATAAAAATGGTTACTTCTGATAACCCTGAAGAAGTACATGCAATTTTAGACACAGTAGCGAAAGAGTTTGCAGGGTTTAGTTTTTAAACAACTTGCTACTTAGCACCTTAGCAGGATACCATGAAGCTAGCAAGCCTATTGCAAATACTGTAAAACTTACAAGTATTATATCAGTAAACACAATAGCAATAGGATAAGTGTTAATGACAAAACTACCGCCTCCCATTGCTATAAAACCAAAAGTTTGTTGCAAAAAAGCAAGCCCTAATCCTATAAAAAGACCAGTAACTATTCCTAATAGTATAGTAAGCATACTCTTTCTGAAGAATACAGATTGAATATCTTGAACGGTACAGCCTAAACTTTTAAGCGTTGTAATATCCTTCTGCTTATCCAACATCAGCATACTTAAGGCTCCAATGATATTAAAAGTAGCTATAATCATAATAAAAGCCAAAATTAAAAAGACCGCTAGTTTTTCAGTATTTAATATTTTATATAAAAATTCTTGTTGTTCAAAGCGATTTTTTACTATAAAATCATCACCCAAGGCAGATGCTAACTGTTCTTGAATTGCAAGCATTCTATGCTCATTTTTAAGTTTTATTTCAACTGCCGAAATGTTATTATCTCTAGCTGCCAATTGCTGAATAAAAGCCAAAGGAGTAATAATGTATTCTTGGTCAAGCTCAGCTTGAATGCTAAAAATTCCAACCGGTAAAACACTTCCTTGCTTGAAAGCAGTTTGTGGGTTGAGCAATGTTTTTGAATTTCTGTTTGGCACAAAAACTTGCAATTGCTCAAACATAGTACCTAGCCCTATGGATAAATGATAAGCAACTCCCATGCCTACCACGGCTACATTCTTATTTTCATAGGAATTGATATACTCTCCATCCACTAACAAACTATTAAAATTGGTGAGCTCTTGGTAAGTTTCACTTACCCCTTTCACAGTAGCGATAAATTCTTTTTGTTGATATTTTAACAGTACTTTTTCCTCTAATATATAAGCGGAGGATTCAAATTCAGAATTATCCAAAACAGTTGAAATTTTTTCAGGATTAAATACTTTTCCCTCATCTGCTGTAATTTTCAAATGTGGGTCAAAAGAATTATACATCTTCAAAACCAAATCTTCAAAACCATTAAACACTGAAAGCACTAAAATTAATGCGGCTGTTCCTGTTGCTACTCCTAATAAAGAAACCCAAGAAATTATATGCACAAAGTTGCTATTCTTCTTAGTAGAAAAATAGCGTTTGGCAATAAAAAATGGGAAATTCACGATTTCTTATTTTTTCAACAATCTATCAATTTCTTCAGCAAAAGCTGCTGAATCGTCCAAATGAAATTGTAATGCTGGCACTATTCTTAATTGATTTCTTACGCTTTCACCCAGTTTTTTACGAATCATGATGGTGCTACTTTTCACTACTTTAAGTGCTTCTAAAGGATCATCAACAGGAAAAATACTTAAAAAAATATTGGCATCTGCCAAATCAGGAGATATACGCACTATCGTTACGCTTACCATAATATTCCCTAACATCTCTTGTGTAAGCTGTTGAAAAATTACAGAAAGTTCTTTCTGAACTAAGCGAGACACCTTTTTTTGTCTTGTTGATTCCATAAATGCAAAAATAGGGAATCCTTTCTTATCTTTGCCAAATGCACTATTTCTTACGAATTTTAAAATACGTAAAGCCTTATTTACCATTTGTACTGCTTAATATTCTGTTCAATATATTAAGTGTTTTATTTTCATTAGTATCCTTAACAATGGTGGTTCCATTCTTAGGTATACTTTTTGAAACCCAAGAAAAAGTATATAGTCCTCCGCCATTAAGCGTAAATGCAACTGCCATAAAAGACAATTTTTATGCACTAATAAGTTCAATAATTGACGAAAAAGGAAAAGTTGAAGCTCTCCTATTTATCTGCATTTTAGTATTAATTACATTCTTTTTCAGAAATTTGTTTCGTTACCTTTCCCTTTATTTTTTAACCCCAATTCGAAATGGAGTAGTACACGATTTACGAATGGATCTGCATAGAAAAATAATTTCTTTACCCATGCCTTTTTTCACTGAAAAAAGAAAAGGAGATTTAACCGCAAGGCTTACCTCTGATTTAGTAGAGATAGAATGGTCAATTATGAGCTCCTTAGAAATGATATTTAAAGACCCTTTAAGCATTATCATCTACCTAGCAACCTTAAGTTTTATCAGCCCACAGCTTACAATTTTTGTAATTATCCTATTTCCAATTACAGGTTTAATTATTGGTTTTATTGGGAAATCGCTCCAAAAATCATCCGATAAAGGACAAGCAAAAATGGGGAGTCTGCTTTCCATAATTGACGAAAATATTTCAGGACTAAGAATCATAAAAGCCTTTACTGCAGAAGCTCACATCAACTCTAATTTTGACAAAGAAAGTAACTCCTACAAAAACATTATGAGTTCCTTGCTTAGAAAGAAAGATTTAGCATCCCCCATGAGTGAGTTTTTGAGCACTATAGTATTGGTGGTAGTCATGTGGTTTGGAGGGCAACTAGTACTCGGTGACAACAGCACATTGTCTGCTCAAGAATTTATCGGCTATATCCTTATCTTCTCTCAAATTATACCACCAGCAAAAACTCTTACTACTTCCTATTACTATATACAAAAAGGAAGCGCTTCAGCCAAAAGAGTATATGAAATACTAGATGCTGAAAATGAAATTACTGATGTAGAAAATCCTAAACAAATAAAGTTACTTAACAACCAAATTGAATTTAAAAACTTATCCTTCTCGTACGAAAAACAACAAGTACTAAAGGATATTAACTTTACAATTAGTAAAGGGAGAATGATTGCTTTAGTTGGACAATCAGGAAGCGGAAAATCAACTTTAGCGGATTTATTAGCTCGCTTTTACGATATCAATCAAGGAGAAATTTTAATTGATAATAGCAATATAAAGGAAATTGCTTTACATGATTTACGTGCATTAATGGGGATTGTAAGTCAAGAATCTATTTTGTTTAACGACACTATTTTCAATAACATCCGCTTAGGAAACATTACTGCTAGCAAACAAGAGGTAATTGAAGCTGCAAAAATTGCCAATGCTCACGACTTTATTTTGGAAACAGAAAACGGATACGACACCAATATTGGCGATAGAGGAAATAAACTTTCGGGGGGGCAAAAACAAAGACTTAGTATTGCCAGAGCTATCTTAAAAAATCCGGAAATATTAATTTTGGATGAAGCTACCTCAGCCTTAGACACTGAATCCGAACGCTTAGTACAAGACGCTTTAGACAAACTAATGTATTCTCGAACTTCATTAGTGATTGCTCACCGCCTTTCAACTATTCAAAATGCTGATGAGATCCTAGTATTAGATAAGGGCTGTATTATTGAAAGGGGCACACATCAGGAGTTAATTGCCCAAAACGGACATTATAAAAAGCTTTCCGATTTGCAATCTTTTCTTTAATACAAGAAGTTATTGTAAGGATACCTTACTTCATGTAGTTGCTTAATCTTAGCATAGAGCAAATCCTTTAACTCATTAAAATGAGTTTTATTTAAAGCTGAAATAAATATACTTTCATCATCTAATTTTGCCATCCAAGTTTTTTGCAATTCTTCCAATGAAATATTTTCAGGAAGTATCGGGGTTAAATCATCTTCCTCCTTGGGTGTAAAAGTATAAGCGTCAATTTTATTAAACACAATTAAAGTGGGCTTGTCGGTAATACCAAGCTCAACAATTGTTTTATTCACTACCTCTCTCTGATCTTCAAAATTCGGATTAGCAATATCAACTACATGCACTAATAAATCTGATTCACGCACTTCATCCAAAGTAGATTTAAAGCTCTCTACCAGCTGATGCGGAAGCTTGCGAATAAACCCAACCGTATCAGTCAGTAAAAAAGGCAAATTACCAATTACTACTTTACGTACAGTAGTATCCAAAGTGGCAAATAATTTATTTTCTGCAAAAATATCTGACTTAGCTAAAGTGTTCATTAGAGTAGATTTCCCAGCATTAGTATAGCCTACTAAGGCAACTCTTATCATACCCTGCCTTCCTTTTCTACGCGTAAAACTTTGCTTGTCAATTTTTTCTAACTTCTTTTGTAGTAGCGCAATTTTATCTTTAATAATTCTTCTATCAGTTTCAATTTGAGCCTCCCCAGGACCTCTCATTCCAATCCCCCCTTTTTGTCTTTCAAGGTGTGTCCACATACGGGTTAATCTTGGTAATAGATATTGGTATTGAGCAAGCTCAACTTGTGTGCGGGCTTGTGCTGTTTGTGCTCGACTCGCAAAAATATCAAGTATCAAATTGCTTCTATCCAGTATTTTAGTTTCTTCTCCAAAAATCTTCTCAATATTTCTTATTTGTGAAGGATTTAAATCATCATCAAAAATGATGAGCTTAATCTCATTTTCCTCAGCAAAAAGGCGCACTTCCTCAATTTTCCCTTTTCCAAAAAAGGTTTTATTATCAGGATGAGGTAGTTTTTGTGTAAAATTTCTGACAGGATTTGCTCCGGCAGTTTTCGCCAGAAAAGCCAACTCATCTAGATACTCATAAGCCTGATCTTGAGTAACATCTTGAGTAATTAATCCAATTAATATCGCTTTTTCTGACATTTATTTCTTTTAGAAAAGCTTCTCCCAGGGAGTTCTTAACACTATTAAAATTAACGCTACTGCAAAATACCCAAAAACAGTTTTATTTGCCTTTGCATTATCCTCTATTTTTTTAGCTTTTACTTTTCCTAAAGTAATTAATACAACTGCAATTAACATAGTTAATGGGTGTTCTACCAATAAAAATCGACTTGCTTCATTTCCCATTACTCTGCTCCAATCAACAACAGTTGCCATTGGGATAAGCAAAACTAATCCGATTAATAATTGTATATGCGCAAAGATTAAGGTTATCGTAAGAAAAATATCTTTTTTGGTGTTTGGTATTTTATCTAATGCTGCGCGTACTATAGAAATAAGTAAAGCAATAAGAAATAAAAATGGAATTACTCCGTGAATAATTTTTAACATAATCTCCGTTTTTAGTTAGTTTAGCAAATAAACGAATTAATCTCAACTTATTTTGGTATTTTCACGGCTTTATTATTACACGCTATCAAATGAGATTACGCTTTACTATCCTTTTTGCTCTTTTTAGTTTTCAGTCCCTTTTAGGGCAAGAAACTTTTCCTGTTAATGGAGTGGCTCAAAATTTTGAACCTATCCATGCCTTTATCAATGCACATATTATTTTAAGCCCTACTGCCGAAATTAATAAGGGTATACTTTTGATTCAAGGCGATAAAATTATTAGAATTGATAGTAATATGAATATCCCAAATGATGCTATTATTCATGATTTAGCTGGCGATTTTATCTACCCTTCATTTATTGATTTATATACTGATTACGGATTACTAAAAGCTAAAAAAGGGAAGCGTAACTATCGCCCTCAATACGAAAGCACTAAAGCAGGCGCTTACCATTGGAACCAGGCAATACATCCTGAAATAGAAGCAAGCACAGTATTTAGTGCTGATAAAAAAACGGCTTCTACTTATCTTAAAAATGGCTTTGGGACTGTGCTTTCTCATGTACAAGATGGGGTACTAAGAGGAACCGGTTGTTTGGTACTACTATCAGAAAAGAGTGAGCAGGAAAATATTATAAAACCAAAAGCTGCAAGTTATTTTTCATTTAGCAAAGGAGTGTCAAGTCAAAAAAACCCTTCTTCATTAATGGGGAGCATTGCACTCATGCGGCAAACATTTTTGGATACTGAATGGTATGCCTCTCAAGATAATCAGACCAATCTTTCCTATGCTGCATTTAACAATCAACGGAGATTACCTCATATATTTACAACTAATGATGCGCTAGATTATAGCCGAATTTATAAGATAGCAGACGAGTTTGAAATTGATTTTATTATCAAAGGAAATGGGAAAGAATACAGTAGAATTGATGAAGTTGCTGATACTGAATTTCCCGTAATTATTCCGTTAAACTTTCCAAATGCATATGACGTTAGTAATCCTGAAACAGCCCAATGGATTAGTTTAAGCAAATTAAAAGATTGGGAAACAGCCCCTTACAATCCGGCTATATTGGCTAATCATGAAATTGAATTTTGTATTACATCTTCAGGTTTAGATAAAAAAAGTAATTTTATTAGCAACTTACGATTGGCTATTAAAAAAGGGCTTCCCAAACAAGCGGCTCTTGCCGCATTAACAACTACTCCTGCCGCTCTTATAGAAATGGATGACAAAATAGGAAGCATAGAAACTGGAAAATTAGCTAACTTCTTTATTGCATCCAAAGATATTTTTGAAAATGGAGAGATTTATGAAAACTGGACTGCAGGAGAGCAACATATTATCAATAAAAAACAAAACATAGATATACGGGGATATTATACCCTCAATGCTGATGAATTTAGCAATAAATTGATTTCTATTAAAGGCAGTAAAGATAAGCCAAAAGCAATTATTTTTGGATTGGATTCACTTGTACTACTCACTAAGCTGGATGGCAACAATGTAAATATCAGTAATGCTAATGGAACATTCAGATCTGCTGCTAAATTTGATAAAGAGAGAATAAGCGGGAGATATCAGGATAGTATTGGTCTTTATCATAGTTTTAGCATGCTAAGAGACTCTCTTTTTAATGAAGACAAAAAAGTATTTATTTTAGAAATTGACAGTGTCATTCCGTCAGTTTGGTTCCCAAATAAAGCACACGGGTTTATAAGTTTACCTCAAGCTGAAAATATCATTTTCAGAAACGCAACTGTATGGACAAATGAACAAGTAGGGGTTCTGAAAAATACGGATGTTGCTATTAAAGAAGGAAAAATTATTGCCATAGGAAAAAAACTGGATGAATTAGTGGTCTTCCCTGAAACAGTTAAAATCACACAAATTAATGCTACCAGAAAACATCTTACTTGCGGAATAATTGACGAACACTCTCATATTGCAATTAGCAGAGGAGTAAATGAGGGAAGTCAAGCGGTAAGTGCAGAAATCCAAATGATCATAACATCTATCGTCAGCTATCCGGAGGTACAGTTGCGTCACAGCTTTTACACGGTTCAGCAAATCCTATAGGGGGGCAAGCAGCAATGATAAAATTAAGATGGGGAAGCTCTGCTGAGCAAATGAAAGTAGCAAATGCTGATGGCTTTATAAAATTTGCGCTAGGAGAGAATGTAAAGCAAAGTAATTGGGGCAATTTTGAACGCATACGCTTCCCGCAAACCCGTATGGGGGTAGAGCAGGTGTTTTATGATGCTTTTTACAGAGCAAACGCTTACCAAAAAGCTTGGCAAAATTTCAACGATCTCAGTACAAAAGACAAAAAAAATGCTACTCCTCCAAGGGAGGATTTAGAACTTAATGCTTTAGTTGAAATTCTGAATTCAGAACGTTTTATTACTTGCCATTCCTATATGCAATCAGAAATAAATATGCTAATGCATGTTGGGGATTCTATGGGCTTTACAATAAATACTTTTACCCATATTTTGGAGGGATATAAGGTAGCTGAAAAAATGAAAAATCATGGTGCTGGCGGCTCTACTTTTTCTGATTGGTGGGCTTATAAATTTGAAGTAAATGATGCAATTCCTTACAATGCAACACTTCTTAATAATGCAGGAGTAGTTACTGCAATTAATTCGGATGATGCTGAAATGGGAAGAAGACTAAACCAAGAAGCCGCTAAAGCTGTAAAATATGGCGGAACTTCAGAAGAAGATGCCTGGAAAATGGTAACACTAAACCCAGCCAAACTACTCCATATAGATGATAAAATGGGAAGTATAAAAATTGGAAAAGATGCTGATATTGTATTGTGGACAGACAATCCTCTTTCGGTTTATGCTAAAGTAATACAAACTTATGTTGACGGAAAATTACTGTTTGATGTTGAAATTGATAAGCAACTAAGAGATAGGGATGGACTTGAGCGTATGCGCATCATTCAAAAAATGAGTGAGGATAAAAATACAGGCAAAAAACAAAAACCTCAACCAATAACCGATAAATTATACCATTGTGATACTGAATATGATGAATAAAAAATACCTACCCCTTCTAATTGCATTACTGATTACAGTGGGTGCAAACGCTCAGAGACCTACCTTATTTATGGGAGCAACTGCTCATTTAGGAAATGGGGAAAAGATAGAAAATGCTGCCATTAGTATGCTTAATGGAAAAATTGGAATGGTTGCTGATGCAACAAGAATTCGCATTGACCCTACTGCTTTTGACACCATTTATCGTGTGCACGGAAAACACCTTTATCCTGGCTTTATTGTGCCCAATACTACATTAGGAATTACGGAAATTGATCAGGTTCGTGCTTCACATGATTACAGAGAAACGGGCGCCATAAACCCTAATGTACGTACTTTGATTGCTTATAATACAGATTCCAAAATAGCCAAAACAGTAAGGAGTAATGGTGTGCTAATCGCCCAAGTAACGCCAAGAGGAGGAATGATTTCTGGTCAATCATCAGTAATGCATTTAGATGGCTGGAATTGGGAAGATGCTTCCCTTAAATCGGATGATGGAATACATCTTAACTGGCCATCCTCCTTTCACCAAAGTGGTTGGTGGGCGGAACCAGGTACTATTAATGAAAATGAAAAATATAATGAGAGTATTGCTCAACTAAAAATCTTTTTCAAAAAAGCAAATTCCTACGCTAACTCTTCCGGCTTAATGGATTTGCAAATGGAAAGTATGAAGGGCTTATTTAATGGAAGTAAAACGCTTTACATGCATGCTAATAATGCAAGTGATATGCTTGACGCTATTGCTTTTACTAATGATTTTGAAATTACCAAAAGCGTTATTGTAGGCGCTGAAGATGCGCTTAAAATTACTGATATATTAAAAGAAAATAATATTTCGCTTATTCTTAACAGGGTGCATAGGCTGCCTAATAGTGAAGATAGCCCGGTAGATGAGCCTTTCACACAAGCAACAAAATTACAAGAAGCGGGGATTTTATTTTGCCTAAGTTATGAGGGGGATATGGAAGCTATGGGTGCCAGAAACTTACCTTTTTCTGCCGGTACTGCTGTAGCTTATGGCCTGGATTATGAAGATGCCATTTCTGCAATTACTTTAAATACCGCCAAAATTTTAGGAATTGATAAATACTGTGGTTCTATCGAAAGAGGGAAAGACGCTAGCTTTTTTATCAGCACTGGAGATGCTTTGGATATGCGTACTAACAATGTAGAAAAAGCCTATATTAAAGGCAAAGCAGTAGACCTAAACAACCACCAAAAGGAACTTTTTAAGAAGTATAAAAACAGATAATTTATTTATATATATATTTGGGGAAATTTAAATGTTATGAAAAAACTACTACTCATATTACTTTGCTTACCACTACTTTTTACAACTTGTAAAAAAGAAGATGATATTGTTGCGGCTATTAATGATGTTAATTTGCCTGTTGCAAACTTTAGCTATACTGCTAGTAATGATTTTGCCCCTACTTTATTTGTTTTCACTAATTATTCAGCAAATTCAGATACATATTATTGGGATTTTGGAGATGGAAATTTTTCAACTGAAGAGAATCCAACACATCTTTATACATTAGGCGGAAATTATACTGTGTCGTTAACTGCTAGCATCTTAGATCATGAGGATATAATAATAGACACTATCACTGTCTCCTCAGCACCTTCTAGATTAACATTATCTAGTATTAAAATTGATGCAATGCCTATGACTAACAATGGATCTGATTGGGATTGGGATATCACTGGCTTAACAAGCGATCCAGATGTTTTTTATGTACTAAAACAAGGCGGCACTGAGGTTGCTTCATCAAGTTCTCAAGACAATATATCGGTCTTTCCAATATTATTTACAGAAAATTTACCCTATGTCGTAAATAATCTATCACAAGATTATACTATTGAACTCTGGGATAATGATGTGGTGGCTGGAATCGGAGGAAATGAATTTATTGGTTCGTGTAGTTTTACTCCAAACGATTATGTCTCTACTGAAGGTGATGAATATCCTACAGAAATTAATATTATTAGTAGCGGTGTAGATATGACGTTAGATGCTCAATGGCTTCAGTAAGATAATTATTTTTCCCAAATCAACTTCTTACCAAAACCCAATTTATTATGGGTCATTTTTATAAAGGTAAGTTTCATTTCCCAAAGATATAGTTTCATCTTTTGTGCATAAGGAAATCCCTTTAGATATAGCTTTGTTGCATTGTTAATTTCCTCTCCTTTAGGTTCTATTACTCTTCCTAAAAGTTGTACCCCTTGTATTTTATCAATATCTTTAGTTTCTAAGGAAATACTAGCCGCAACATTTGGGTTGTCTATAAAATCTATAGCATGTTTAGTTTTGGTTTCAGATGAAAAAATAAGAGAATTATTTTTCTCATTATATACATAAAATACATTGCAACAATACGGTGCATCATCTTTACTAGTTGCAAGTGTTAATAGATGATGATTCTTTATAAAATCAATGATGCGTTTATCTGGCATTAATAGCCAATATTAGTCCTAACTCTTTGTAATACTGCAGATGCTATTACTCTTGCTTTTTTAGCGCCTTTTTCAAGCGCTACATCAATAATTTCTTTGTTTTCCATTAAATGATTAAACTCCGTGCGTTCAGCTGAGAACTTATCACAAATTAAATTAAAAAGTTCTTGCTTGGCTTGGCCATAACCATAATTTCCGGCAGCATACTTTACTTTTAATGCTGCTGACTGTTTATCCGTTGCTAATAGTTTATGTAATTTGAAAACATTACAATTATCAGCATCTTTTTTCTCTTCCATAGCAGTGGAATCCGTTTTAATTCCCATTATTTGCTCCCTTAATTTTTTATCAGATAAGAAAATATTAATGCAATTATTATATGATTTACTCATTTTCTGTCCGTCTGTTCCTGGGATAATCATCATTCTTTTGTCCACTTTTGTTTCCGGAATTACAAAAGAATTTGGATATTTATGATTGAACGTCCCAGCAATATCTCTTGTCATTTCCAAATGTTGCATTTGGTCTTTCCCTACAGGAACAATCTCAGCATCATAAAGCAAAATATCAGCTGCCATAAGCACAGGATAAGTAAAAAGGCCTGAATTTACTTCTGACAATCGGCTTGATTTATCCTTAAATGAATGTGCGTTGGCCAACATTGGGAATGGCGTAAAACAATTCAAATACCATGTCAGTTCACAAACCTCTGTTACGTCTGATTGACGGTAAAATAAATTTTTATCGGTATCAAAACCAAAAGCAAGCCAAGCTGCTGCAGTAGCATACGTATTTTCTCTTAACTTCTGCGCATCTCTAATGGCAGTAAAAGAATGCAAATCAGCAATAAAAAATAAACTTTCATTCTTTTCATCTTTCGAAAGTTCAATTGCTGGAATAATTGCTCCTAACAAATTTCCTAGATGTGGTGTTCCTGTGCTTTGTATCCCTGTTAATATTCTTGCCATTCTATTTTCTAATTTTGATTTTGTAAAAATAGGATTTTTATCTTTGCAGCATGAAATGGATAGGCTATCTTTTAAGTTCACTTTGGCGAATATGGTTTTTAATCGTTTTTATCTTGGCCTTTATAGTCTTTATTCCTGCACTATTTTTCTTTACAGCTATTTATAAAAATAATAAAATTGTCTGCCACCTTACTCGCTATTGGTCAAAGCTTACTTTATTTTTCTCATTTATATATCCTAGGATTGAGTGGGAAGAAAAATTAGATAGAAAGGGGCATTATATTTTTTGTCCTAACCATGTTTCTACCTTAGACATTCCATTTGTTTTGGCAATTCTTCCTGTGCCATTACAATTTATGGGGAAATCAGAAATTGCAAAAATCCCATTATTTGGCTATTTTTATAAAAACAATGCTGTTATTGTTGACAGGGGAAACAAGCGTGATGCCTATGCCGCATTTTTAAAAGCTGGCAAAAAATTAACAAGTGGCTTAAGCATGTGCTTATTTCCAGAAGGAGGAATCCCTAAACAAGATATTTTCTTAAAACAGTTTAGAAACGGTCCTTTCCGATTAGCTATTGAACAAAACATAAACATTATTCCCATTACTATGCCCGATAATAAAAATATGTTTCCTCAAGAATATTTTAAAGGTTACCCAGGGATTGTTAGGGTAAAAGTGCATAAAGCAATCGACCCAATAACCTTAACTGAAAAAACAATTCAAAATTTGAATACTTCAGTTTACAATACTATTTTTGAACAATTAAATGCTTATGGAAGTAAATAACAAGCTCATAGAGGATTTGTCACGCTTAGCAAAGCTGAAGTTTGATGAAAAATCAGCCGAAAAGATGAAGGGAGACCTAGATAAAATAATAGGTTTTGTAGATAAATTATCTGAGATAGATACTGAAGGTGTTGAGCCACTTATCTACCTTAGTGATGAAGTGAATGTTTTAAGAGCAGATGAAATTGCGCATGAAGTTTCACAAGTAAATGCACTTAAAAATGCTCCGCAAAAAGATTCTGATTATTTTAAAGTGCCAACTGTTTTAAAAAAATAGTTATAAGATTTGATCTCTACCAACTATATTTTCTCTGAAAGGTCAAACTTACGTCATTTTCAGTTATTTTCAACACTGACTTCACTCCTAATCTTATGCATCTATTATCATTTATATGACCTGCTGGAAAACCAAAGCAAATGGGGTAATCGTATTCCTTAGTATATTCCAAAATTATTTCTTCAGCTGATTTGCCAAAAGATATTTCATTATCATTCATATCGTTCATTGCTCCTACTATTAATCCCTTTAATTTAGCTAGTTTTCCATTGCGTTTAAGATTCATCATCATTCGGTCAACATGATAGAGGTATTCATCCAAATCTTCAATAAATAAAATCTTTTCTTCTGTATCAATATCCGAATTTGACCCCAATAAACTATACAAAATAGAAAGGTTCCCTCCTACTATTTCAGCATCTACTTGCCCTAAGCGATTAAAGGTATGACTTTTGCATTCTATTCTGTTTGATTTGCCTAAAAGGGAATTTTTTAAACTTTGAAGGGATTCATTAGAATTATTTTCAAAATTAATCGGCATAGTAGCGTGCAAACTTGCAGTCCCCAAGTTATTCAAATGAGAATGTAAAACCGTAACATCACTGTAGCCAATAATCCATTTCGGATTTTTTTTCAAGCTAGAAAAATTGATGTTGTCAATAATCTGAACCGTCCCATAACCACCCCGTGCACATAAAATTGCTTTAATTACATCATTATCTATCATACTTTGCAAATCAGCAGTTCTTTGCCCAATCGTTCCTGAAAACTGATTATTTTCTTCAAATAAGTTAGCCCCAAACACCACTTCAAACCCCCAATTTTCCAACAATTTAATTGCTGGACTCAATTCTTCCAAAGTAATTTTTCTAGCAGTAGAAACAATGCCAATCTTATCGCCTATTTTTAATTTTTCAGGAATTATCATTATTACTAATTAAACTTATCTTTGCGAAAATAAATCTTTTTATAAAATAAATGACTAAAAAAAGATACACTGTTACTTCAGCTCTGCTTTATGCAAATGGCTCTTTACATATTGGGCATATTGCTGGTGCCTATTTGCCAGCCGATATTTATGTTCGGTATTTAAAAGGAAAGGGGCATGATGTTGCTTTTATTTGTGGTTCAGACGAACATGGTGCTGCTATTACTTTGCAAGCAAAAAAAGAAGGGATTAGTCCTCAAGAAATTGTAGATAAATATCATAATATCAACAAAAAGGCATTTTCTGATTTTGGAATTGATTTTAGCATCTATCACCGTACTTCTGATAAGCTACACCATGAGACGGCACAAGATTTTTTCAGAACTTTAGAAAAAAAAGATGTTTTTACTAAAAAAACTTCTGAGCAATTTTATGATGAAGAAAATAAACAATTTTTAGCTGACAGATATATAACGGGCGAGTGTCCAAAATGTAATGCTGCTGGGGCGTATGGCGATCAGTGTGAGAAGTGTGGGTGCACTTTAAGTCCTAATGAATTGATAAACCCTACATCTACATTAAGCGGGAGCGCTCCTATTAAAAAAGAAACTTCACATTGGTATTTGCCAATGCAAAACCATGAAAAATGGCTAAAAGATTGGATAGAGAGTGGGGATCTTGAAGGAGAGAATCATCATGATCCAAAAACATGGAAAAGTCAAGTTTTGGGTCAATGCAAATCTTGGATTGAGGGGGGACTAAAAGCCCGTGCAATGACAAGAGATTTAGATTGGGGGGTTAAAGTGCCAGTAAAAGATGCAGATGGTAAGGTGCTTTATGTATGGTTGGACGCACCAATTGGATACATATCAGCTACAAAACAATGGGCAAATGATTCAGGAAAAAATTGGGAAGATTATTGGAAAAATAAAGATACTGAACTTATCCATTTTATTGGGAAAGACAATATTGTTTTCCATTGTATTATTTTTCCAATCATTCTAAAAGCGCATGGAGGATATGTTTTGCCGTCTAATGTCCCTGCAAACTCATTCTTAAATTTAGAAGGGGAAAAACTATCAACCTCAAAGAATTGGGCTATTTGGCTACACGAATATTTAGAAGATTTTAAAGGCCAAGAAGATTCCTTGCGTTATGCTCTTTGCGCAACTGCCCCCGAAAGTAAAGACAATGATTTTACTTGGGCTGATTTCCAGGCAAGAAACAACAATGAGCTAGTTGCCATCTTTGGAAATTTTATTAATCGTGTAGTAGTACTTACTCATAAATATTGGGAGGGTGTAGTTCCTGCTTGCAATAATTTAGATGATTATGATAAGGAAGTTTTAGCAAAACTTAAAGTCTTTCCTGAGAAGATTGGAGCTTCAATTGAAAAATACCGTTTTCGGGAAGCGCTTGGAGAATTCATGAATCTAGCACGATTAGGGAATAAATACTTAGCAAATTGAAAAAGACAGATGAAAAAAGAACAGAAACAATCCTAAATATTGCTATGCAAATTGCGGCTTCATTGGCTGTGCTTTCAGAACCATTTATGCCTTTCGGCTCCAAAAAATTGAAAGCCATTTTAGCATTAAAAACAGTAAATTGGGCTGATGCTGGCGGAAAAATTATAAGTGATAATCATAAAATAAACCCTGCCACCCATTTATTCAATAAAATTGAAGATGAAAAAATTGAAGAACAACTAAAAAAATTACAGCACTAGATTTTATTATGCATGCATAATAAAATGTATATTTACAATCTAAAAACAAAATGCAATGAAAAAAATTACTACCCTCCTTGTCCTAACATTATTTAGTGCATTAACTTTTGCCCAGTGTAATGGAAGATATCAAACTGAAATATTTAGCTCAGTTACCAAAACTACTGTTAACTATTCTGATGTGTATACTGACAATGCGCATGAAATGGATATCTATACTCCTGATGGTGATACTGAAATTAATCGTCCACTTATCCTATTTGTACATGGCGGGTCTTTTTATGGTGGTGATAAAGCAAATGTAGACTGTCAAGATTTTTGTAAAACTTTTGCTAAAAAAGGATATGTTACTGCTTCTGTTAATTATCGTTTAGTTTCCCTTATAAATATTGGAAGTTTTTTAACTAATCATGATGAGCAATATGAAGAAGTGTTAAAAGCAACAGCAGATATTAAAGCGGCTATTCGTTATTTTAGAAAAGATTTTGCAAATGGCGATACTTACGGAATTGACCCTAACACCATCTTTGTTGGAGGGACTTCGGCAGGTGGAGTTACAGCAGTTCATTTAGCATATATTGATAATATTAGTGACCTGCCAACAACACCATTAGACATTCGGGCTGTAGCAACTAGTTTAGGTGGGCTTGAAGGAGATGCTGGAAATATTGGTTATAGTTCGGCGGTTAGTGGAGTAATTAGCTTTGCTGGGGGTATTAATACATTAAGCTGGATTGATGCCAATGACGAACCTCTAGTAAGTTGCCAAGGAGATGCTGATCAAACTGTAAATTATAATTGTGGGCCGGGGTTAGGAAATCCAAGCGTACTTACCCTTTGTGGTTCTGGAGAAATGCACCCTCAGGCTGATTTGGCTGGAGTACATAATGATAAATTAACATTTCCAGGAGAGGGGCATACTTGGTTTGCAGCAGGAAATAGTAACTCTTTATTTCTGCAAGCACTAGATTTTACAACAGACTTCTTATTCCCTTTATTGCCATGTAATAATACTACTGCTATTGCTGAAGTAAATTCTACACAAAGAA
>LWDU01032107.1_pt1 | contig 42955 bp, 28 predicted proteins | sample 727161 | NCBI WGS metagenome assembly LWDU01 (sample SAMN04566230, study PRJNA314399) | hydrothermal vent metagenome | isolation source: deep sea hydrothermal plume seawater | place: Mexico: Gulf of California, Guaymas Basin | collected 2004-07-11
GTATTCTCTGACTGCGACTCCCTTACCAGCTTGAAGGTAAATATCTGCATAGTCTTGAACCTCCCAACCCGCTTCAACAAGTTGTGCGTCGTTATCGACGCGAGCCAGTTCTTCGGAGGTCATGCAACTTGCCGACAATGTTCACTACTATGAGGAATACGCAAACTGTGCTTGACGGATTTTCGGTGGTATTTATACGGGATGAACCAGAGGGCGCCGGCTGCTCAGGCTTGCAGCAATTGATTTGGGTCTAGATTAGTCTACAATTAGCAAAGATTCATAGCCAATATGGAAGAGGGGGATATATGGGTCATCTTGCTGACATTGATAAGTCGTATTTTTCGCATTTACTTGGAGCATGGAAAATGGCATTTTGGTTCACCTTTGGAGGCTTTCGTCTAATCGTACACGGTATATTTCCAAATTTCGATTCTAAGGCAGGCCAAGATACTGTTAATCACTACAATCCTCCAAAGTAAAATCTCAAGATTATTTCTTGCTCCCGCAATACACCCTATCCACTCAATAGGCCTCTGCAGAAGATTTTGTGGAACAATGGGTAAGGCTCAAACCAATAACCGTCTTTGGATTATTCATGGCGGCTATGCAAGAAGTGGATTCTGCCCCGGCAACTACTCGTTTTGTATTTCTTTCTTCAGCGATTATTAGTCTTGCATCTGCTGGTTTTCTCTTATTTGGCACACTACTTACCACCACAAGTAATGGGATTGACATCACATTATCAACCACCCAAATGCTTGTCGATGGGGGAGTGGGAGGACTGGTGCTTCTTCTCTTTTCATTGGCAATGCTATGGCCCGCCTACATGAGTTTCATGGCAGCAGTTGGGATGTGGCAACGCCGAGAAAGATTACTTTGGGCGGGATACCTTTCTCTATCAATTCTAGCCGTACTGATGATTTCTTCTTGGCGCTGGATTGCCGATGCCGATGCAGCAGGTGATACTTGGGTTATTGGCAATGCTCTAATTGGATTTACGATTTGTCAAGTCGCTTTGATTGGACATTGGCGAGCCGGATTATGGCTGCTTGATTCCCCCTACCGAGATTAGGGTTCTCTAACTTGCAAAATGGCCTTGAAGGTGATATACCACTCAAGGTGGTTTCTTTTCGCGATTAAGCGAGGTCCCAAGTTGGGCCATCATTTGTATCTGTCACCACAACGCCCATCCCATTCAACTCATCGCGAATTGCATCGGCTGCAGACCAATCTTTTGCCGCTCTTGCAGTTGTTCGGCGAACTAATAATTCTGCAACCGCACCAGCAATTTCTAACTTTCGTGCAGAAATTGCTGGATCTTCCTCCGGTTCAGTTAGCGTATCCTCACGACTCGGCAATAAGCCAAGAACTTCTCCAGCCATATCTTCAAGCAGCAAAGTCGCTTCATAGCCATATGTTGCTCTATCCTTGACATCAAGAATATTTGAAGGAGTAAGTATTTTCCCAATTTCTCTGCAACTGGCTAATACTTTTGCAACTGCCTCTCGTGAATTGAAATCATCATCCATTGCTTTAGCGAAACCTTCGGCCATTTTTTCCAATAATCCGATGGATTTTACCATTGGGATTTGGCTCGCCATATCGCCATTGGGGGCAGGAATAATTGTGTCTTCAGAATGGCCATTCCATGATTGCAAAGCAGCGCGATAAGTTTCCAATATTCGCTGATAGTTTTTTGTCGCATCAGCAAGTAACTGTTCATTCATGTCTATTGGTGAGCGATAGTGAGCATTTACTAAAGCAAGACGTAACACCAAGGGTTCTATTTTTTCAAGAATATCGCGAATTGTCCAAAAATTACCTAGACTTTTTGACATTTTCTCGCCATCCATATTGACAAAGCCATTGTGCAGCCAATGGTGAACTACTGGACTACAACCGGTGTGGCATTCACCTTGGAAAATTTCTGCCTCATGATGAGGGAATCTTAGGTCCTCTCCGCCACCATGTAGGTCAAATTGTTCACCGAGATGTGACATACTCATTGCCGTACATTCAATATGCCAGCCGGGTCTTCCTTCGCCCCATGGACTATCCCACGAGGGTTCACCTGGTTTTGCTGATTTCCACAAAGCGAAGTCTTTGTGGTCTTTTTTGCCGCTACCAGTATCTTCAACTCGGCCTCCGGCTCCGCTACGAACTGCATCGATATTTTGACCAGTAAGAATTCCATATTTTTCAGGAGCCGATTCAATGTGGAAATAAACTCCATCATTTCCGACATAGGCATTTCCCTTGTCAATGAGTGATTGAATAATATCAATCATTTCTTTAACATATTCAGTACAACGTGGATATTCATCTGCTCTAAGGATATTGAGTGCATCCATATCTTGGTAATATGCAGCAATATTATCTTCAACCAATTTTTCCCAACCGATTCCAGTCTCATTTGCCCGATTGATAATCTTGTCCTCAATGTCGGTGAAGTTTTGTATGTACTGAACCTGATATCCTGATTTTTCAAGCCAGCGATGAATCAAATCAAAAGCGATATAACAACGCGCATGGCCTAAATGACACAAATCATAAACCGTCACACCACATACATACATCTTGACAATACCCGGTTCAATGGTAGTAAATTCTACCTTTTGCCGACGGCGGTTATCATGGACTTTGAGCGACATTATTGTGTTCACGTCCCATGGATTATTTTCATACCCCTGCAGAAGCAGTTTCTAGTGAAACTTCAGATGCCGCCTTCTTCGCAGCCTTGAGTGAATTATCGTTTTCCTTGATTTGCTTCCAAAGGATCTCGGCCAAATCAAGTACCTCAATACCTTCAGAACCTATGTCCTTCAATCCATCGCTAATCATTGTTGAACAGAATGGGCAACCAACTGCAACTGTATCACAACCAGTTGCTGCTAATTCCTTAGCTCGAATATTGCTAACGCGCTTATCTACATCCTCTTCCATCCACATTTGCGCGCCACCTGCGCCACAACAGAATGAATCTTGTCCACTGCGTTCAACTTCTACATCAACACCGCCAATTACAGAACGTGGCGCTTCGGTTTCCCCGCCAATTCGTCCCAAATAACATGGGTCATGGAAAGTAACCTTGCCTAAACTATCATTTCCACTTTTATTCATGGCCGGCAGTTTTCCAGAGGATTGCAATTCAGCAATAATTTGAGAGTGGTGAACAACTTCCAACTCATCTCCGCCGAAGTCCTTGTATTCCTTACCAAGGGTGTGGAAACAATGTGGACATGAAGCAATAATTTTCTTAATACCCATTTCTTGGAAAGTCATTACATTCATCTCAGCCATCATCTGGAATAGATACTCATTACCCATCCTTCGTGCTGGGTCACCACTACATCCTTCATCCATACCGAGAATAGAGACATCTAAACCCCCTTCCTGCAATAACTGAATCGTAGAACGAGCGACTTTCTTGTTACGCTCATCAAATGATGCTGCACAACCTACAAAGTACAGATATTCCGCTGCTTCACCAACTTTTACATCCAAATCTTTTGCCCAATCTCCTCTTTCATGCGGCCCGAAACCGTATGGGTTAGAGTTGACTTCTAAGTTTCCAAGAGCAACATTCAATTCTTCAGGATATTCCATTGCTTCCATCATTAGGTGGCGGCGAGTATCGGTTATCTTCGGCACATGTTCGATGTATACCGGGCAGACATCAACGCAGGCATGACAGGTAGTACAAGCCCAAATGGCCTCTGGATTGAAGCGAGCAATCATTGTCTCTTCTGGCACATCACCAGCGAGTAAGGTGGTTTGGTGTTCCAAGGCGTACTCGCGGGTATCAATGATAATCTGCATCGGGTTGAGCGGTTTGCCGCTTACATATGCAGGACAGACATCTTGGCATCTTGCGCAATGGGTACAAGCCCAACCATCAATTAACTGCCGCCAAGAGTGGTCAACATAGTTGAGAGTTCCAAAGGATTCTAAGTCCAAATCGTCAAGCAATACTGCAGTTCCGTTTTCAGTTGTTGCCATTGGCTTCATTACCGCCATCCCCTTTCTATCATGGAATATTACATTAGGGAAAGCCATGACTAAGTGCATATGCTTTGAAGCAGGAATTGCCATTAGAAAGCCGGCCAAACATAGCATGTGAATCCAATATGATGCGACGGCAATGCTTGAGAAAATTGCCGAAGTGCCAAACCAACCTTCAACCATAAAACCAATCGGCTCCCAAGTGGAACTTGGCCCTTCGCCTGCTTCAACGATGAATGCAGTTGAACAAATAGTCAAAATAGTCAAAAGAATAACATTTGCTTCAACTGAAGATTCGTGCTGAAGTTTTTCTGGCTTTATCACAACTCGACGGAATAATGCCGCTGAAGCACCAATAAAGGCTGAAGAATAACCTATTTCAACCATTGCATTCCATAGATCTCCAATAATACCAGTGCCGAAAATAACATCGCTGAACCAATATACAAGTTCTTCAAAACGCCCGCCGCTGGAAAGGTCAAATACATCAGAGCCAATCATCAAGAATCCCCAGAACATCATTACATGCATTGTTCCAACAACTCTATCTCGAAGAACCTTCTTTTGACCCAACCAAACTATTGCCCATTCCTTTATCCGAGCGCCCATATTATCGCTTCTATCTTCAGATTTGCCTAAGCGAATCAATGATGTTACAAGATTTACTTGCTTGAAGAAAAAGAATAGACTAATCCCCCAAATGAGAGCAATAATCGCCCAGCCGGGAATTCCCGAATAACTCATATTCATTGGGTGTTCAATTGTCATATTACCGCTCTCCAATTTGACCCCAATAGGGTCGGCATGAAACCTCCAAGTGCAATCATGACATAATATCTCCCAACCATGCCATATGAAAACATGAATATTATTTCAACCGCCTTACGATTCGGCAGTGAAACTAATGTAATCACCTTGGCAAGCAAGCCAAGTAAATTATGTGATTATTCAAAGTAAGTCAGCAAGTTCGTCCTTGATAATTTGAACTGCCTCAAGAATTTCATCCTTGTGGCGAGCACCGGTAATAACCATCTTACCGCTACCGAAAATCAAGCAAACAACCTTTGGAAAATCAAGGCGGTAAATTAGACCTGGGAATTGCTCTGGCTCGTACTCAACCTTGTCAAATGGCAAGTGGAAAGTCAAGTTATTGAGGTTCAAACGGCGAGGTAGTCCAGCAAGAGGATCTCCCGCCTTGACCTTACGCTTGTTGACACTGTCATCCTTTCCTTCCTCCTCAGTTGCTTCACGAAGAGTAAGAGGGTCTTGGCTTTCCTCAATAACAAAGATATTATTGTCATCAAAGCGGGCTTCACCATCATAATCCACAGGGTAATGGAGAGCGTAAGTAGCAACCATATTTTGCACTTCAATTTCAACATCCTTTACATCCCAAGTTGTGATTCCTGCACCACGGAGGTCCTTGATCATGCGTTCAATACCTGTGTGGATATTATCTTCGTTCTTTCCACCGGTGCAAACTGCACGGCCACTACGGAACATTAGAATTGCAAGTTTTGGATCTACGACACGATATACTACACCAGGAAATTGTTCTGGTTCATATTCACAATTGAGTTGAATTGCGATATCTGGGAGGTCCAGTTCCTCTGCTACTCGGGTACTTGCTACTACATTTACAACGGTAAGTCGGTCTGCGTCTGATATCTCTTCCATAGGTACACCTATTGCTTACCGCATATAAACCCCTATATAAAGGCAAGACCGGCATGATTCATAAGTAGCAAGAGAAAATCGTAAGAGATTTTGTGTAATTAAACAGTAGACTGCGAGGCTTCTTACTCATGAAGATGAACGCCACCGGCACCCAGTTTTGATACATATGCCGTTCCACCGGCCATTTCTATTGCTTGAGATACTGTTTTGGGTTGAGTTGTGAGAGCAATCATACAACCTCCGCCACCGGCACCAGTTAATTTTACTCCAAGACTATATGGAGCTGCTGCTTTAATCAAATTCTCTAGTTTTGGATGAGAAACTCCAAGGCCGCGAAGCAGTAAGTGATTTTCAGTCATGGCATTTCCAAGCGCTTGTAAATCACCATCTTTCATTGCGATTGTCGCACGACGAACTAATTTCCCAATCGCCACTATCTCTTGCATTTTCTCAGGGTTTTTTTGTAATAACTCGGCAACCCCAGCAACCATATCACCTGTTGGAGCATGCACCCCTGTATCTCCAATGACCAAACTTACCTCGTCAAATGACTCAGGTAGTGAAATCTTGTGGACCTCCCATTTCCTCTCCCCTTCAGGGGTATTGAGGTTTCTTGAATATTGCCATTCTGCTGATTCTTCTCGCTTATCGCTAACCAATACTGCTCCACCTAAACTAACCGCTGCTGTATCCGTGGGGCTGGCTCTCCCACCTTGGCTTGCTGCTTCAACTGCATGACCTAATATGCCTAATTCATCACTATCAATTGCGTCAATGCCAAATAATTTCTTGCCGCCGATGCAGATGCTCCCGGGGTCGGTTTTTTGCAGATTATCGGAATAGGCATCGGTTTGATTAATTTCACTCGAATAACCCTCATGCCACGAGCCATCTATCCCGACTCTACGTCCTTTTTTTGCCCGCATTGCCGCGGCAAGTGCAATACTTAATGCAGCCGATGAACCGAGTCCAGATCCTGCCGGAACTTCTGAAATAATATTGAGTTTTAGGGATGGCCCTTGAAACCATAACCTATTGCGTAAACCTTCTACATGAGGGTGTTTTTCAGGTAAGTAATTCAAACCATCAATTATCCAATTCTCAGTATTGGTCTCTTCAATTTTTACTTCGCAACGCTGCTCAATTGCCACTGCAATTGCAGGTTGCCCATAGACTACAGCATGCTCGCCGAAAAGTATGCACTTGCCGGGTGCACTTGCTGCGGTCATAATTACCGGAGATGGCTGAGCATTATCATTACGACGGAAAGCATGATTCCATTATTTTAGAATCAATTGGACCTCCTCAAAGCCACATTTCTGCGGTGAGTTCATGAACACCGGTTATTCTGTCATACCATGGTGCGAGCAAGGACTTTGGTGGTTCTCCTGCTGCTACTGGTTGCGCCTTGGGCTGCAACTTACGCTGAGTGGGCCGATTCTACACCTGACAACATGGTTGAAATGGAAGGTTCTACCTCAACATTATTATCTCAAGAAGGACGGACTTCATCATCTCCTGCCGATGTATCAACATGGAGAGTTGGTGACCAATGGGTATATGCAGCAACTTTTGATGTAGCCCAGATGATTGCCGAAGGTGGAGTCAATGCAAATATTGGACTTCTAACCGCAGATAGTACTACCACTGTAACAGAAATCACAGAAATGACAATAGAAAATCAATCAACTATTGTTTACAAAGTAAGAAGTGGAGCCAATTTTCAACAGAATGGCGTCAGTTTGGACGGATATAATGGTGATTTAACTATCGATTATCAATTGAATGAAATCTGGAGGGCGAGTGACTTAGGTCTAATTCAGCGCGACATGACTTTGGCTGTTGACTTTGAAGCATTTGGATTCATCCACATTGATGTAGCCGATATTACCATTGCTTCAGAATATGCACCTCCAAATGAAGCCTATGACTTTCCTCTAAGACTGGGTGAGCGTTGGGCAAGTGATTACACATCAGATGTGAAGTGGTCTGGTCAATCAGATTATTTCACTTTACCCACAGACCAAATCTCATCTTCTAGAGATAATTATGAAGTGACAAATACCGGATACCCTGTTGATTCAATTGGTCAAACTATTTCGTATTCCGCCTGTACCGATTCCATTGAAATTACTCAATACAATGACAAGGGTGAAGTTGAAGGCTTTGCTTGGTATTGTCCTAGTGTTCGATCATATGCGTGGATGAATGCCTATTCTGATCCTGGTCTAACAATTGATTTTCGACTAAAAACTTACCAACCTGCAGCATCTACTGGCGTTGTAGGTAATTCAGACCCAGGTTTGCGCACTAAGGATGTTGAAGTAGAACTATTATTTCCTTTGACTGCGCTAAATGCCTCACAAGAGGCTTGGGTGAATGTTACTGATTCATCTGGCCAACCGCAATCTGGAGAAAGTGTTGAACTCATCTTTGAACAGGACGGACTGGTAATGTCTGCAACGACTGCAATGAATGGTAGCGCATGGTTTACCTTTGATTCAGGTTATGAAACAGACCCCTCGCAAACCACTTTTGATTGGGCTAGTCATGGGATAATTGGGAAAATTGTCGGCACAAATATTGCAGGTGCTGCAAGTATGACCCTCGATGATAATCTCGTTGCTTTAGATTTAGTCGCAATGGTAGACCGCATAACAATTGAACGTAATCGCAGCGGAGAGGTGAGGGCATTAAATGAAATTTCAGGATTCAATGTCCTCCCTGGAGATGCTTTATCTTTTGAATTACCGGTGATGAATAGAGGTATCTTAACTACGATTCCAACTACCATTGAAGTTTACAAACCAGACGGAACTGCAGAATCATTCCAGGTTCCTGCGCTTGGAACATATGAAGAATATAGAGCATCTTTTACTTGGACTGTCCCTACTGAAATGACAATTGGTGATGTGCTGCTAAATTATACTGTTGACCCTCAATTGATTAATTCTAATGATGCTGACCCAAGCAATAATTATGCCAGCATAGGTGTGTTTGTTGGACGGCTGCCAGAAGTTGTCGTTACAAATTTGCAACCTGTACTGACCAATACCAACCTTAGTTTGAATGCATCTACTTCTTTTGACGAAGATGGAGGCGAAGTATTTTGCCGTTATTATGTTGAATACGAAGTCACCGAAGAGCGTCGATGGCGTTGGGAAGATGCACCGGGTTGTATTGCAAACTTGTCATGGATTGATGATGGTGAATTTGAGGTCTTCATTCATTTGACTGATGAAGAACAAGACAAGGTAATTATTAGTTACAATATCACCGTACTTAACCGACATTCAACTGTGAACATATTGAGTTCTGTAAATGAAACTCAAGTATATTCTAATGTAGTGATGAACATTTTTGCTAATGATTCCGATTCCGAAGATCCATGGCCAGGGATGGTTGATATTCACTGGCCGGATGCAAATTGTGAGGAGGGATATTACACCCGCACATGCACTACAACTGCAAATACAGAGGGAGTGCACTCCTTTACTGCAATAGGTACGGATGACGATGGCGCCCAAACTGAAGCCACTTGGGATGTCCTATTCACCAATGTAGCCCCGCATGATGTTGAGATTACCCTATGGGATGAAACGGGTCAGCAATTAGTGCCAGATCAACAAGGAACATGGCATGTAAATGAAGATGACAAAGTTTGGCTTAGATCAACTGCCACTGATAGTTTAGATGACTTGCCGAGCCTTAATTGGCGTTGGCGCCCAGACATTGAAAATACTACATGGTTTATTCAAGACGAAGGGGACACCTCTGCGATTGAAATCGCATGGACTCGAAGTGGAAGAAATATTTTGCAACTTGAAGTTGTTGATGATGACTCACAATCAAGTGGCATCATTGAGGCATGGATTCAAGTTGATAACGTGATTCCTGTAATTGAAGAACTACCAGCGATACTGCCTTTGGCAGAAGGCCAAGCCTTACAAATGTCCGCTGAATTCTATGATACTGAAAGTGACATGGACTCTATTGTCGCATGCTGGGATATTGACCCAAGCCATGATTCGGATGGGGCTGGGTCGGCAAATGATGATTGCGATATTGTCGGTGATACCCTTGTATGGTCTTGGCAATTAGCAGGGACTCATCTAATCATTTTCCATGTTACCGATGATGATGGGGGGCGCGGTTCAATAATGAGTAATATTACTGTAATAAATCAACCACCAAGAGCAATTATCTCATTCCCTGAAGAAATTATCGCCGGTCAAAAAGCAGCATTTAACGGGAACGGGACATTTGATGCACCTACAGATTTACCCTATTTGACATACCTTTGGGACATGGACCTCAGTGTTGATTCAGATGGAGATGGAGATAAGGCCAATGATGCAGATCAAGTCGGTCAAAGCATTACCCACACATTTGCAAGAGAAGGGACTTATTCGATATCCTTGCGAGTATTTGACGAAGATGTTTCTCGCCCAGGAGTAACGACGATGGATATCGTTGTTCAAGGCTCCACAGGCGGGCTATTTGGCGAATTATTGGATGATGCATTAGGTGAGAATTCGAATCCGATTGTATTAGGACTGGCCTTGATATTAGCGCTTCTTGCAATTGTTGTAGTTGGGCGAAAAATTGCTAAGAAACCAAAGGACGATTCCGAACTTTGGAATCAGATGAATGACCCACAAAGTGAAGCTGCATTATCGGCACTAGGATTAGTTGATTCAGCGGGAAAAATCCCCTTGCTTGGTAATGACAACCCTGTTTATGAGACTCATCAAACAACTTCGGCTACCGGTTCCACAGATAACCCCGGTAGCGCACCACCAGACTATGCTTTTGCTGCATCACAATTAGCGCTCACGACTTCCGTAAACGAAGATTCTGGCATCACTCCATTGCAAGATTCACAAAACTCCACGCCCTCAAACCCCCCAATTCCGGCCCAAGGGCTACCCGATGGTTGGACCATTGACCAGTGGAATCACTATGGGGGTCAATGGCTATTGGAGCATCAAACTGACTCCTTTTCTGCCGCAGAAACCGACTTGCCTCAAGTCACTGATGAACTTGACCTATAGTCTATTATTTTGGTTGATTTCCATCAGTTTTTCTATTTCTCTCTTGAACTATTTCTTCATAATATTCTCCATTAATAATTACTTTTTTCAAAAAAAGTGAAAATATCATTACTGACGACTTTCCGTATTGTTGAAAGAGCAATACCTACTCCGTAAACTTATGGCGAGCAGTAAATTGCGAACTTTATTGGTTTTCTTAATCCTTTTTTTGATGACGGCGGTGCCGATTGTTTCAACACAATATGTAGTCAATACTCATTACAATATCAGTGAAGAACTAGCGGAGTCTAAGAATGAAATACAACTTACTTCGCAGAGAAGTAATCATCAAATTGACATTTCACCATGGCGTATTACAGACAAATGGACCTATGATACTGTCTTTGATGTAGCAGGACTAATTGCAGATGCAAACCTAACTGGTGCAAGTGTTAATTCACTTACCGGCGACACTCTTATTGAGGTGATGGACATTATTTTTGCCGATATTAATGGTACTCAAACTCTCGTATATGAGTTGAAAATTGAAGGAGATTTTACCTCGGGCAATAATGGTGCAACTTTCCCTTATGATGGCAGCACCGTTACAGGCCGATTGGATATTGAATATCTCGGACATGATTATGTTAGAGTGAGTGATTTGGCGACAGTAAGAAATGAATTTGAAGTTGATGTGACATTTGCCCCATATAATCTCGGATTTAGCTGGATTCTGCAAGACCTTGGTGAAATCCAAGTAAACAACACATATTGGCCTCCAAGGGAAGATTATGATTTCCCGTTAATGATGGGTGATTCATGGAATGCAACTTATTACTCTGAGACAGAAGTCACTGGTGAATCAGATTATTTTGATGTTAGCGGACTGGACTCCAATGGCACAGACACTACATTTTACCAAGTGACTCAACAAGGCGCACCCACAGAGGATGGGAATGGGATTACATATAGTGGATGCAATGATGCCATGAAGATTTCAAGTTGGAATTCAACAGGGGCCGCAGGTGGATTCAAATGGTACTGCCCAAATTCACGCAGTTATGCGTGGAATTCTTTTCAAGACCAAAGCCTTGGCTTGCAAATTGATTGGAAACTAAAATCATACAATCCGACAGATTCCCAAGGTGTTTCACCTTCATCAAGCCCGGGGATTCGCCAAACTGTAGTTGAGTCTATTCCACAATTTGACCGAGTTCGACCAGATACTATTCTTGGAACTTGGGGCAATTATTCATCCAATCTTGGACAAAACCCGCAAATAAATACTAATTTACAACTGCGTTGGGAACATGAAGGAATTATTCAATCGCTTACAACCGCCTCTAATGGTTCTGCATGGACTACTATTGATGTAGGTCACAGTGACGATAACACAACTGTAAATGATGATGAAGGTAGTCATGGATTAATCATTTGGGATCCTGTGGCAAAGATAGTTGGAGTGAAAACTGTTGTTTTTGATCCACTTGTTATTGGAATTGATCTAATTGCAAAGCAAGATGGAGTGATAGTTCAAAGAAATCGTAGCGGAGTGATAACAATCTTAAATCCAGACGTCATTACAGTCCTACCCGGAGATGCCCTGCAATTTTGGCTAATCACTCAAAATAAAGGAACTCAAGTCTCCCCTGCCACTCAAATGGAAGTATCAACACCTGACGGTTCATCAAACCAGACAAATGTGCCGCCGTTGCCACCACTCGGGCAGGCAACAATTTCAGCCAACTGGACTGTTCCTGCCGAACAGGCCATTGGCAATCTTACTTTGACCTTTGAAGTGGACCCTGAAGAATTGATTACTGAAGATGCTAATAGAAGCAATAATTTAGCCCTAATTTCAATATTTGTTGGCCGAGCGCCAATCGTAAATGTAACGGTTTACGATGAAGTATATACTCATGCAAATGCTACAATAGATGCAAGCACAAGTTATGACCCAGATGGTGGTGAAGTTGAATGCGACTTTGCAATTGATGAAGATAATGATGAAATCTTTGACACAATGGTATTTTCAGAAAACTGTACGCTTGAATGGTCTTGGATTGATGATGGAGAACAAATGGTTTGGATTTATGTTTATGATATGGAAGGTGACGTGGCGCTTGAACAAGTCAATGTTACAATACTAAATCAAGTACCATGGATTTCGCTTTCTGGCCCAGAAAGCGTTGTTGCAGACTCTAAAATAACTATTACTGCTGATGACTATGGCGATAATGATTCATATATGGAGCCAGTTTCAATTTCTTGGCCTAACTCAATGTGCGAAGAAGGAGTTACCCAGCCAACTTGTACATTCTCTGTATTTGAAGAAACAAATATTAGTGTATTAGCCATTGCAACAGATGAAGATGGAGCAACAACCTCGACAACATTCCAAGTAGGAATTACAAATATGCCACCAATATTAGAATCTGTTGAGTTATGGATTGACGGGGTAATAAGTGATAATTGGACGGTCATGGAAGACCAAGTGGTCGAATTGCGCGCCACAGGTAATGACACGAGTCTTGACCTTCCATTGCTAGTTTATGATTGGCATACCGATGTAGATTTATTTCCCGAGATGAGTATTGCAACCTCTGGAGAAAACTCAATTATTGAAACAGCATGGAATACCTCTGGCACACATAGAATACAAGTTGAATTATTTGATGATGATGGCGTATCCGGAGGGCTATACAACCGCACAATTAATGTCACTAATATCTTCCCTACCATTCCCGAAATTTCGCCACCATTACCTGCATATGAAGACCAAGAATTCTCCCTATTAGGTAGTGCAATTGATTCTTCAAGCGACACAGAATCACTTGTTCTTTGCTGGGACATTAATGCTGAAGAAAACAGTGATGGAAATGGAACCTCATGGGATGACTGCGATGTAGTAGGAACCGTCTTAACTTATTCCTTTGCGATACGAGGAATACATGTCATTACTTTCCATGCGACAGATGATGATGGTGCAAGTGGATGGCAAAATATTAGCGTCACCACAATCAATAAAGCACCAACGGCAAGTATCACTAGTAGTTTTGAAGGAGATTCTATTTCCATAGAGGAAGGCGAAAGTATTACCTTTTACGGTAACGAATCAGATGACACTCTTTTCGATCAAGCTAATCTGTGGATGTGGTGGGATTCCACTTGCCATGACGGAGATAGCGATGGTATTCTTGTCGATGATATTGATGCAGAGGCTTCATTTGCGACCTTCGCATTTGCAAAGCCTGGTATCTGCACTATTACTTTGCATGTAGAAGATGACGATGGTGAATCAGACTCTACAAGTATGACTGTTGAAGTAACTGAAAAGCCACTTAGTTCAGCCCTATTGAGCAGCATTGCTAGTGGCAAAGGAATTGTCATAGGGCTTGGAATAGTTTTCATTGCCTTACTATTGGTATTTATTATTTCACGCCGTAAGCAAGAAATTCCTGGAAGTATTGCACAACAACAAAGTAAGCAAAGTAAGGCTTGGGATTTGCAAGCGCCATCTCAAGGTATTCTTTCACATGCCTCCGGCGCCGCACCAATGGATTCTTATGAAATGGAATTAAATTCAATTGACTTCCAAACCCCCGCTCCTACTGCGCAACCTGCAGTGATGCCTGCCCACCAACCTGTGGCTCAACCTGTGGCTCAACCTGCAGTGATGCCTGCCCACCAACCTGTGGCCCAACCTGTGGCCCAAACTGTAGTGATACCTACCTCTCAGCATGTACCTGCATTCCCACCTCCCGCCTCAGCACCACCTATACCTGCGCAAGGATTACCTCCTGGCTGGTCGCAAGAGCAGTGGTTAATCTATGGAGAGAAATGGTTAGAAGAGCAAAATCAAATAGCCTCAACCCCATCCCGTGCTGGAAAGGACCTGTCTGAATTATTGGATGACTTGGACTTTTGAGGTGATAATTTGGCAAATTTGTGGCAATTCTTCGGCTTACCTGACCCTGAAGTGCAAACCCCCCTGCGTACGAAAGGCAAGGAAATGGGGAAGTCAAAAAAGCCCAAATTAGCAAGTTCGCGCCAAGGTGCTGACATGCAGGGCCAACAAACCTTCACTACAATTCGTAATGCAATTGCAAAATCAAAAATGTCAACTGCAGATCAACAAACTTCTTCACTCGCCAATTGGAAGGGGGCAAGGACTCCTGATGGGGAACCATTCCATGACCTTGCAGGTGATGAATGGCAACAGAGGACCAAAAAACTTGCTGATTTACCTTCAAAAGCTCTTCGCTATGTTATGCCCGATGAAATGCACCGCCTACCCTATGATGGCATGGCAAGAAGATTAGGGGAAGGAGATAATCTAGTTGTTGATATTCGCTCATTAATACATATGGATGCCCAGCAATCTGCATGCCGAAGAATGCTTAGAGAAATGGCGAATGAAAGTGGGATTATTCCTTTTGCATTGGACGAGGACGAAAAATTGTTGCTCATTCCAGGGAAGGGGAATATAGTTGATTTTACTGCATATGAATTGGGTATTTCTCATACCCACCCACTCCTATAATACTCTTATTATTTACATATTTGATTATTATGTTCGCAACCCATTTTATAGCCTATTTGCTAAACCCACACCTCAATGGCGGGCCGGTGGCAGAAGAAAAATGCAACTTGGGCCGCTGGCTCATATGTTAATATTTTTAATGCAAGTGCCTTTTTACAGATCTTTTGGATGCTTGGAATTTCGATTATTTATTTCACAGATATTGAAAGATTCCAGCACCTTGCAAATAATCAAATTGTAAGCAATACTCATTACCTCAGCATATTATTTTCAATCACTTTAGGAGTATTTGTTATGTTGCCAGTGGGAATTGCCTATGACACCTTCCCTTTAATTCATGCAATTGCTCCCTTCGATGAAACAATAATGAAAATTTTTATTTGGACCAATTCTTTTGGTCAAATATGCTTCATGTTATCTCTTTTTGCTTCCAACCCGCAAATGCAGCATGATATAGGCCTAATTGCAATTACACTGATTGGAATTTCTCTATCAATCCTTGCGCCAGCCATTTTGAGAACAGTCAATATGCGAACTAGGAAATCAAGTGGACCATTATGGCATTATATAGCGGGATTGGCGATTCCTGTGATTGCACTATTTTCTTTGGCTGCTTGGACAATGCAAGACAATAAGATTGTTCTTCACTTGGCTACTGTTCTACTAATAGATATCTTTTGGCTTCTGATAATAATCAATCTCATTAATGGCCATTTTAATCGCCGCCTCGGTTGGGAATTGATAAGCGAAAAAGGGCAAAAAATAATGCCACTTGTTTTTGCTACCGCCATTATTATTCACCTAATAATGTCTATTGGCGAAGCAGCACAATCATCTTGGTGGCATTATTCATTTCGCTTATCTTTTTCACTCCTATTACTGATAGCACTGGCAACAGTAAATCCAGTAAGAGTTTTACGATTGGCATGGGTTGAAAAGAGACCTAATTGCGACCTATTGGTTTTATCCTTATTATGGTTAGGAATTATCTTCTTTATTTCAATTTATGAAATCTTGGTGTTAAAGAGAGTTACAAATGTCAGTAGAGTGTTGCTATTCTTTGGCGCAGGCGTTCAGGCTTCTTGGGGCTTTGCAAGTTATCTGCATTTAGACCACATAGGGACGAAAATACAAGAGCGTCTGCCGGCAAAAACTACTCGCCGCTTTCTCAATATTTCTCTATTAATTTACCTTGCCCTCTTTTTGCCACCAATTGATAAACTGCAGCATGAAATAGGACCATTGCATTACCTGATGTATTTACTCAGCCTACTGGCCTTTATTTCTTCATTCATATGGTGGATTTCAAATTCATTTTTCAGCCTAAATGATTGGCACCGCATCCCCATTTTCTACAAAGATTTAGTTGCTGAATATGACCCTGAAGAATGACAAATAGTTTCCAATTTTTCCATCAATTCACTCAACACCTCACTTGCAAAACCAAGCACTGCTAAATTATCACCAGCAACTAGTTTAGCATTAGATGCCATTTTCCCTGCTAAATCATATGCACCTGCCTTGCCTTTCCATGAACCGCTATTTAGTAAATAACCAAGATTGCTTTCACTTAATTCTGCAACTTCAACAGTTGCAGATTCAACTCCATCACTTACAAATGCCCCGAATAATGTTGTGCCCGACCAAACAAGATGCCTCCTACCGGAGAGACGAATTAACATTCCAGCAGCGGATAATTCATCAGCAGGCTGCCCTAGTGCCGAAAAAGCATCATCTGGGTCGGCAACTAGAGTATCTGCTACAATGACAATCACATTTTCAATAGAAGTAGGTGGTGGAGGGGGTTTCACAATAACTGCAGGTTTCAAAGTATTACCTCCTTTCATATTACCTCTAGATTTGATATCTGCGTCTTTGCTGTTTGGATGTTCGCAATCATTATTTCCCATCCAATGCCAAGATAGTTGCTCAATGCGGCCGAGACTAACCTCTAACTTTGCTGTATTTGCCTTCTCATTAGTAATATGGGAAACCATCTCCTCAACAACAATTCCAGTAGGCACTGGAGTTTCCTCGCCAATTAAGGCGCAATGGGCAAACCAAACCGGCACTCCCTTCAGCATTTCTATAAGTACCTCAGTCCTTCTTTCTGAAGCAGAAGCCAACCAAACCCCCATTGACTTCTGTTGCATTAGCCCACCCCAATAGTGCAATCATTAAAGGGCGACCCTATTCAAGCACCCGATAATTTCTAATGATTTTTTATCAAAACCTCTCTTTTCTTAGACTATTATTGCACTATTTGTGCAAAAAAGTGATTATTATTTTGAAGCAGTTTGAGGGTCGGTTTCATATGTTTGAGTGAAGTGGAAGGAGTCGGTGGTTCAATGACCAACGAGGGACGGATAGCAACCTATGTTGAAGGATTAGACGAAAGAATGCAAGGAGGGATACCTCGCAAGCACATCGTTTTAGTCGCCGGCTCAAGCGGTTCAATGAAGTCAACTCTAACATTCTCAATGCTTTATAATTCAGTATTGAATGACAATACCTCCGGTATTTATGTCACCTTGGAACAAGGCAAGGAAAGCCTACAAAGCCACATGGCGGGCATGGGCATGAACATTGATGACCCCAGAGTGCGAAATCGTATTGCAATTATTGACTTGGCTGGACTTAGAGTTCAACTTGATGAGCAAGGAATGTCTGGAAAGGTTGATTGGATGGGCCAACTTATCAAACAACTGACAAATTACCGCAAGAGTATTGGCTTTGAAGTTTTGATTTTTGACTCGCTTGGAGCATTCTTCACACTAACAAAAATGGATAATCCTCGAGATGAAATTTTCCGCCTTTTTGAAGCGGTTCGCAATCTTGGCCTAACTGCCTTCTTTATCTGTGAAATGACCGGAGAAGATCATAAGCAATTTGGTGAATACGGAGTTGAAGATTATCTTTCAGATGGAGTGATTCATTTGGTAATGGATAGACATGGTGATGAAGTAAAACGAAAGATGTCAATTGTAAAAATGCGCCATACAGAACACATGCTTGGGTACAAGCCTTTCAACTGGAAAAATTCTGATAACCAATTTTCTATTCTTTGAAAATTACTTAATCAACCAATGATAATTTATTCAACAGTAACCGATTTTGCTAAGTTACGTGGTCGGTCAACATTTAATCCGAGTTCTAATGCAGTGTGATAGGCAATTAATTGCAACGGCAAAACTGTCAGCATTGGACTTAGCAATGCGTCGGTATTTGGCACACTGATTGCAACATCTGCTTCAGCGGCAATTTCGTCGCCTTCTTCACAAATTAAAATGATTTTCGCACCCCTTGCTTTACATTCATGTATTGCAGACAATACTTTCGGCTTTAATTCATCATTCGGGCATATTACCACAACTGGGCTCCCTTCTTCCAATAATGCAATGGGTCCATGCTTCATTTCACCAGACGGATATGCTAAACAAGGGATGTAGGCTAACTCCATCAGTTTTAATGCACCTTCTCTAGCAACTGGTGAGGATATTCCCCTGCCTAAAAACAAAACTGATTTTGCTCCTTTGATTATCTCAACAGCATCCATAATTGGTCCTTGGTTGCTCAAATATTTGCCCACTTTATCAGGTATTTCGCGTAACCCTTTCACTAATTCTCTGCCATTTTGGCGCGAAAGTGTGCGTGAGCGGCCAATTTGAATTGCGAATAATGTAAGTGCAGCAATCATATTGGTGAAAGCCTTAGTTGAAGCAACCGCTTGTTCAGGACCGCTGTGAATATATGCACCAGCCCCACATTGCCTTGCAATAGAAGACCCAACTACATTTATTACACCCATTACGGTACCTCCTTTAGTCTGTATTTCTTTCACCGCTGAAAGAGTATCTGCAGTCTCACCGGATTGGCTAACGACAAAATAAAGACCCTTTGCATCAATAACAGGGTCATTATATCTGAATTCACTTGCAACATGAGCTAATGATGGAACTCTTGCTAACTTTTCTATCAATAACCGTCCAACTAATGCAGCATTTAATGCTGTGCCACAAGCAATAAGTCGTACATGTGGAATTGCCTGTAACTTCTTGGGAGATAATCTCAACCCACCAAGTCTACCATTACCATCAGAGAGGTTTGTTCTTCCAGAAATACATTGGCGTAAGGCATCGGGTTGTTCGTGGATTTCCTTTATCATGTAATGAGGATAATCGCCCAATTCGCTTTCCCCCCAGTCATCGTCTAAAATATGAATTGTAGGGTCAACTATTTTCCCACTATTGCGAGAAGTCTTAACATCACCTGCAGTCAATACCGCTAACTCTCCATCTTCAAGATAAATCACCTTTTGTGTATGAGTAGTTAGTGCATGAGGGTCACTGGCGATGAAAGTTTCATTTTCTCCGATTCCAATAACTAATGGAGAACCATTTCGTGCACAAACGATCTGCTCATAATCTGTGAATATGACACAAATCCCCCAAGTCCCACGGGCACGGCGTAATGTGCGACGAACTGCGGTAAGAGGTGCGGCTCCAGATTGAAATTCGAGATTAATCATATGAACTAGCACTTCAGAGTCTGTTTCTGATTTGAGAACTATCCCTCTTTTTATCAATTGATTTCTCAAAGCATTCGCATTTTCAATAATTCCATTATGAACAAGTGCCACCTTTCCATCCTCAGATGTATGAGGGTGTGAATTGGCATCGGTAACGCCTCCATGGGTTGCCCATCGGGTGTGTGCAATCCCAATATTGCCTTTGACTGTTGCAGGTAAGATATTCTCTAACTCTATTACCATACCTACTTTCTTATAAATATCCAAGTCACCGTTTATTACCGCAATACCTGCTGAATCGTATCCCCTATATTCAAGCCTCCTTAACCCCGAAATAAGAAGAGGTGCGGCAGCACTTGGGCCAATATAACCGAAAATTCCACACATGATTACAACTCCAAGTTGTTTCCGCACATTGGACAAGGGACTCGTTTGAGATTTGAATCCTTTACTGTGAAATGTATCTCACAATCAGTACAATTTGCTTGACGTTCAATATCTAAAGTTGGTAAGGCGGGCAAACCCGGCAGTAGAGGGGCACCAAGGCCATCCGCCAAGGGAGGCAAACCTAATTCACTTGGAGAAGGTGGTAATCCAGGCAGTGGAGGAAGGCCAGTGTCTATTGAAGAACCGTTGATTGGTGGTAATTGGCTCAGGGTCGGCAAAGGCGGAAGAGGCAAAGGCAATGGGGCGTCGGAATTAATTCCGACTGGACTTGGTGGTAAATCCAATGGTGGTAAATCCAATGGTGGTAAATCAGCAAGTAATGCCTCATTTTCAGATTTTTGGAGTCTTGCCATGCGCCGCTTCAAGCGATTACTTGCGCCTTCTTGCTGAGCCGCTTCTTTCAAAGAATCAGCAAGGCTAATTTCCTCTTCATCAGGGTCATATGCCGGCAAAGAACTGACTTCAACTACTTCAGCATCCAAATCAATAGCAACTTTGATTTCATTCTCCAATAATTCAATATCTTCAATCACCATCTTCTCAATATTCAAATCGGCTACAATTTCAACCATTTCAGTTTCCATTTCCTTTCCCTTCTTGATGACAATTACTACCATTAACAAGATTACAATGAACACTGCAAGCAAACTAAGAGCAATCTTTTCTTGCATCGCCCGATCGCCTGGCAGAGGGTCGAGAATGAGATTTAGAAGATTCCAATTTGAATCTTCATCATCATTATTGCTTGTAGGGTCTACCAAACTATGAATGTAAAAACCACCGCCAAGCGACCAAAGCAAGAAATGGGTATCCCCTTCAATAATATCTGCTGCAAAGAAGTGCCCTTCAACCAATGCAGTTGAAAACCCAACTTGCTCATTAGACATTAATCCATAATGAACTTCTGGACCGAGGAAGCCAACAGTATCAAAGAATACTTGTACGCCACTCTTTAAACTGACGATTGAAAGACCGGACATCCCTGGCGCTAGATAATCTTCAGGTTCATCTATCGACCATGCAGTATCGGTCACCACATACTTGAGGCGGGCAGCACTACCAGTTCCATCTCTCCATCCTGCAAATAATACATCTTTTCCATCAATAACTTCAACTTTTAATTGAGGCAATGAGGCATTGTCTCCAACAACTGCTTGGAATGACCAGGGTGCAGAACCGATTTCGCCATGAGAATAAAACAGCCCAACTCTACTTATTCCAGTTCCATCATCACGCATTGATTCATACAAAATGTGAATTTTTTCTTCACCTATTGCTACTACGGGTGAGTCTCCTACATGCGAGGAAATATCTGCATTCTGAATAACTCCACCCTCAAACAACCAATTATCCGCTGAAGTTGGATTAGTAGTTGAGAGCAAAAAGACATTGGTTACATCCTTATACGAACCTGCAGTTGCAATATCACGATGATAACCAGCAATTACTACTTGATCATCCTTCCTCGCCATACTCAAGCCCCAATAACTACCCTCTGATGCTTTCAAGGGCTGAGTAAGCGATTGAATGATTGCCATACTCCCATAATCATCCACGGTAGTGAAAGCAACATCATGTAATACATAACCATCTAAACTAATTGTTCTTCTTGTCCAAACCACAAAAGTTGTTCCATCACCAGCGCTAAGAATTGCTGCTTCGCCGGCAAAATTACTCTCAATAAGTGTATCTCCGGGCATAGTAAAAGCCTTAGAAACAATCCGAAGATGAAGTTCATCATCCCTTGTAGTAAGTAAATGACCTACATTATCAGCAGCAGCATAACCTAAAGGAACTTCATCATCCAAAATATCCAATTGAGTAGGTGCGCCAAGAAGTTCAACCTCATCAAAAATCACAAAAGTTATTGCTTGGTTATTAGATGTGTCATTCTCCACTTCAACATTTGCACTAATTCTAAATTTACGCACCATTGGGTCTTCCAAATCGGGCCCAACTGCTATTTGATGACTATGAAAAGAAGTTGTTATTGTTGAGCCGGGAATAATTCCAACAATAGATTCATCAATTAATTGCCAGCCACCGCCAACCCCTTCTACAAATTCTTCAGTATTAATTTGAACTCCGGTTGCATCCTGTTGGCCAACATTTTCAACTCTAATTGTCATTGTAAAACCATCGCCGGGATAAGGTATTTGCGGATTAGTATTTATTCCACTACTGCGGACAACTAAAGCAATTTCATCAGGTCTCTCATTAACAGTAAAATCAAATGAATAATAATTATTTGAACTATCCGAATCCTCGTAAACTCCGGTCGGATCAATTGCCAAAGTCAAGCTCACATCGCCAACAACTTCAGGCATCCAATTCCAAAAGACCACGCGCTGAATTTCACCTCGTCGCATTGATGGCACCACTTGTTCCATCACTTGAGATCCTGTGGAAAGACGAACTATTACCTCATCAACATCTTTATCGCCATTATTTACTACATCTGCATGAACTTCGACAATTTGTTGCAAAAAGGCATCGCCAGAGGGAAGTCCATCGACCAATGTTTGCACGCCACCGGAGATTTGTAAGTCCGGCGTTGGAGGCACATTATTGATATTGAAGGACCTGCGGACTTCGCCGCTTACATATCCACTTTGATTCAATAATCGAACGGAGAGGCGATGATTACCATCAGTTGTTGCCGTTGAATCCCATGTGCCAGACCAAGAGCCATCATCGTAAGTTGATGATGAAATTCCAGTTATGGACTCCCATTCCTCATTGTCCACGCGCAACTCTATTGCGGAAACTTCAATCCCTTCCCACATCCCTTCTAATACTGCATCTCCGACAATTGGGTCATGCCCAGAAGGTGAGGTGAAGGATAATTCATGCATTGCTGGACGAACTGAAACGAATACTGAGGTTGATGAGGTTTGAGTAGAATCTACAGCACGAATTTCTACCCATGCACCATTACCTTCATCTACCCAAGATTCTTTAGGAGAAAAATCAATGAACCAATTTTCAAGATTACCTGCTCTTGCCCAGTCAACAAGAGTAGTAGAAGTGCCTCTGGTTATTCTTGCCTCAACATGATCCCAAGTTTGATTCCCACTGGTGTTTAATGTACCATAGACACGGTTTATGGTTCCGACTACAAACCAAGTACCATTTGTCGGACCTCCTACTTCCAAAACTTCTCCAGTTCCGTTAGATGTTGGAGGCGGATCGGTCCCGCCACCCCCGCCACCTGTGCTATTTTCATCGTCACAAGGCAGGCTCAAAATCGCATCAATATAGCAAGCAACATTTGCCAAACCATATCCCCAATCTTCATTCCATCTGTCGTTAACATCGGTTTCCGAAGGAGTTCCTTTTAATTCACTATTGTTTTGAATAATATCCTTGATTTGAAAATGGTCCAAGGTTGGATTTGCAGATAGCATTATTGCCGCTAAACCCGCCACAAGAGGGGTAGACATACTGGTCCCATCTTTTTCTTCATAGGAATCTTCTGCCATTGGCCGAGGCGTCCCCGGAATACTTGACCCAGTTGCTGCCGATACGGACATAATGCCAGAACCTGGCGCTCCAACCGTCGGTTTCAATTCATCCCATTCATCATCATCACCATCGTCTTCACGTGGCCCAGAATTAGAGTAAGATGCGATAATATCATCCTCACGATCTATAGTGCCCCGATTATTTACGGCGGCAACTGCTATTGAATGGTCTGCACTTGCAGGACTTGGAACTCTTCTCGTTCCGTCATTACCCATTGCAATAACAACAACAATTCCCTCCTCAGCAGCACGATTAACGAGACGGGCTTCTGCGCCACTTCCGTTATCTCCTGTATCATCTGGATTGAGAGGACTTCCCACGGTACCAAATGACATTGAAGCAACTTGAATTCCATTACTCGAAGCATTATTACCCCAATCTTTTTCTCTATTTTGTATCATCCATTCTATTCCTGAATAGGAATATTGTGAATTAGTACCACCTGCATCGGTGAGGACTTTGATATCAACGAGATAAGCACCAGGTGCTGCTCCTTGGTTTAGTCTCGTCGAATCACCAGTGCCAACTGCAATTCCTGCGCAATGGGAACCATGACCTTGCCCATCATCTGGATCTTCGGTTCCGTCCGTTCGACTTCCAGAGGAAGTGGCATCATATCCGGCAACCCATTTTGGGTCGTCGTAACTTGAGGTGTCAAGATCTGGCTCATCATTTTGGTCATCGAAATCATTTAGCGAGCGATGCTCATTATCAATTCCTGTATCGAGAACTGCTACCACAACTCCATCGCCGCGATAACCACGAGTATGCGCTTCTCCGAAGTACAACTCACTGTCAACTGCAAGAACGGAAGCAGAGGCTGTATCGAGGAAGGGGTGCATTACATTTTGATTTTCAATTACTACTACACCGGGTATAGTCCACAAGTCAAACAATGCGCTGACTGGTACTTTGTCAACTGCAATTGCATCCAAATACTGCATTGGTTTCCACCAAGCAGTAGCAGATTCTGTTGCATCCGCTGAAGTAATATTACTTTCAATAGAATCACCGGTCCAACCATGCATGAATAAGACTTGGCGGACTGCACTCAATTCTTCAAGGCCCGGATGCCAAGCAAAATCAATTGTGATTGCAACTGTCTTGCGGCCATCAGGGCCAATTTCGGCAGTAGGAGATTCGGATTCAAATTGACCAGAAATAATTCTCTGAAGGCGGTCATCCATTCCATTCCAATCCTTATCGGGACCATATGCATTCCACCAACCCCATTCTTCCTCCGCATATTTACCATCGCGTTGAATATTTCTTTCAGGGGTAGAGCAAACTTCGTCACCGCACATCAATGGAGGCAAACCCTCAATTAAGATTGGAGAAGAATCCCATGCCAAATTTTCTTCTGCTGAGGATGATGGAATAGCGTCATGCGAGGACGAGGTTAGTGCAGAAGCACCTATTGCAAGGTCGGCAGATAGTAAAATAAGCAACACAAAGAGTGAAACCAATGAGCGCGAAGAGGAGGTTCTAGTCATAAGCATGGCTTCACCACAAACCCCACCAACAGTAAGTCAGCCATGAAGGTTACCCGTCTCCGCCCTACGGGCGGGATAATAAAAGAGGTGAAATGAACAACCGTTCAAACCATTTTCTTAGGGCCAAATCAAATGAGACTTGTCACTTTGGCAAATAACTTGAGGTACTTCGCCTTCGCCAATTAATGCTAATTCACTTGAGCAAATGGGGCACATGGCCGTAGTTGATAATTTGTCTAACCATGCTTCACGCGTTTCTATTTCATCGCCTTCACTTCGCAATTTATCTAGTATTCGCTGAACATCACTACTAACTTCATCATCGCCTTCAGCCCATGGGTCGAGGCTCACATCACCCATTCTCATTTTTCGACCTGCTCTGACGGCATTAACAATACTTGATTCGTTCGGGCCAGAATCACGAGAAAAAGGTTGGACTGGCCCACTCCAAGCGAGGCGGCGCCCAGCAAAAGCACCAAAGAAAAACCCACCAATATGTGCGCCGTGTGCTACACCTGACCAGTCGTTTAATCCGTAAACCATGTAGGCTCGGCCGAGTTCAATCATTATGTAAATACCTGCGATTATTTCAACCGGCCAAGGGCGAATTATTATCAAGGGAAATTCAATTTTATCTTTTGGCCAGCATGCAATATAACAACCGAGTAAACCGTATGCTGCACCACTGGCACCCCATGCCATCCACGCAGTGCCACCGAGGAAATATTGAGCCAACCACCAAGTAAGCGAACCGCCAATTGCACTAAAAATGAAGACGACCATAAAGCGCCACCTCCCTAAACGTTGTTCAAGTGGAACACCAACTAGGGCTATGATTAGACAATTCCCAAGTACATGTGTGTAATTTCCAATATCGTGCAACCAAGCCGATGAAAGAAGGCGATACCACTCAAAGATGTTGTCGGTGAGTTTTAAATTCATCGCAAAAATTGCGTCTGGACGGAGATGAAAAATCTGCCCACTCCACACATATGAGGATAACATTTGCACGATAAAACCAAACAATAGGGAAATAACAGTTGCCATGGCAATACTTGTGTCGGTTTTTCTTGACCAAATATAGGGGCCGATTACTGCGCTAACCCATAGGATAAAGAAAATAATAGTCACTGAATTCCAGTAAACTGTATCCATCCAAAAGGGAATCTCTAGCGTAAACACTTGCATTCCTCTATCCCTTTGGTAGAAGTTCTACTTCATGAAGTTCGCCGATTATTATTACATGTGATAGGGAAAAGTGGAATTTGGCTAGGGCCAGACCTTGTGAATAACCGAATCATTGAACCACAAAGACGGGGTCCGACCAACATGGGAGAAGAAGCGCCCTTGCTCTTGTGCAAGGGTCTTGAAGTGCGGAGAGGATTACGCACTATCCTAAAAAATGTTGATTTGAAAGTCGCCGAAGGCGAAGTCGTTGTACTCCGAGGCGACAACGGCTGCGGTAAATCAACCCTTCTTGAAACCGCAGCCGGCATTAGAATGCTCCGCAAAGGCACTGTATCCCATAGAACCGCTGAAGGTGAAATTGCAATCATTAGAAATTCTCATGGCCACAGAGAAATAGTCAGTCCATTTGGGCTTACTTTGCAAAAATTAGCATTATGCGGCGACGAATTAGTAATTGAAAGACTAGAATTAGCGCTAAGAGTAGCGGGATTTGAATCAAAGGACGAAGAAGTTCAACAATTAATTCAAGAGACAATGGAAAGATGGGGTCTTGAACATCGAAAAAATGATCGGATTGCTTGGTTGTCTGGAGGCTTGGCGCGAAGAGTTTCAATTCTCGCCGGATTATTGCCTGCGATAGGAGCCAATAAACCCACTTTGTTTTTACTTGATGAACCGGATAGCGGTTTGGATGACAAGGGGATAAAAATACTTGCAAAAACAATATCGGAATTGTCTGAAAAGGGACATGGTGCACTTGTTGCAACTCATAATGAAATAATAGGAGATGTTGCAACTCGTACTATTGAGTGGGAAAATGATAAACCAAATACCACCGAAGTTGACTATAAAGTTCCAACCAAAAAACTGAGTTCTACTTCGAAATCAATCCGTTTGCACACCTCTACTATACGAGCTGAATCAAAATGGGTTTCAGTGCTTGACAGACGAACTTGGGGGAGTTTTTCATCAGCAGGAATTGCCGGTTTAGTTGCACTATTACTCGTATTATCATTTAATCTAAAGATGAGTGAAAACACGCGAGAATGGAATACTTTACTTGTATTTATGCCGGCAATGGTCATGGGGCTGATTCCACCTCAATCTCTCAATTGGGCATCTGAAAATGGCGGCCTAGATTGGTGGGATGCGATGTCTGCAGGTAATACTCCAATGGGTAATCCGATACTGCAACGATTAATTGGCGGCGTGATAACATTAATTGCAATTATCATATTCAAGTATGAATGGGAAGTACAGATTAATTCAATAGCAGTATATCTATTAATGGCGGCATTGGCAATATTGCTTGTAATATTGAATACAAACATTGTTGTTGCCCAGCGCCGACTTGTCAATTCACTTGAACGGTCAAATGCTTTACTTTTCAACCTCTTTTTACCTCTGTTAATCTACCCTTTCATCCTATTTACCAACGGTATTGCTCAATTTCTTGGTAATGAAAATCCGGTTCTTGGCGATCTTCAAAATACCCTTGCAGGCATAGCGATATTCTATTGTATCTATTTGGCTCTAAGACTGCTAAAACCTCAGTGAGTTGTTATTGAAATACAAAAAAGCAGTGGGGGTGATAATATTAGCGAATTAATACGAACATCCGATAAAATCCTTCTTTCTCTTGGTGGATTGATGACATTATCAACGCTAATCCTCGCCTGGACATATGCGCCTTCTGTTGATACTGACGCCATGAATGCACCTAATGCGCAAAAAATATTCTATTGGCACGTGCCCTCTGCATGGTCATCTTTCTTGGCTTTTACAACTCTCTTTATCGGCTCATTGGCATGGTTTTGGAAAAGAAGTGAATGGGGCTGGAAATGGCATTGTGCAGGAGCAGAAGTTGGATTATTATTTGGCCTAATGGTCATCACAAGTGGCCCAATTTGGGGGCAAGCAGAATGGGAAAGAGCATGGGATTGGACCGATGTCAGACTCAACACTTACCTCATATTAACTGCACTTTCTGCATTCTTAGTACTCGGCAGACGGAGCCAACCTGATGGAGAAGATACTCGAGATACATTCGCAGCAGTTGGCCTGTTTGGATTTGTTTTAGTCCCACTAACGGCAGTGGCATCTACCCTTTGGCAACGTTCACACCCTGGTGCCGTAGTCATCGGAAATGACGGCGGAATGGCACAAGAGATGGCTCAAGTATTCCTTTTCGGATTACTTGCCTTTTCATTTTTGAGTGTAGGAATGCTTCGTTTGCATATCCATATTGTTGGAATTGAAATTGAACTTGAGCAGAAAATGACTGAATTTGATGACAAGGTGGTTGAATGAACGATATTTACTACCTTTATGGTGCCTATGGAATAATGATTTCCCTCTATGCTATGTGGGCAAAGCAAATGTTTGGACGAACAAAGGAGTTGTCTGAAAGATTGAATACTGCTGCCTCAATAAGCAAATCTCAATTAGACATTGAGGATGATTGCGCTGAATAATTGAATAATAATTGAGCCACAGGTTGAAAACCAACGGGCCAACCGACAAATTGGTGAGAGGATGGATTTAGGGGGCGAATTCTGTATTACCTGCGGAGCAGAACCGCCTCTCTTCTATGACCGAATGTGCAAAAAATGTACTTTGTTAAGGGTAACACCAATCGTAGTTCCTGAAACTGTTCAACACTTCCAATGTGCTCGCTGTGGCCTTCACGAAGTAGGAGGTCGTTGGGTGGATTTACCTCTTGAAGAGTTGTACGAAGACATTCTCAGTCGTGTGTTAGAAGTCCATGATGAAGTATCGGGATTGGATTTCGGCCTAGCCGCTGAAATAATCGATGACCGCAATACCCGCCTTTACTTGCAATTTAGTGGTGAAGTAAGTGGAATTCCATTTGATGAAAAACATCAATTACTCGCTCGTCGTTCAAACTCAGTCTGCATAACCTGCGGCCGGATTGCCGGAAATTACTACGAGGCTACAGTTCAATTGCGCTCTGCAGGGAGAAAACTCAACGAAGATGAATTAGCAACATTACGTGCTAGCCTAAGCTCATTACTTGCAGAAATGCCACCCGACCCAATGTTTTTCATTAACTCGGAAAACTCGGTAGTTGGAGGATATGATGTAATTCTTGGTTCAAAGGGGCTGGCCCGAAGTTGGTCTAGATATTTGGTGCGCAATTGGGGAGGGCAAATCAAGGAAACTAACTCCGTAGTTGGTATGAAAGATGGCATGGATGTCACTAGATTAACCGTACTTTATCGTAAACCGGGATACGACATTGGAGATGTAGTTCGTTGGAGAAAAAATTTGTGGCGAATTGGCTCTTGGACTGGAGATGGTGCCATGGTAATGCGAATAAATCGGGCAGAAAGAACTGGAGCATCATGGCGAGATTTGGAAAAATTATCGGTTCAAGCAACATTAAGTGAACAATTTTTTGTTGATCTAATAACTCAAGATTCTTCAGTTGGCGAATTCTTAGACCCTGAGAAATGGACCCCCGTCAGTATTAGCCTGCCTTATGACCATACAGGGAACAGGATAAAAGTCGCAAAGGTTGATGATGAATGGGTTGCTTTGCCGCATTTATCAGTTGATGATAAGGAGGAGCATGATGTCAAACTGGCTTAAATTAGCAGAGTCACTTGACTCCGAAAATATGCTTGGCTTTTTACGCTCATTTGCAGATGATTGTGCTTCTTCATTTTTCCGAATTGACCCGAAGCACCACCCATGGATTTCACAAATAAAAGCGGTTGATTGGCGCTCTTGGATGTGCGTAGGAATGGGAGGCTCAGCAGCAGGTGCATCTTTCCTTTCAGACCTCGCTGGAGCGAATGGAACAACCCCTGTTCATGTGCACCGAAACTATGGGCTACCTTCATGGTGGGAGCCAAAAATGCTGGTTGTTGCTACCTCTTACTCGGGGAATACAGAGGAAACTATTCACGCGGTTGAACTGGCACTGGCTGCCGGTGGAACCGTTATTGTCATTAGTTCAGGAGGAACTCTTGCTGGACTATGTGAGATTCACGATAAAGCCCACTTAGTCCTTGTACCAGGTGGGCAACCACCTCGCTCTGCTTTTGGCCATCTTTTTGGCTCACTTATGTCACTTGGATGGGCTTTGGATTTATTGCCAAAGCCTGAAGAAGGAAAACTAGTTGGAATGATAAATCGTTTGCGAGAACATTCTCTTAAAGCAGACTTTACCATTCACCCAGACAATGACATTGCTCATCTTGCATTTGGTCTAAAAGAACGTCCAATTGCAGTCATTGCAAGTATGGAGATGGCCGGTGCTGGCGACCGATTCCGAAATCAAATGAATGAAAATGCCGCAAGATATGCAAGAGTTGCGATTCTTCCAGAAATGAATCACAATGAAATTGTCGCTTGGGGCGATGAAAGCGATAAGGACCCTGATTCAGAGGAACAAGGGCTGATCATGTTGGCGTGGAGCGGAATGAATCCGCAAGTAGCTAAGCGGATGAATTGGTTCACTGAGCATTTGCTAACAGAAGCCGCTTGGAAAATAGATTGTGAAGGTGAATCGTTGCTTGAAGCAATGCTGCATGCTTGTATTGATATGGATTGGTTATCCTGCGCATTGGGCCTTCTAAATGATAAGGACCCAAGTTCAATTGGACCAATTATTCAACTCAAGGAACACCTAAGTAATTCCTAAAAAAGCAAGAATCAACTCAAACAACTAGTTTGAGAAATGGAGGATTTTATTCCTCTTCCTTATTGTTCATTTCACCAGTGCCTTCCATATGGATTTTGATGCAACTAACATTTGAAGTTCCCGAACCATCTCGGCGTTCAACTTGCTCAGTAGAAATCGATACATCATGAATTACCATCTCCGGTAATGTTCCGGCGATAATACCGGCGCGGCGGCGGCAAACTTCAGCCACGTCAACTGCCATCTGAATACTTCGTCCTCGGGCAACTAAGCGGATGTTACGGTCACCTGAACCCATTGCGTTACAAACTGCACCCACGTATGCGTGCAGCCTTTTTTTGCCGATGAAAATGTCGCGAATCTCAGTCACAATAAGTTCCCCATTGACTTACCTGTGCTTGCGAAGGCTCATGAAGGTTCAGTTCCATAATACCCCCCCCATAATTCACTTCCGACAAGCGTTTATACCCCCTTCCATTGGGGGGCTTGTCTGCGGGAGTAGTGTAGTGGTTATCACCGGGCGTTGCCAACGCCTGAACCCGAGTTCAACTCTCGGCTCTCGCACTCCAGTCTATCGTTTTTGCTTGATTTTCCCAAGGTTTGGCTCAATTTGTGAAATGGATGACTGTCTCCAGCGTAGGTAAGAATATGCTGGAATTGAGGTTGTAATTACTGCACTGAACCAACAGATTAGAGTCCCCAGAATTATCCCATTTACTGGTAAAGCCCACGGTGCAATAAGCGAATACACGGCAACCGAAGACCCCCCTAGCATCATGGGCCCTGCTGCTCCTGTTGGAACATCAGAGCCTTGAGCCATCCATAGTGCCACCATTGTTGTCAAGAAAATTGCTGGGAATACTGAGGCTAGGCCAGCAATGATTGGCTGACCCATACTGGATAATTGGACTGCGATTCCTATCGCAGTTGCAGCAGCTAATCCGCGCATAAGTAGGACTTTCTTAGTCACAGAATTCTTTCCTTTGGGGGCTTTTTGCGGAATCCAAGTCATCCATATTCCAAGACCAAGTAATGCAAATAATCCAACAATACCGACCATGCTTTCAGAAAAATAATTGAGCGCTTGCGTTAATGAAACCGTCATCAAAATAGCTAGGATTGACCAGAATGCTAGAGAAACAACTGTCATTTGAGCAAGAGTCACTCCTTCTTTCATCCTAGGAAAAACAACCCAAGATGCAACGAAAAGAGCGTTGAGCAACATCCAAAACGGAATCAGTGACATACTGGTTGCGAGATCTTCTGAGCCACCTTCGATATACATACCAATGGTTGCTGGAACAATGGTTGTGGGAAGAGTACCAAGTATTCCGCCAATTATGCCACCCCATTTCTCAATGGCTACAGTGACTAGAATTGCCACTATGCCAGCGAATAAAGCAGCTAGAAGTACAGAGTACACTAACTACTTCGAAATGCATTACCTGTATTATTGTTGTTAACAATTCAAATGAAACGATTCAGGCGAGGGATGACCAAAATCAGGGTTCATCCGAATATCCATTGCAAAGTTAATGGCAAATCGAAGATTAGCAGTGGGTCTTTTCATTGGCTAGCGTATGAAGCGCATTACTCGGATATGCAAGTAGGGTTAGTTTCTATTCATAATGAATGATGGCGTATTATTATCTCTTTTTTTGATAATTTTTTTTCGCCAAAAGAAACAAAAGGGAGGGCAGCCTACGACTTGTCATGCAGAAAAAAAGTGTAGTAGTAATTGCCGTCCTGTTCATCATACAATCAATGTCAGCCAGCCTATTAGAAATACCATCTCAACCCGATATTGATACCTTGCAAGGACCTGTTCTTGAAACAGGGGCTCGTAACAACACCTCTGGAGAGTTCATGGCATTCAGTCAAAGCATGTCGGGGAACAATACCACTTACACACTCGGGGCATACAACCTCACAAGCAATACAACTTACCAAATCAACCACACTTACAGTGGCAACGGTGCTTGGAATGGCCTAGGCTTCACACCTCAAGGAAATACAAGTTGGGTATTTTCTATTGACTACTCGGGATTAAACACTGGGTGCTACAATTTCACTGCTTTAATGTGGGAACAAAGCACATGGACACTAATTCAGAATTCCACTTGGACGTTTGCAATAAACATGAACTTAACAGATTGTTTTGGTTCTCCCCCTCCACCTGGTGGCAATAACTCTTCGGAATGGCTCATGGGTTGGACCAATTCACAAATATACAATTCATCTAATGCAATTGACCTCAACTGGAGTGCTGGTGACCTTGTTACGAACAACATTACCTACAATGTTTCTGTAGATGTGTATGGGGTAGTAAACAATAATACAACTATTGTTTGGTCTAATTTTACAACATTCAATGCAACTTCAAATTCAACCTCAGGCACATTCCAGATCCCATCAAATACATTGTCATTAGGTTGCTACTATGCTTCATTTGAACTCTCAGATAATGATGATGGAATGGTGTTTGACTATGATGGAGTCAACTTAACTCATATGAATGGCTCATGGGTTGGACCAATGGCTCATGGAATTCACAAATATTCAACTCATCTAATTCAATTGGCCTCAACTGGAGTGCTGGAAGCCTTGCTACAAACAATATTACCTACAATGTTTCAGTAGATGTGTATGGAATGGTAAACAATAACACAACCATTGTTTGGTCGGACTCTATTACATTCAATCCAACTTCAAATTCAACCTCAGGTGCATTCCAGATCCCACCAAATACATTGTCATTAGGTTGCTACTATGCTTCATTTGAACTCTCAGATAATGATGATGGAATGGTGTTTGACTATGATGGAAATGGCAACAATACTGGTGGCCCCGGAATTAATGCTTGGCCGTATGATGGATTTACTGGAAATGATATTCTAGATTATCAATTGAATAATACCGATGCAATAGAGACGAATGTTTGGGGTAATACGGTAAATAGTTCAAATTACACCCTCGGTGTATGGATTACAGATGAAAATGGCGTCCCTGTACATAATTTCACTGAAGATGGACCTTGGGTCATGGAAGGTTTCAATGTTCATTTTGTCCCTGGAATGGGCAATGGGGTTAACATGACTGGAGTCGGCCTTGACGATGGCTGTTATGATTTCCATGCGACTTTAACCGAAGGCAGTATCCTATGGGAATACGAAACATGGCCGTTTACCATCAACACGAATTTCACAGATTGTTACAATACTGGAGGCAACAATACTGGTGGAAATAATAACACCGATTGTGGAACTAATAATTCCTTTACTTCAGTAATGAGTTGGACTGATTCATCGTCATACATTCAGGGAACCGATCCATTCGGCAGCTTCTATGTAAATTGTACAGTTATTGGGACTAATTATACACTTGATTATCATGTCTATGACATTAGTAACGGTGGCGCTTTTGGAGATTGGGCTGGCACATGGTCGTGGATTGCTCAAAGTAATTATAGTTCTTTTAGCGAATCATTCTTGGGCTTGACAGAAGGAGATTATTGTATGGTTGCCGACTTGTATAACTTATCGTCACCTTCGCCTTTTGTTGCTGACGATGGTGGCCAAACCTGCTTCCAAATCCTCGCTAATAATACAAGTGGAAACAATACTGGCGGTAACAATAATACCCATGGAGCCATGTTTGTTTACATCCAATCTGGAACCTACGGATTTGGAATTGCTGAACAATTACCACTATCTCTGCATTTCCCAGCACCGCCAATGGCTGACAATTCACCATATGAAATGTCACAAATATGTTCCGTAGATAACGGTCATACTGTTGATGTATTTTCCACATGGGTGTATTCAGAAGGAGGTAATGCAGGTGATTTCAACAACATTACCAGTTGGTCTGTCAATAACGATAATGGCCTTCAGTTAGATCATTTCAGTTATGACCCAATGTTAGATATCAATGGTTTTGCAAATCCAATGGTTGTGTTTGAAGATGACGCAAATTGGAGTGGGCATATTCCTGCTGAAGTATTTGACCAAGCCGCTTGGACTTGCGTTAATTCTACACCTAGCGGAAACAATACTGTTACGAACACAGCACCAGTTGTGTCCAATGTCTCCATCTCCCCTACTCTACCAACTCCAAGTGACACGCTCAACTGCCAGTATGCAGTCTACGATGCAGAAGGTGATACAACAGTTGCCACTGTGACATGGTCGGTAAATGGGACCGTAGTTCTCAACGGTTCAGACGACCTTTCAAGTGGCTTTGCGGCAGATGATGAAGTCACCTGTTCTGTTTCCGCTAATGATGGACAGGAAACAAGTAACATTGGTTCTGACTCTGTAACCATCCAAGCCGAATCACCGGCGGAAGAGGACGATGATAACGCGGGATTCCTCCCCTCGCTTGGTGCAATCGGAACCATGGCTGCGATAGCCGTCGGTGTTTTTGCCTCACGACGAAAGAATGAATAAACGTCCCTGCTCGCTCACGGTGCCCCTTGGGTTTGCGATAGCACATACATTATTCAATTACGAATAATGAGTGGCGTTGCTATTCAACAATATTGCGAAAATCATCAATGGCATAATTGGCGAAACTACAATAGTGATGAAGTAATGCGAAAAATACAAGGAGTGGGATGAGTTGCGTTTTCAAGTATTTTCCATGGTTTCTATTTTTTTGTTGTCAATTGCATTGCCGATGATTTCAGCAGCACCTGTAATAAAAAATGAATTTGAATTCAGCCAGACTGACATTACTCTTTATCCAGGTCTTAACGAAACAACTGCCATACCTCATTTCCCTGGTTACCGCCCCCAATCTGCTACCCTAGATTGGGAGTTATCTCCTGATTCTCAAGATTATGAAGACACAATAAATGTGGGATTAAGTCATTCTCAACTCGGCACAACCCACAACCTTACTGGTGGAAGTGGGGGGCTTTCACTAAATTCCTCTTTTGCAGGGCCTTCGACTGCAGGAAGTGTCAATTTGCATCTATTCAACAGTACCACTATGCAGGGATTCAAATCTTATGATACCCTACAACTTTCTTGCGGAATTATTAGTTGTGGTTCAATAACTGCGACTGCTAATCTTACCATTCATGCCAACAATGTAATTCTTGATGCCTCTACTTCCATTTCGGGTAATTACATTATTACCAGTAATACTGGAGATGGCGGCGCAGGTTCTGCTTCTTCGTCTTGGGTCGGATATGCAGGTGGTGGCGCAGGACACGCGGCTGCAGGTGGTGCAGGTGGCGATTCATCAGGCAATGGCGGGACCTCATATGGCAATGGAACTGAATCGGGTTCTGCTGGTGGTTCAGTAAGCCACACTGGGGCATCAAATACCGTGGGTGGTTATGGTGGAACAGTAATCACTATTGTAGCAGGCAGTGTTGAAATTAATGGTACACTTTCCAGTTTAGGTGGAGATGGAGATGCAGGGCCATCTGCTCCAAACGGTGGTAATGGAGGTAATGCCGCTGGAGGTGGATCTGGTGGTTCTATCAATGTTAAAGCAAACACAATTTCAATTGGCCAATCCGGCACAGTTTCTGCCTCTGGAGGCGATGGCGGGGACGGCGCGGACGGACATTGTCCTGCTGGCAATCCATGTCTATTCCTGTATCATGGAGGAGATGGTGGCGGCGGCGGAGCCGGTGGTTTTGTTAATTTGATTACCACTTCAGGCGGTTTGTCAAATTCAGGTACTGTGTCGGTAATAGAAGGATTTGGTGGTGATTTCGGGCTCAAATATGGCACTGGTTCAGATGGTCTTGCAGGTAGTGATGGAGGAAATGGTACTGTTTCATTTTCGACTTTTAGTGGTTTTGTTTCCGCAAGTAATGTTAGTTCTGATGAAGGTTGGTTCCTCATTCCTGACATTGGCCCAGGGGATGGTGAAATAGAGCAATTTGCGTGGTTGAATTCATCTGCAACGATTCCAAGTGGTTCAAGTCTAGATTTCTTTTACAATTACACTATGGATAATAGCACATGGTCAGGTTGGATTGAAGGGAATATTACTAATCAAATGATGCCTAGGTTTTCCAATCTTCATCTTCTTTATGATTTCCAAAGATCATCTAGTGGTGCTGCTCCAATATTGCGTTCACTAACCTATGGAATCACCTTTTATGACTCATTAGAAAACTTGAGTATAGAATTAGAAGGAAATCCGATATTAGGTCCAATACCCGAGTACTATGGGCTCATTGAAGACGGAGGTAGTAATGTTACTGCTACAGGAGTCGAACTTTGGATTGATGTCCCTCTTTATGGTCAAGCAGTGACTGATTTACATATGTGGTTAGCAATATACAATACTTCGCAAATAACCGGAAATATCGTTGGTAGTTTTGATAGTGGGGTATCAATGAGTTGGAATTTTTCAGATATCGAAGCAGGTGGAATTGACATTATCATTCCTGCTTCCTCACTCAACTCAAATTGGCCCACTACTGCCAATAATACAGTCGATCAAATCACTTGGGCGAGATATAATTTTACATTATCATTACCAACTCAGACTAGTTTTGACATATCCAATTATGACATTCAATATATTAGCTTCTATCACACAATCGCAGATAGTATTAATTTCACCTCTCAGATGAATGCACATGCTCTTTCGGCTTGTGGAACTTGGTATCAGGCCACTTCATTTTGTTTGCAGGAATTTGAGATAACTAGTTCTGGAGATCCTCCAAATGGTGGGGAGTGGAATCAAACACTAATACTCAATAATCTTAACATTGTATGGATTGATGATATTCCGCCACAAATTTTGACATTGTCTCATCTAGTAAATACTGTTGATTCGGCAGATGCCCGTAATGGCGATATTATCGTAATCGTTGCTACTGACATCAATGGCGAAGATAACTTACTTGGCCGTATTTGGGTTCATGATAATCCCGTAAGTAATATTAGCGAACTACTCTCTACTCCAAATCAATCTCTTGGTTATTCAGTGCCAGCCAGTACATATTGGACAAGTATTCAGACTAATACATATGACCCCACAATAACTCATGAATTATGGGTGTCTCTTGAAATGACTGATGTTGAAGGGAATATCGCAATTTTACTAAATGGTGATTCTGTGAAAATACTTCCAGTTTTGCCAAAAGTTGGAAGTCTAACTATCGCCAATACCGATGGAGATGCGATTAGCTGGATGTTGCCTGCAAGTACGACTGATGAAATCGTATTTTCCGTTACAGATTTTAATAATCGAACCGACCTTGATGTTGAAATTGATTTAACTGGTCCTTCGAGTACTATTACAATTCCGATGCCTTGGGATAACAATACTAATTCCTATACTGCAACATGGCTTTCTTCCAGAGAGAAGATGGGTGATTGGGAACTTGAAATAGTGGCTTCTGAATTCAATTCAGGAATAACCGACTCTGATGGTTTGCAAGTGGGAGTTGATGCTCACTTTTCTATTGTCGATTTCATTCCGCCTAAAATTGTTTCAGCAGTCTCATCTGATGAAGGCAGTTATGGAAGAATAGATGTTGAATGGCTCAGTGAGGAAAATGAAATAATTAATTCATGGGTTTCAATATATAATGAGACCGATGCTTTCATCGATACTGGAGTTATCCTGCACGATACTGATAATAGTGGACACGTAACTATCACAACTGAACAATATGCTCCGGGAGATTATTGGGCAGTAGTACATGTGAAGGATGACCAAAATAATGAAGTTAATCAAACGATATTCTTTGTCAATATCCCAGCACCATTACCCGAAGTAAATTCATCGAATATCAATTTGGAAGTCATTGGTGAATCAATTCATGCAAGTGGAAATGTTGTTTTCAGAAGCGGAAATGGTATGCTGATGTGGCTTGTCAATGGGCAAGAAGTTGCGAATATTTCAATCAATGATGGAATTGTTGAAACTAATATTTCACTAAGTCAAATGGCTAATGGCACTCATGAAGTTGAATTATTGATTTGTAGTATTGAAATTTGTCAGGTTTGGAATCAAACTGTGGATAGTAGTTCTTGGTGGATAATTTCTACTTCGCATCTTTGTGTGGATGCTAATTGTACAATTACTAATTTAGGAGAAAATAATATTACAACTAGAATGAAAATGAATTCAGTTTCCTCATACTTCATTTGTAGTGGAGAAAAAATTGGAACCACGAATGAAACTATCTCTCACGATTGCACAGTTTCTAATTCAACACCTGTAGGGAATCATACGCTAGATTGGTCTCTTGAGGTTCAAGATCGCTCCGGCTATTGGCTATTGATTAAACAATCTACAACGACTTTCTCCGTCGTAGAACAAATTGTTCCAGAGAACGAATCAAACAATCCGAGTGATTCAAATAATGATGAGAGTAATTCTGGCAGTGATGCATCATCTGCAACAATATATTGGATAATAGGTGCATTTGCAGTTGCAATTGTCGGTATTCTAGTCTTTGTAATGTTTGGAAGAACTAATGATGATATTGAATTTGAGGAAGATAATAGTGGTGATTATGAATTAATCAAAGCAGCCGAAGAGCCTGTGGAAATACAAAATCTCACTCCACGTATTGTAGATTCATGGGAAAGCCTTCCACCTGATGGCGAATATCATAATCGCGAAGACGGAATGTGGTATCAAGATGCGGAAGCCGGTTGGTGGTGGCAACACCCTGATGGAAGATTCGAACTAGTTTGAAAAGAGAGATGGAGCCAATAATATGTTGGGATGTCGCCGTTGTGGAGCACCAACAACAAGTGGTTATTGCCACATATGCAAGAGCCAACGCGAAGACATCTGCCGCGGATGTGGAAGGCGTATTCACGACGGTATCAGAGTCGGCGAGCGTTTCATTTGTCGTGACTGCAAAAATTCTAAGTGATGGAAAACCTTAAATAGTAGTGCTACTCTTATTTTTTTGGTAATTATGCAATTAGAACCTTGCCAAATCAATGCTGCAGTAGTTGAACTACTGATGAGGATAGACGCTAGAGACAATGATCCTCGTGTCTATGAAAGATATAGTCGATTTTGGAATGGACCTGGCAGAGAAATATTACAACGTGGTGCTCAACGCTTTGGTGCTGATAATGATTCATTGGTTAGAATCATGACTTATTCCTTAAATCGGACCTGTACGATGAATGGCCTCCCGCCTCTCAATGACCATACATAGTTTCATCTCTGCGATGAATAAGAAAAAAGCATACAAACAACTTGAATTGAAATTCTCTGAATTGAGAGCTTATCCTAATAATTTTGGAACCGAAGAGGCATTGAAAGAGATAGGTGTCTGGATTGATAATCCAGACCCAGATGTACGGGCATTTGTCGCTCAAAAGTTGTCAGGAGCAGATCAATCATGTGGCTATTATGATGAAATGTTTAGAATAATGCTGAGTGATGAGGATTCGTTGGTTCGTTGTATTGCCGCAAAGGGTTGTCAGGCTGATGAAATTGATGAATCAACAATTCCAATGCTCATGGAGATGGTTAAAAATAGAGAATCTGCCGCAAACAGATATTTTGCTTTAACAACATTACTCAGAATGCAGAGATGGTACGAAGCAGAAATCGGTTGGGAAATTACCGGTTGGGCAGTAAGGGGGAAACTGAATGGGTCCGATGAACTTGGTTCTAAGTGGATAGAGGTTGAGGGGGAAGAATTACCTCAAGAATACAGAACAAGAGGGGGGCTAATGATTAGTGATTGGATAGAGATTCGCAGCCTATTGCATGATGACGATCTAAATGTTAGAGGTGTGGCCGCTAAGTTGTTGATGTCTAACATTTCATTCGTTGGTTGGTTGGCAGGCCATTGTGAGAAAGATGTATTGAATGCACTCCAATTCTATAATGAACCGTCTTGTAGTTGGCCATTAGCCCCATTCTTGATTGAATGGGATCCAGTGCACTACTACTTCAGCCATCAATATAAGCCATTGACCTTGCTGTAGGAATAACGGATTCTGATGTCGCTAGAGATATTCCCGACTGCCATTTCAAAGCATGCGAGTGCCGGATGATTATGAAGGCCAATTATTTTGCCAAGCTGAGTTAGTTCTATCACCACTTGATTGTTCATTCCTTTGCTATGCCAACAATTCTCAATATGAACGAGCGCTTCTTCAAGAATCTGTATGAAGCAGTCCCGGGAAGGAGCCCATACATCAGAGTGGGTTCGTTCCTCGTGTGGAACAGGAAGACTCTGCATCGGAGTTGGAATATCCCATTCGGTGCTGTTTTCAAAACAATTTCTAAAATCCCGGCACGCCGCTGAAGAATTAATCCTCTCACGCAATTTCTCGTAATACCCGTCCTTATGATAGGTTTTATTCACTCGACAACAGTCGAGATAGGGGGTCACCACGAGGCCGGGCCGACAAGTATCTGTTGGCAGTCCAGGTACTGCGTTCCAATCATCATTTGAGTAATGGCCCTTCCACCAATCATCATTAGAGTAGTTGCTGTTTCGTTGTCCACCTGGGCCAAGAACGATGTATGGCTGATTCGGTAATGGAAATCGATTCTCAATACGAACTCTTTCAAGTGTTCCAATTCTAATCTTGTCGGAGTCGAGGCTGGTGCCGCAATCAACGATTGCCGCAATTAAATCATCAATGTCTGTTCCGGACCATTGTCGTAAATCAGAAAGAACTCTTGACCCTGAGCCAACAGTTACACCGGAGAGCGGGAGGTCAAAATCGTCGAGGATAAGGTGGAGTTTTCCGTAACCTTTGAAGGATGAAATTTCACGGGCAAGAGCGTCTCTCTTGACATCATCTAACGCATCGTATGTCTCCTTGCGGAGAAGGATCCAACGGTGGCCCTTCCTATGCCTGCTCGGACCCATCCATTCTTTAGATTCCATGGCGGCATCCGCCTTGGTACCAATCTCAATTAGTTCTTCATGATCTACAGGGATGATTGATCTGAGAGCATATAGGGAATCCTGCCCAGATAGATTGAGGACCGATTCAAATTTGTTATCTTTGAGATAATCACGAATGATGCGCAATCTCTGTTTCTTCCAATCGGCAGGGTCGCTGCTTCGATGCTTCCACGAACGTTTCATCTCGGATGCGACAGGCTCCTCCTTTCCATTATCCAGTTTGAAGAATTGCCCCCCGGAGCGACTTGCGAACTTCTGATATGAGGCCGCTTCGTATTCTTTTAGACCGATGCCGACAATCCAAAACTCCGCTGGGAATTTCATAATGTTCAACTCATCAATACATCCATTGATGCCCCCGAATCCACGCAGAAGACCAGGGGACTGGTTGTCCTCTCCATCGGTGATCACGTAAATCAGAACCTCCTCAGGCTTAAGGCCCCGTCTAATCATTATATTCGCCTCATCAACGATGAGACCCCATAGATAGGTCGCTCCACCGAATTCATTCGGGCTCAACTTGGCGAGATTTGGCTTGTCATGCACCACCCAATCTGATTGAACATCCTGCTGGTTGCGAGAAGAGAAGGCGACATAACGCAGTGGTAAATCCACGAACCTCGAATGCACCAGATCCCAGTGATTGTCTCGAAGCGTGTCATTGCCTCGCAACCGCATTGAGCCACTTGTATCCATATATATTGCTATTCGCATGGCACCTGGTGATGAGAATTACTAATAAAGTTTTTCAAATCAATATCTCATTTGTGAAATTATTACTCAATATGACACCGATATGCTTAAATAGTAAATACTATATATAGATAGTGAATTATTGCATATAGTTGTGATGAAATATGAGGGTTTGTGGTAAATATGATGGATGGATATGATGGAGAAGAAAAAGTAGAGAATGCCTTTGAAATAGGGGTAAATGAGGATGATTGGGAATCTATTATTCAAATGCAAGTAAA